>OIZF01002021.1_pt1 | contig 10600 bp, 7 predicted proteins | sample 1588471 | NCBI WGS metagenome assembly OIZF01 (sample SAMN03283279) | human gut metagenome | biome: human-associated habitat; material: feces | host: Homo sapiens | place: Peru | collected 2012
GAACAATGTTCGCCCCTACATACTCTAATACGGTAAAGCAAAAGCCATCTTTCTTCCGGGAGGTGGCTTTTCTCGCTGCCCCATAGTTTTCCCTGCATAGAAAGCTTCAAACGGGCCATTGCAAATTTTTTGTAAAATCCTCCAGAAATTTTTACTTCCTACCTTGGTTAGAATGGTTAAACCGCGGAAAATGTCGAAAATGCTGAAATTCTTGCCTTGCAGGGCTGATTTTATGCCGCCGCTGTGCTACAATACTAGTAAATGGGGCATTGCGGCACGCCGCGCCCCTGTGGTATTGACAACACAAGATGGAAGTAAGGAGTACCTGTAATGGCTGAACAGAATCTTGGCCCGCGTGATTTCTTTGCCAAAGAGGACGCAATCGCCGATCTCGGTCTGATTGCCTGTCCCGGCGCAGAGGAGCTTTGCAAACTCGTTGACAGTCACCTCGTCCGCTGGGCGCGCGAGGTCGGCAACACGGATGTCGACACCTTCATCATCCCGTCCGACTGCCCGCGTTTCCAGTCCGGCGACGCAAAGGGTCTCGTCAAGGCGTCCACCCGCGGCGACGACCTGTATATCTTCGTCGATCCGGGCAACTACAGCGTTACCTATCAGTTGTTCGGGTATGAGAACCACCTCTCCCCGGACGACCACTTCCAGAACCTGATGCGTCTGATCCAGGCCGTTGCCGGCCGCGCCCACCGCATCAGCGTCATCATGCCCAGCCTGTACGGCGGCCGCCAGCATCGCCGCGTCAGCCGTGAGAGCCTGGACTGCGCCTTTGCGCTGCAGCAGCTGCGCGACGTCGGTGTCAAGAACATCATCACGTTTGACGCCCATGACCCCCGCGTTATGAACGCCGTGCCCACCATGAGCTTCGACAACGTCATGCCCACCTATCAGGTGCTCAAGTGCCTGCTGCATCATGTGCCGGACGTTTCCTTCCACAAGGATAACTTCATGATCGTCTCTCCCGACGAGGGCGCCATGAACCGCAACATGTACTATTCCAGCGTGCTGGGCTGCAACCTGGGCATGTTCTACAAGCGCCGCGACTACAGCCGCATCGTCAACGGCCGCAACCCCATCGTCGCCCATGAGTATCTGGGCGAGAGCGTTGAGGGCAAGGACGTCTTTATCGCTGACGACATCATCGCCTCCGGCGAGTCCATGCTGGACATCGCCTACGAGCTGAAGATGCGCGGTGCCCGCAACATCTTCACCTGCTGCACCTTCCCGCTGTTCACCGCCGGTCTGGAGAAGTTCGACAAGGCCTACAACGACGGCATCATCAAGGCCGTTCTGGGCACGAACCTGACCTACCGCAAGCCGGAACTGCTGGAGCGCGAGTGGTACTACGACGTCGACGTCTCGAAGTATACCGCCTACTTCATCGCGGCCATCAACCACGACAAGAGCGTTTCTTCCATCATTGACCCGATGACCAAGATCCGCACCCTGCTGGACAAGCACGGCATCCCCATGGGCGGCGAGCAGTAATCATGATTTTCCTTCGGTCCGCCTTGGCGGGCCGAATTTTGTTGCAGAAATACGGCATTTTGTATATAATAGAAGTAGAAACTACGCCAGAGGAGAGATATTTATGCTGCCGATCCAACAGCTGCAAGAGCTTATTCAGGGCAAAAAGGTTGCCTTTATCGGTGCGGGCGTCAGCCACAAGCGCTGCATTGAGCAGTTTGTCGAGCTGGGCGCGCAGGTCACGCTCTGCGACCAGAAAAAGAGCTTGGACGACTTCGGTGACTACGCCGACACGCTGCGCCGCCTGAAGGTGAATTTGAGTCTGGGCGAGCATTATACCGACGGCTTCGCCGGGCAGGACATCATCATGCGCACGCCGGGCTATGAGTACTACAAGCCCGAACTGCAGGCTGCGAAGGCCGCTGGCGCTATGGTCACCAGCGAGGTGGAGCTTTTCTTCGAGTTCTGCCCCTGTGAGATCGTGGCCGTGACCGGCTCCGATGGCAAGACCACGACGACGACGCTGATCTCCAAGATGTTCGAGGCTGCGGGCCGCAAGGTCTTTTTGGGCGGCAACATCGGTGCGGCGCTGCTGCCCCAGCTGGCCGACGTGACCCCCGACGCCGTGGCCGTCGTCGAGCTGTCCAGCTTCCAGCTCATCAGCATGCGCAAGAGCCCGAAGATCGCGGTCGTCACCAACGTGACCCCGAACCATCTGGATCACCACAAGGATATGCAGGAGTACATCGACGCCAAGCGGAACATCCTGCTCCATCAGGTGCCGCCCTGCCGCGAAGTGCTGGGCTATGAGAACGACATCACCCGCAGCATGGTGCCCGACTGCAAGGGCAAACAGGTCTGGTTCACCCGCCTGCACGACACCGACAACGGCGCGTTCCTGCGCGGGGACGGGATGCTCTGCATGGCTGAGGACGGCGTCGTGACCCCGTTCCTGGCCCAGAAGGACATCAAACTGCGCGGCCTGCACAACATCGAGAACCTGCTGGCCGCTGCCGCCGCCGTCTGGGGTGAAGTGCCCGTTGAGGCCATCCAGAAGGTGGGCAGCACCTTCACCGGCGTGGAGCACCGCATCGAGCCGGTCCGTGTGCTGGACGGCGTGACCTACTACAATGACTCCATCGGCACCAGCCCCACCCGCACCATCGCGGGCCTGCGCAGCTTTGACCAGAAGGTCATCCTCATTGCAGGCGGCTACGACAAGCACATCCCCTATGAGCCGCTGGCCCCGGAGGTCATCGCACACGTCAAGGATCTTGTGCTGATGGGTGCCACCGGCCCCCGCATCGAGAAGGCCGTCTGTGAGCATCCGGACTTTGCAGCGTCCGGCCTGACCATCCAGCATGCTGACACCATGCAGCACGCTGTCGAGCTGGCCCGCGCCGCCGCACAGCCCGGCGATATCATCATCCTGTCTCCGGCCAGCGCATCCTTCGACCTGTACCCCAACTTCGAGGTGCGCGGCCGCGAGTTCAAGAAGATCGTCAACGAACTGAAATGATCCGACAGGCCACGACACCCCGCGCAAAACTGCGCTTTTACAACGCCTGCCGGGGCAAGCTCTGCCTGGGGGCCACGATGCCGCTGGCGCTGGAGCTGCTGGGCAAGAGCCAGCCGGGCCGCTTTTTTGCCGGACCTACGCTGGCGCTGGACATCGGCGGCAGCACGGCCTGGATGGCAGGCCACGCCAACCCCGAAGAGCTGGCCGGGTTTCTGACCTTCTGCGGGTGCAGCGCCGTTGTGCTGGACGAAGCCGAGGCGGCCCCGCCCGCCGGGTGGACCCGTGCAAGACCCCACACCATCTTCGGCCTGACGCCGGGGCGGCAGCTTCCGGAGCCAGAGGCCGACAAAGCGCTCTGGGCCTCGCTGACCTTTGACCGGGACCCTCCGGCCCGCCCGGTGGCAGAGGCACTTTTTCCGGCCCGGCCTGCCCGGCGGGATGACTTTTACTCCGAGCTGTGTACCAAGCGCAGCCGGGGCAGGGCCCGCGTCTGGGCGCTGTGGCAGGGGGAGACGCTTGCCTGCACCGTCGGGGCCTATGCCCTTGCCAACGGTCAGGCCTACATGGCCTGCGGGGAAACGGCCGAACCTCTGCGGGGCCGGGGCATCGGCGGGCGGCTCATCGTCCGGCTGGCGAACGAACTCTCGGCAGAAGGCTTCCAGCCTGTTTTCCTCTGCGCCCCCGAACGGGTGCACTTCTATACCCGCCTCGGCTTCGAAAAACTGGGCGAGTATGCGCGCTATGAAGCGCCCGCAAAGTAAAATCGGCGGGGATATCTCCACGTAAAAAAAAATAAGAAACCCAAAGGATCGAATATGTCAATGTTAAGCCATTTTTTTGATTTCAAACCCGAAGTCTTGGCTCTGGATGAACAGGCCATGGAACTCTGCCAGCCCTATTTCCGGCATATGGAGGAGATCCGCGACTTCAACCAGCTCAAGATGCTGAAAGCCTTTGCGGACACCCAGATGTCCTCCACCGATATGCTGGGCACCACCGGCTACGGCCTGTGGGATACCGGCCGCGCCAAGCTGGAGCAGATCTTTGCGGAAGTGATGGGGGCCGAGGATGCCCTCGTCCGCAGCCAGTTCCAGAGCGGCACCCATACGCTGGCCGTGGCCCTGTTCGGCCTGCTGCGGGCAGGGGACACCCTGCTGGCTGCCACCGGCCGCCCCTACGATACGCTGGAAGGCGTCATCGGTCTGGACGGCAAGGGCAAGGGCACCGGTACTCTGATGGACTACGGCGTGAAGTACGACGAAGCCCCGCTGAAGCCGGACTTCACCCCGGATTATGACCTCATCGCCCAAAAGGCACCGGGGGCCAAGGTCTGCCACATCCAGCGCAGCCGGGGCTATCTGCAGCGGAATGCGTTCGATCTGGCCACCATCCGGAAGATCGCCGACACCGCCCGCGCCGCCAACCCGGAGATCATCGTCTTTGTGGACAACTGCTACGGCGAATTCACCCAGACGGAAGAACCCTGCCAGGCCGGTGCCGACCTCGTGGTGGGCAGCCTCATCAAGAACCCCGGCGGCGGCATCGCCCCCACCGGCGGCTACATCGCAGGCCGCAAAGACCTCGTGGAACTCTGCGCCTACCGCCTGAACGCACCCGGCCTCGGCAAGGAGCTGGGCTGCACGCTGGATACCCCCCGCGATCTGTATCTGGGCTTCTACTATGCGCCCGGCGTCGTGTGTGAGGCCATCAAGACGGCCATTTATGCGCAGTGCCTGCTGGAACTGGTGGGCAAGACGCCCATCCCGCGCTACTGCGAGGACCACAACGACATCGTGACCTGCTTCGACGCCGGTACGGCGGATGCCCTCATCGGCTTCTGCCGCGGTGTGCAGGCGGCTAGCCCGGTGGACAGCTATGCGGCCCCGGAACCCTCGCCGGAACCGGGCTATACCGATGAGGTCATCATGGCCAGCGGCAGCTTTACCCAGGGCAGCACCATCGAGCTTTCCTGCGACGGCCCGCTGCGGGAGCCCTACACCTGCTATCTGCAGGGCGGCCTGAACTTTGCAGCCAGCCGCGCCGGTGTGCTGCTGGCCGTACAGAACGCTTACTTTGGAGAACGTTGACGTAACGATTCCAGCCTGCTTCGTTCCATGGGCGCAGCGGGCCGGGCGGTAAAAGAAGAAAGTGTGAAACCAATGAACAAGGTAACTCCCATTGACGCTGAAATGCTGGCACGTTTTGAGCAGGGCTATGCGGCCCGCCCGGAGCTGCAGGTGATGTCCAATGCCATCTCCCGCACGGCTCTGCCGGATGCCGCCTTTGTGCCCGCTGCCGCCGCCAGATTGCAGATGGATTTCTCCGTTCTGGTCCAGACCAGCAACATCACCAACCAGAAGCAGAGCGGCCGCTGCTGGATGTTCTCCACCCTGAACGTCCTGCGCGAGCGGGTCATCCGGCAGTGCAAACTGGAGGATTTCTCCATCTCGCCCACCTATCTGGCCTTCTACGACAAGCTGGAAAAGGCAAACCTCTTCTTTGAGAACATCCTTCACTTTGCCGCGCAGGAGCTGGACGACCGCGAGACCTTCACCCTGCTGGGAAACCCGCTGCCCGATGGCGGCCAGTGGGATATGGCGGTCAGCCTCATCAAAAAGTACGGCGTCGTGCCCTCCTGGGTGATGCCGGAGACGGTGCACTCCACCGGCACGGCCAAGTACCTGCCCATCCTGAACCGCAAGCTGCGCGAGGATGCGCTGGAGCTTCGCGCCCTTGTCCGCGAAGGCAAGGACCCCTCGGCCCGCCGCGAGGAGATGCTGGCAGAGGTCTACAATGCCCTGCGCATCCTCTACGGCCAGCCGCCCAAGACCTTTGATTTCGAGTACACCGATACCGACAAGGTCTACCACTGCGACCGCGGCCTGACCCCGAAGCAGTTCCTCGACAAGTACGTCGGCAGCGACTTCGACGACTATGCCGTCATCATCGCTTCGCCCATCCATGCAGTCAACCGCACCTACTGCCAGCCGTTTATGGGGGATGTGGTCGAGGACGGCATGTTCTGGCTCAACCTCTCGCAGGAGGAGCTGGAAGACCTGACCATCCGCCAGCTGCAGGCCGGGGAGGGCGTCATGTTCAGCTGCGACTGCCACCCGGACGGCGACCGCGCCAACGGCTACTGGGATCCCGACTGCTTCCAGTACGGCGAGGTGCTGGGCGGGCTGACCTTTGGCATGACCAAGTCGGAGCGTCTGCTCACCCGCGACAGCACCATGAACCACTGCATGATGTTCTGCGGCGTCAATCTGGACGAGAACGGCACCGCCAACCGCTGGAAGATCGAGAACAGCTGGGGCGAGGAGTCCGGCCAGAAAGGCTACTACATCGGCAGCGAGAAGTGGTTCCAGGCCAACGTCTATCAGGTCACCGTCCGCAAGAGCCTGCTGAGCGATGCCCAGCGCGCCCTGCTGGCGCAGGAACCTCTGCCCATGAAGCTGTGGGACCCGCTGGCATAAATAAATCTTCAACCGCAAAAAATGCTCTGCCTTTTCCGGCAGAGCATTTTTTGTTCAGTCCGCGAGCAGGGGAAGCTTCAGCGTGAAGCAGCTGCCTTTGCCCACTTCGCTTTCCAGCAGGATCTCGCCATGATGTAAGTGGGCCAGCTCCTGCGCAATGGTCAGGCCGAGGCCGGTGGAGTCGTGCTTGGTGTTGGCCGTGGTGTGGAAGTAGCGGTCAAATACGGCGGCCTGGTCTTCCGGGGCAATGCCGCAGCCGGTGTCCTGCACACAGACGAGGGCAGAGCCCTCCGCCTCCCAGCTGTGGACGGTGATGGTACCGCCCGAAGGGGTGTAGTGGATGGCGTTGGTCACGAGATTCTGCAAGATCTGTTGCAGCCGCACCGCATCGCCCCAGACGGGCAGTGCGGCGTCGAATTGTGCGCAAAGGGAAACGCCCTTGTTCTCCGCTTCGCTCCGGCAGTTCTCGCAGACCGCCTGCGCGGCCTCGCTCAGGGAAACACGGTCTTCGTTCAGCAGGACCTGTTTCTGTTCCAGCTTGGCCGCAAGGAAGAGGTCTTCGGTCAGCCGCCGCAGAAAGCGCATCCGCTGCTGCAAAGCGGGCAGAAGGGCAGGCAGGGCCTCCGGGGCCGCTTCCAGCGTGTCCAGCCCGCTGGACACCGCGAACAGCGGGCTGCGCAGGTCATGGAAGATGTTCAGCATCATGCTCTTGCGGGCCTCGGTCTCCTCGGTCAGGGCGCGGGTGCGGTCGGCCACGCGCTGGTCCAGCTCCCGCGCCAGCTGCTCGGTGCGGTCGAATTGCAGGGCGAACCGGCGGCAGACGAAGGTCATGCAGCCCAAGGTGAAGGGGGTATCGTAGATGCGGGCACACCGCATCACATAGAAGCGGATGCTCTCCGAGAAAAAGGGAAGCTCCAGCCCCGGCAGAATGACCAGCACCCGCAGGCCGACCGTTGCCGCACAGGGGAAGAGGAGGAGCAGCACCGCGCGGTCTCCCCGCCAGTAGGCCGCGATGAGCAGCCCGATGCAGTAAGCCATGCCGCCCAGCAGCCCGATGGCCCGCACCGGCGGGCAGGTGCTGAGGGAGAGCAGAACATACCCGGCCGTCAGTGCCAGCGAGAGGGACTTCTGCTGTCTGGTCCTGGGGGCCATGCCGGTCAGCGCCGCGCTGAGCCAGATGGGGGCCAGCACCGTGAGGGAAAAATACCCCCGCCGCAGAAACAGCGCCATACCGCTGCCCCGCTCCGGCGAGCGGATGACCGCAGCCGACCATGCAATGAGGATGACGAGATAGAGCAGGAAATATCCAAGCTCCCGCTGCGGCTTGTAGCGGTGCAGTGCCAGCACGGTCGCTGCCAGCGTGCAGAAGACCGTGATGGCCATCCACTGCAAGGTCGTGCGGATGGTGCGCACATCAGAGCCTTCGTCCGGGAAGGCCCCGGCCCATTCCTGAAACAGGACTTCGGCATCCTGTCCGCTGGCGGCGGTGCCCGGTTCCAGCGGCGGAAGCTGGGCATTGTACCAGATGCCGGCCAGCGCGATGCCCAGCGCCAGCACCACCGCGCTCAGTGCAGTGAGAAGATGTTTGGTTTTCATGGTTGACCTCCCCCGAACGAACGGAACTTCCGGAAAAACAGTTGAGAAAGCCCGTAAAATAAGGTATACTAACTCTAGTATAGCAAAGTTTTGCGAAAAAGGGGAGAGCAAACAGGGATGATCCGTGTGCTTCTGGTGGAGGACGATCCCGTGATCCGGGACACGACCCGTTACTTTTTGAACAGCCAGCAGAATTATGAAGTGGTCTGTGCGGAGACCGGCGGCGAGGCGCTGAGCCATGCCCGCGAGAACTTCGATGTCATCCTGATGGACATCCTTCTGCCGGACACCAACGGCATGGACCTGTGCCAGCGGCTGCGGAGCTGGCATCACTGCCCCATCATCTTCACATCTTGTCTGGACGATACGGACACGGTGGTCCGGGCGCTGGAACTGGGCGGCGACGACTTCCTGGCCAAGCCCTACAACCACAAGGTGCTGTTGGCCCGCATCATGGCGAACATCCGCCGGGTGCAGATGGATGCCGCCGAGCCGTCGGTCAACGGCTACCATTGCGCCGCCTTTACGCTGGACGCCAACAGCCACAATGTCGAACGGCAGGGCAAGAGCATCCACCTCGCTGATATGGAGTACCGTATTTTAACTTTGTTCGTGCGGTATCCGAACACCTTTTTCACAGCGAACGAGCTGTACCAGAAGATCTGGGGCAAGGACAGCCTCGGCGATGTCCGGACGGTACAGGTACATATCCATAACCTGCGGAGCAAGATCGAGCCGGACCCGACGAAACCGGTGTATTTGAAGAATGTGTGGGGGAAGGGTTATATTTTTCAGCCGGAGGGGGAAACGATTTAAAATCACTTAAGCAAATCACGCCAACTTCTTAAGGAAACTTAAGCGGTTGGCGTGATTTTTTGTATTCATGGAGACTTCGATAAGCAAATATCAAACGAAATAGGCTTAAAAGACGTTCTTTTGCGGCAAAAACGGCTAAGAAGCGGTTAAGAAGTTTAAGAAATCTTAAAAGACAGAATCAAAAAACTATGTTAGATTATTATCGAATGAAGTGCGAATGAGGCACCACGTCTGAAGGAAGAAAGAAAAAAGCAAGAAGAAAGGAACCTCGCAATGAACAAGATCTCTCGTAAAGGTTTTCTGAAGATCGCAGCAGCTGCGGCAATGTCCGGCGTGACCGCTGGCGCACTGGCAGCCTGCAACGCAGCAAGCTCCAGCACTGCTGCTTCCGGTGCAGCTGGCACCTACATCCCCGGCACCTATGAAGGCACCGCAGAGGGCATCTCCTCTACCGTCAAGGTCACCATGACCTTCTCCGACAGCGCAGTGACCGATGTCGTGGTCGATACCTCCGGTGAGACCGCATCCTACGGCGCAGCTGCTGCTGACCAGCTGAAAGAGCAGCTGCTGGCTGCCGGTTCCGCTGAGATCGACGGCGTTTCCGGTTCTACCGTTACCAGCGAGGCTGTCATGAAGGCTGCCAAGAGCTGCTTTGCACAGGCAAAGGGCGAGGCTACCGTGACCAGCGTTCAGCTGCCGACCGGCGACGAGAGCGACTGGCTGGGCAAAGAGCCTGACATCGACGAAGCTGCCATCAACGAGACCGTTGATACCGACATCGTCATCGTCGGCGCAGGCAACGGCGGTATGTTCGCTGCTGCTTATGCTGCAGCAAATGGCCTGAACTTCCGCATCATCGAGCAGAACGCTGCTGTTCAGGATACCCGTCACTGGTACGGTGCGATCGACTCCGCTGCTGCAAAAGAAGCAGGCGAGAAGCCCTTCGACCGCGCAAAGCTGCTGAGCGAGATCTCCCGTTACGCTTCCGGCAAGTGCGACCAGCGCGTTGTCCGCACCTGGATCAACGAGTCTGCTTCCATGCACGACTTCATGCGCAGCATCCTCGAGGACAAGTACGGCTGGGTCTGTGACTTCACCTCTGGTACTGAGGCTGCATGGCCTGCAGAGAACGCAGAGCACAACACCGATTACCTCTTCCCCGTCGAAGAGCACAACTACATGGCAAGCGAGAACGCTTCCGGTAAGCCCCGTAACGTCCTGTTCCAGGAGTACATCGAGGAGCTGGGCTACGGCATCGACTTCAAGACCAGCCTCGCAAAGCTGGAGAAGGACTCCACCGGCCGCGTCACCGGCATCATCGCTCAGAGCACTGAGGATGACCACTTCATCCGTTACAACGCGGCCAAGGGCGTTCTGCTGGCTTGCGGCGGTTACTGCGGTAACCCGTACATGATGGAGCAGCTGGATCCTCTGGGTACTTCCGTCACCACCGCCTGCTCTTACTCTCCGGCTGACAAGGGCTACGGCATCCGCGCCGCCGTCTGGGCTGGCGCAAACCTCGACAAGGAGGCAGCTCCCATGCTGTTCGACCGCGGCATCGTCGCTCCCGGTGTGGATGCAGGCTATGTTGACAGCGCAAGCTCCTTCGGCGGTAAGGCATTCCCCGGCACCGTCAGCCAGTACAATACCGGCCCCCAGCCGTTCCTGAAGGTCAACCGCAACGGTGAGCGCTTCGCCAACGAAAGCTGCC
>OIZF01002022.1_pt1 | contig 10598 bp, 16 predicted proteins | sample 1588471 | NCBI WGS metagenome assembly OIZF01 (sample SAMN03283279) | human gut metagenome | biome: human-associated habitat; material: feces | host: Homo sapiens | place: Peru | collected 2012
GCCGTCTACACGATGAGCGACCCCCGCGCGCAGATTTTGAAGACCCACGCCAAGAGCCTGGCCTACAAGAAGGGCTACGACGAGGAGTACGAGCTGCTGTGCAGCATCGAGCGCCTGGCCCCGCAGGTCTTTACCGAGGAGAAGCACGGCCCGAAGAAGGTCTGCGCCAACGTGGACCTGTTCAGCGGCCTGATCTACCGTATGCTCGGCATCAGCGAGGACCTGTACACCCCGCTGTTTGCGATTGCCCGTGTGCCCGGCTGGTGTGCCCACCGCGTCGAGGAGGTCGAGTTCGCGAACCGCATCATCCGCCCCGCCTACAAGTACCTCGGCAAGCCGCAGGAGTACGTCCCGCTGGAGAAGCGATAAGAATGCCATTTTCCCGGTGCAGGTGTGCACCGGGATTTTTTTTGCGCACAGTAGGGGCCGGGCATGCCCGGCCCGGGACCTACCGGCAGGTACGCATTCGCAAGTTATATGTAGGGGAGGGATTCATCCCTCCCGGGAACGCCGCAGCCGCCGCAACCCTCCCGGGAGGGTCAAGACCCTCCCCTACGAACCGACGTTCACGGCTGTCTTGTAGGGAGCGGTCTTGACCGCTCCGGGGTGGTTACGGCGGGCGGGCGTTTGTGGGTAGGCCGCGGGCCGGGCATGCCCGGCCCCTACCGCCCTTCCGCCCTACCGCCCTTCCCCAAAATTTTCTTGCTTTTCTCCGCTGTTTTTGATATAGTATTCTCTGTTTTTAACCACAAGGAGATACTATTTCATGTCCGAACATGCCAATAAAAAAGAAAAGCGGCTGGCGATGCTGGTCGTGGCGGCGGTGGTGCTGGTCACGGTGCTGCTCATCGTGGAGACGTTCCGCCTGCTGCTGCCCGGGCTCTGGTCCGCATTTTCCGCCGGGGATGAGCAGGCGCTGAGCGAATACCTGGCCAGCCAGGGGCGGCTGCGCAGCTTTCTGACGCTGTGGTTCCTGGCCGTCGTGCAGGTGCTGTCGCTCGTCATTCCGGCCATGCCGGTGCAGCTGGCGGCAGGGCTGGCCTACGGCCCGTGGATGGGCTTTCTGACGAGCTTCTCGGCCTCCGCCGTCGCCAACATGAGCGTCTACCTCATTGCACGGCGGCTCGTGCCGGTCATCCGCCGCCTTGTTGCCGACAACCCCAAGGCTGCAAAGCTGCTGGACAGCGTGCGCAGCAGCAAGGACCCGTGGTTTTACACAATTCTGGCGTTCATCACGCCGGGGCTGCCCAACGGCATCATCCCCTATGCCGCCGCCAACGCGGGGATGCGCCCGAAGCAGTTTTTGGCGGCCATCTTCATCAGTCTGCCCTTCCCCACCCTGCTGACCTGCGCGGCAGGCAGCTTTATGCTGGAGGGCAACTGGCTGTTCACCGTGCTGACCGGCATTGTGCTGTTCAGCTTTGTGGGGATTTTGTTCTTCAACCGCACAAAATTCATCGCGTGGGCACATGAGGTCAAAAACAGGCATACCAAAAAGGCCGGAGCGTAAGGGCTCCGGCCTTTTTTGGTTATAGGCTTCCCCATCGGGGGAAGCTGTCACCGAAGGTGACTGATGAGGGCAAAGTGTGCCCTTGCAGCCCGTTCATGGGCAATCGCGCAAGCTCTCCCCTCATCCGGCCCTGCGGGGCCACCTTCTCCCCCAGGGGGAGAAGGCTTCAGGGCTTCTTCTTTGGAATATGCACCTCCGGGATGGCTACATTCTCATAGTTGATGGGCTTGTGCTTCTCCGGGGTCTCGGGGGCGTCGCTGTGGGTGACCTGGCCGGTGTGGACCTCGGGCAGGGCAACATCGTCACTGTGGACACGGTAGCGCTGCTTTTTCAGCGCCTCGCGCAGCTTGCGGAACATCAGAAGAACCTCCCAATTAGATAAAGTTGATAAAGAAGGTGATGACCAGACTGTTGAGGAAGTCCGCAAACAGACTGCCTACCAGCGGGATCAGCAGATACGCCTTGACCGACGGGGCATACTTTTCGCACAGGGCCTGCATGTTGGCCATGGCGTTGGGCGTTGCGCCCATGCCAAAGCCGCAGACGCCCGCCGCAATGACCGCGGCGTCATAGTCGCGGCCCATGACGTTGAAGATCACAAAGTAGGTGAACAGGAAGATCAGCAGCGTCTGGCCCGCCAGCAGGATGATGAGCGGCAGCGCCAGCGCGGCCAGCTGCCACAGCTTCAGCGTGATCATGGCAATGCCGAGGAACAGCGACAGGCTGATGCCGCCGATGTCGTTGATCTCGCCCATGTGGGTCGTGAATTTGTGGGTGAATTCGCCGATGTTGCGCATACACGCCGCGGCGATCATTGCGCCGATATAGATGGGAAACGTCAGCCCGGTCATGGCCAGCGCCCGGGAGATGAACGTGCCGATGCCGATGGCAATGATCAGCTGGAACACGGCAGCCGGGTACATGCTGGTGTGGCGCTCGTGCTTGATTTCTTCCTCCACCAGCAGGCTGTCGTCCTCGGGTACAACGGTGTCCAGCAGCTTGCGGCGCTCAATGAGCAGACGGCCCGTCGGGCCGCCCATGACGCTGCCCGCAATCAGGCCGTAGGTGGCCGCCGCCGTGCAGAGCGTGGTCGCGCCCGCAACGCCGAAGTCCTCGAGCACGGGGCCGAACGCGCCCGCCGTGCCGTGGCCGCCGACCATCGGGATGGAACCGGTGCACAGACCGATCATCGGCGAGATACCCAGCAGATCTGCCAGCCCGACGGCGAGGAAGTTCTGGCACAAAATCAGCGCAACGACCAGCCCCAGGAAGATGATCAGCGATTTGCCGCCGCTTTTCAGCACCTTGAGGTTGGCCTGAAAGCCTACCGAGGTGAAGAAGAACACCATGCAGACTTCCTTTAAAATGTCGTCAAATTCAAACTCGGCAATGCCGGTCACATAGCAGAGACAGGTGAAAACGGCAAACAGCACGCCGCCGATGACCGGCGCGGGAATGCAGAACTTTTCCAGAAAGCCGATGCGCGCCTTCAAAAAGCGGCCCAGCATCAGCACGCAGACCGCCGCAAACAGCGTCTGGTACATATCCAGTGAGATGATCATGCGGCGGCCTCCTGTTCAGGGGACGCGCCCGTCTCCGGCCCTGCGGGGGTGATGCCCTGCGCGGTGTAGTACGCAGCGGCCCCGGTGTGGTAGGGGATAACGCTCTGCGCGGCGGCCACGGCGGGGTCGGTCACCAGCGGCACCGGCACGGCGGCGGCCACGGCGTCCACGTTGTCAAAATACCGGGCAGTCAGCCTTTGAACGGTCTCGTCGGACAGCGCGTTCGACGCCAGCAGAAGCGCCTGCACGCTGACGGTCCAGACGTCCTCGTCCTGACCGGCGTAGGTCCCGGCGGGGATAACGCAGGCATGGTAAGCCGGGTAGGCCGCCAGCAGCCGCGCACCGACACCCCCATCGACGGAGAGCAGACGGATGGCGCAGGTCTCGGTCAGCTGCTCCAGCGCGTCGGCGTGCAGACCGGCGGTGATGAACATCGCGTCGATCGTACCGTCGGCCAGCCGGGCGGCAGCGTCGGTGTAGTTCAGGTTTACAGTGTGCACCAGCCGGTTGTTCAGGCCGCAGGCGGCCAAAACCTGCCAGGCGTTCTGCTCGGTGCCGGATTCCTCCTCGCCGACGCTGACCGTGCAGCCCTGCAGCTCCTCCGGCGTCGTAATGTCGGAGTCGGCCCGGACAACGATCTGCACGGCCTCCTCATACAGGGCGGCCACGGCGCTGAAGCTGCGCTCGGTGCTCTCGTGGGCAAAGATGCCGCTGCCGTCGTAGGCGTCCTGCGCCATGTCGGACTGGGCAACGGCCAGCTGTAAATAGCCGCCCGCCAGCAGCCGCAGGTTGGCGGCGGACCCGGCGGTCTGCTTGACCTCAATGGTGCTGTTCTGGGCGGCCATGGCGGTGCCAAACGCACTGTACACGCCGCCTGCAGCCGCAGCCCCCAGCCGCAGCCGCGACGCCGCGCAGCCCGCCAGCAGGACCGCGGCGGCCAGAACGGCAGTGATACGGAACAGATGTTTTCTCAATCGCATACCTCTCTTTTGTGTTTCAGACTGTCAAAAAATTGCATTCCTGCCTTATTGCGTATGTAGGGGCGACCATTGGTCGCCCGCCAACTTACCGCAGAAACGCATTTTCCGGGACAGTTTCTTGCAAGGCAAACGGGCAGGGGCGAGCAATGCTCGCCCCTACAAGAGTTTTTCGACAGTCCGAAATTCTGCACCGATTGGCTGAAAACCTTGGTTAGGAATCAAGTTCAAGCCTCACAAGTATAAGCGTCTGCCAGCCGCTTCTTGCACGGAAGCCTTTGGGATTGCGACCATACTCCCGAAATCCGACTGATTCATACAGCCGGACAGCAGACGCGTTCTCCGCTACGACTTCTAACTCGATTTGCAAATAACCCGCGTGCCTCGCACATTCGATGCACGCAAGTGTCAGGGCTTTCCCGATGCCGCGCCCCCAGTAGGCTTTTTCAATGGCGATGCCGAAGTCTGCGCGGTGGCGAATCTTTTCCTTGTCACCGATTGGATCAATGCCCGCTGTTCCGACGATCCTGCCGTCAACGAACGCCGCAATTTCGATGGCATTTTTGCTTTCGCTGCGCGCTTTCAGAAATTCTGCTTCCTGCCCGACGGTAAACGAATTTTCCTCCGGATAGGTCAGAAGATACTCTGTTTCTGTATGCGTGAGATTAAAAGTGCGCAGCACTTCGGCGGCATCAGCTTCACACGCTCCGCGAAGAAGGCATTTCGCGCCGTTCCTTAAGGTGATTTCTTTTTCGTATTGCAATGGTTATTGCCTCCTGTTATCTTTTTGGCAGCACCGCATGCTTGCATCTCGCTGCAATCCGCTTTACAAGCCCGCCAGCGCCAGGAATTTTTTATCTGACTGAATGCTCTGTGTCAGAAACTGACCGTCCCGGAACAGGGCATAGGTCGTGACCGGCGCAGGTACACTCTGCGCAGATTTTTTGTCAGTGATGTGGATGGCCTTGAACGGGATACCGTGTTCCTTCGCCACCTCCTGCACCCGTGGCACCCAATAATAGGTGTAAGGACACTGGTCGGTGTAATAAAGGACAAAACCGGTTTCCTTAACCGCCGGGTGCTTCGCGCATTCCCGGAACTTTGGCATCTGTGCGGACGGTTCCGTGGGAAGGTACATGAGATTGATTCCGCAGTCGGATATGTCTGCCACACGGAACCCCTTGTGAGTAAGGAATTTCGGGTCAGCGAGAAATTCCCGCTTCCGGCCCTCCGCGCACAGAATACAAATACCTTTCTTTCCCTGCGCCCTGGCATCACGGATACATTCCTCCAGCAGATCGTTTGAGTATCCATGCCCCTTCATGGAACCGGATACCCAAAGGCAGTCAATGTAAAGATAACCGTCTGCCTCAATAGGCACCCATGCGTTTTCAGCCGGAATGTATTCGATAAAGCATTTGCCGCGTTCCTCGCTGCGATAGAAAACAAGTCCATCATCAAAGCGCTGTTTGAGCCATTCCTTTTTTGCAACACTCTGTTTGCCGGACATGGCACAGCAGATATGTTCTTTGTCAATATTTTCTTTTGTGATCCGAATATAGTTCATCGGTTATTCCTCCTGTTTAACAAAGCTGTCCCGGCAGCTTCTGCTTTTCTTTTTCTGGAAAAGTGGCGTCAAACCGTTCAAACCCCTCGGGGTCTTTTTCACAGACAAAATAGCCCTCCGGGTCTTTGTAAGTGCCGGAGATACCGTCCAAAAAGCCGGGTGTCAGCTCCTTGATGAGAAAATAATCCGCTTCAGGGTCGTCGGCATAACGCACGCCCTTGGTCTTGGCAGGCACAAAGCCGGACTTGCCGTAAAAGTCAATATTGCCAGTGATGGCAAGTGCCCCCGCGCCCATTTCTCTGGCTTTTTCCATGGAGTAGTCCAGAAGCTTTTTGCCGTAGCCCTGCCGCTTATATGCGGGCGCAATGCCGATGGGGCCGAAGGTCATGATCGGCACGGTTCTTCCGTCGTCGCACTCGATTTCCGACCGCACATAGATGACCTGTCCGATCAGCTCACCGTCCAGCTCCATGACGAAGTCCAGCTCCGGCACGAAAGCCGGGTCATCCCGATAGCAGTGCAGCACATAGTGCTCCATGCAGCCAGGGCAGTAGACATTCCAAAAGGCCTCGCGGGTCAGGTTTTCCACGGCTCTGTAATCGTCTTTCGTTTCCAAACGGATGGTAATACTATTTTCTGACATGGTGTTTCTCCTTATCTCTTGTCAATAATTTTGTCAATCAGCCCATAAGCGAGGGCTTCCTCCGCCGAACCGCCCTTTCCGTGAACATATACAACTAAATTTTTCATTTTATCTTTGCCTCAGAGAAGAATCCTTGCGATCTCCATCGTCACGATTTTCAGCAGCGCGCCGCCCGACATCACATAGAACCAAACCTCGCGCATTTTTTGCGTTTTGGCAATCGGCGTAGCAATGGCGGCAATGATGATCAGCAGCGCACCGACACAGCCGACAATGGTGGGCACACTGACGAGCGGGAACAGTCCCGGTGTACAGCTTCCGTCGATGGCGTGCTGAATCGTTTTATCTAACCCGTCCCGCGCCGCCGCAAAGCAGCATACGACAAGTCCGAACACCAACAGAATTACGCTCCTGCGTCCCCAATACTGAATATTCGCGCGGTTGAAAACTGACCAGCCGATAAAGCCCAGCAGGGCAAGGATCATCAAAGTTGTCGCCGTAGTGACGGCATTTCCAAAATAGAGTCTCATTCTCTCCGCACCTCTCAATACTGGATCGTAATCGTTCTGCACACATCACAGCAGCAGGCCTCCACGCTCGTACGTCCACCGACCTTCAGCCCGGTAAGTTTCACAAAACCTTCTGCCTTTTTGGCATTTTCCAAGGCACTTGGCACTTCGTTTGCAAAGCTGAACGCGCCATCCTTGCTGCTGAACAGATAGCCTTTTCTCATTTCTTTTCCGCATTTCGGACACATCATGATCATTTCCTCCCACTCTTATTGCTGCACACTGTACCAATCGAGAACGGCGCTGAGATTTTCTGCCTTGACACGCTCGCCGCCGCACCGCATCATATCCAGCATATCGTCCTCCTCCGGCGTGCGGTCACTCTTTTCGGCAAGGCCCTTGCCTGCGGTTTTGACCATGATCTCCATCATGGGGCGGTAAATGCCACGCAGTTTTTTGACATCAAAGTTCCCTTGGAGTGTGAACAGTGGAATGTCAGCGGGAACCGCCGACTTTTTCCGCACGCTGTCCGTTTGCGTTCCGGTTTGTCCCATGCCGACACCGCAAACAGCGCGTACCCGGTAACGCTTTGCGGCCTCGGCATAGCCCTTGACTGAGCCCGCCATGATCCAGCCAAGATAGATGACCTCCGCCCCGGCAAAGACCTGTTTCTTCGCTTCCGCAAGGGAATACGCCGGTAGTCCGGTTTTCTGCGCCAGCAGCCTGGCATAACGCTCTGTGCTGCCAGTGTTGGTGGTGTAAATAATTGCGTTCATAAGAATCCTCTTTTCAAAAAAAGACGCAGCGCGTGATCGGCTTTGCGATCAGCACTGCGTCTTTGCGTCTGGCTGGTTGGTTTTGATGATAAAATTTTTGACGTTGATAATGCTCTCATGCCTGCACTTTGGGCAGAACAGGGGAAAAGCCTTTAATTCCGTTTCCTGAAAGATTTGCAAGCGTGTCTTGGCACCGCACCAAGGGCATAAGACCCATTGCTTTTCTTTTGTAGCTTCTTTCATCATGCTGTTCCTGACTTTCTATAACCGGATTCGATTCTGGAGATAAAACGGTCAATGTGCGCATCCAGCAGGGGAGCAACCGAATCCTTATCCTTCGCCCCATCGTAGACGCTGTAGAGCAGGTACATCGGCCCGTAGAACTCCAGCGCCAGCTGCATAGCGGCTTCGTCAGTATCTGTCAGCTTACGAAAAATTGCCGCCATGTACTCCAAAGGCCCGCCCGCAAGGTAGTCGTGATGGAGCTGTGCCAGCTTGGGATCACGGTATTGCTCCAGCGTCAGCATCTTGCGGAAATTAGAGGAAAATGATTCCTTCGTCCAATGGGCAAACTGCGCCATGCTGTATGCGCGAATTTTTGAAATCGGCGTGTGCAGGTAAGCCTCCGCAAAGCCGTCCGGCTCCGTCTCCGGCATTTCATAGCTTTCCGCACGTTCATAGTCCATCTCGTTCATTCGCTCCACGATCCTGTCCAAAATCTCCTGCTTGCTGGTAAAGTGTTTATACAGGGCGGCTTTCGTGAACCCCAACCGCCCCGCAATATCATTCATGGATGTCCCAAGGTAGCCGTTCTGTGCAAACAATTCCAGCGCCGTTTCCAAAATCCGTTCCTTTGTGCCCTCAGCCATGTTTTTTCTCCTTATCGCAGTAACCAGTCGGTAACTCATAGTATAGTTACCGACTGGTTACTTGTCAAGCCCTTTTGAAAAAAATATGTGAAAAGCAGCGCACAACAGGCATCAGCGAAAGGATTGGAGTGACACAGCGAGATGCGCCGCACCGAAAATCACCATTATGATCGCAGCCGGAAGGTTATGCAGCCAGATGGAGGCACACAGAAAGTACAGCACAGGAAACACCGCCAGCGGCAGCGGGACAAAGAGAAACGAACGACTCAGAAGCGCGATCTCCCGTCCGCTCATAAAATAGCGGAGCCACACGGCGTAATACAGCACCAGAAAAACTGCCGCAAGGGAAAACCAGACGCTCCGGAAGCTGAGAGTTTCCCGGCTCACAAGCAGCGTAACCGCAAACAGATAGGCAATGCGGCTGATTTGTTCGACGATCTCAACCCAATGTGTGACCGCTGCGGCCTGTTCCGCTTTTCCGGCTGGCGGAAACATGACATAGGCAATGTTGATCAGCATGGGCAGCGCAAAGATCACAAGCCCGATCCACGAAAAGGACACCTTCAGATTCATAAAACAACACCGGCTTTCACAGCAAATTCCGGCAGCTTTGCAGGCTTCCCATAAATGGAGATCAGCGCGCGGAACTCCCGGCGGAACGCCTCACGCAGCTCTGTTTCCGTCAGGTGCAGATGATCCGTATTGGCGAGAATCGCCAGTCCGTAGGTAAAGTAGATCATATCCTGATGAAAGCGGCGGGCCGTATCCTCCGCATATCCGAATTCATCGACGATTACACCGATGACCTCCTGCGTCATAATGTCACTTTGGTATGCCCCCGGTTGTTCGCCCTCCAGATAGAGCCAGCGGAACAGCTGCTTTTCCTCGGCAGCGAATTTGACGAAGCCCATGCCGTAGCTGCTGTAGTGGCTGTCGTTTCCTTCGTGGGCGCACAGAGAATCCCGTACACGCTGCGTGTGCAGTTCAATCGCACGCTGCGTCAAAGCGGCTTTCAACTCGTCCATGTTCTTGAATGAAAAGTAGATCGGCTGCGTGGAGTAGCCCAGCTTTTTGGCGACGCTGCGGGCATTGATGGCGGAAAAGCCGTCATCACGCAATACCTCCACCGCAGCGTCGATAATTTGCTCCTTTGAAACTTTTCTGACTGCCGGCATAAGCACCATCCTTGTATAATAACACTTTGTTATATATAACATATCGTTATTATATCTTGAGGGATGTGTTTTGTCAAGCGGTATGTTATTCTCCTGTTTCAATGGAGTCCACAATGTTCATTCTGGAAATGGCATGCAACGGGATGGCTGTGGCTGCGAGGCACGCGGCCACCGAGACGGCAGCAGCCTCCAGAATGGCTGCAACGGGGACTGCCACCATCTGCAAGGTGTCTGTCTGCGCCGCACCGACGAAGATGCAGCAGACATAGCCCAGCACTGCGCCGATCGCTGACGCGAAGATGCCATAATATGCGCCCTCCCACAGGAAGGTTTTGTACAGGCTGGCGACGCTCATTCTCCACGATGGAGTAGCCGTTCTCAATGCAGATGGTGTCGTTTAGCCGCCGCACGGCGCGGCTGCTGCCCCAAAAGTTTCGAAATTTGCGGGTCTGGCTGAGCGCGGTAGAGTTCCAAATCACATGATTGTGAATATGGGCTTTGTCGATATGGGTGCAGACGATATAGGCGTGATTGCCCTTGGTGAATCGTTTGACCAGTTCACAGCCCAAACGAATCGCTTCCTCTGGTGTGATCTCGCCGGGGACAAAGGATTGCCGCAGATGGCAGGCAATCACATCATCCTCACCGCGCACTCTGCCGGTCTTTTGGATGTACTGATTCTTGGTGAAAAGAAACTCGGCGTCGGCGATCCTGCTGTCACATTGCCAGCTCGTTATCAACCTGCCGCCATCCGTCTTTTGTGGATTTTCGGTGTAGTCGATGATGTCGCTGATGGCCTGTCCCACCGTGCGACCTTTGCCGGTGTGCAGGGGCATCAGGCGTGTGGTTGACATGTTGAACGCCTCCTTGAAAAGTCAAACGGCCTACCGAAGCAGACCGTTTGAAGTGTGTTGATTTGCAAGGAGTAAAAGTAAACTGATAGTTCAACAAACTGGAAGTTATCTATTTCTCCTCTTCGTTAAGACCTAGTTCATTACATATTACTTGCT
>OIZF01002027.1_pt1 | contig 10572 bp, 7 predicted proteins | sample 1588471 | NCBI WGS metagenome assembly OIZF01 (sample SAMN03283279) | human gut metagenome | biome: human-associated habitat; material: feces | host: Homo sapiens | place: Peru | collected 2012
GTCAAAAAATATATAGAAAATGAAAAAACTTTTACTAAAATAGAAAAAATAAATGAAGAGAAAAAAATAGAAGAAATAGCAATAAAAGGTAATACAAATCCAATAGAAATTAATCCTAAATATGTTCTTTCTTCATGTAATAAATGAATAGAGATAAATTGTCCACTAAAAATTAAAAAAATCATAATACAAAAACTGATGAATAAAGAAATTGGAATAATTCCAAATACCAAATTTTTATTTCGATATTGATCTTCCGCAACTAACTTAGAAATAGCAACAGGAAAACCGAATTGAACAATAGAAACAAAAAGAGAAAAAGTTGGCATGATTAACATATAAATTCCAATACCTTCTGTACCAATTAATCGTGTCATTATAATTTTGATAATCATACCTAAAATTTTAGTAATAAAACCTCCGATAATTAATAACATTGTAATTTTTAAAAAACTATTTTTTTTCATATATTTCACCTTAAATATCTTTAAAAATACTTCGAAATCTTATATAATATATATATGCTTATTATTTTAGGTTTAGTATTGGAGGGTTGAAATGGAAATGATGTTTCGTTCCTTAGAAGAACTATATAAAAGATTAAAACCAGCACTTTATACAAAAAAAGAAGAAATGAAAAGAAATGGTTACGTTTACATTAAAGAAGAAGATATTTGGAATTATTTAAAAGAAATAAAATGGAAAAATTCCAAAGATTTATCCCTATATCAAATGACCTGTGATATATTAGACACTGATGATATGATAATTGATAACTATTTGAGACAAAAACTAAATTTAAAAAATAGAAAAGCATATTTTTATGACTTTTAGGAGATGAAAAAATGAATGTAAATAAAAAAAATCTAATAAAGAACTTTGGAATCATAATATTTTTAATCCTATTCATGATTCTTTTGATATTTCCAATTTTTAATAATTTAAAATTTGGATTAGACCTTCAAGGAGGATTTGAAGTACTTTATCAAGTAGAAAGTATTGATGGTAGTGAAGTTACTAGTGACATGATGAATAGTACTTACAAAGCATTACTAAAAAGAATTGATATTTTGGGTGTAAATGAACCTGTTATTACCATAGAAGGTGATGATAAGATTCGTGTACAACTTGCTGGTGTTACAGATCAAGAAGAAGCAAGAAAAATTTTAAGTAGTGCAGCAACATTAACATTCCGTGATACAAAAGATAATTTATTAATGACAAGTGATGTATTATCAGGCGGAGGAGCTAAAGTAGGACAGGATTCTAAAGGACTTCCTGCTGTATCTTTACAAATAGCAGATAAAGATAAATTTTATAAAGTTACAAAAAATGTTAGTCAAATGGAAAATAATGTAATTGTAATTTGGCTAGATTATGATGAAAATGAAGATAGCTATGAAACAGAAAAAAACAAGTGTGGATTAGAAAGTTCAAGATGTCTTTCTGCAGCTACTGTTTCAGAAGGATTTGCTAGTGATGTAATCATTCAAGGGAATTTTAAAAGTACAGAAGTACAAACCTTAGTTGATTTAATTAATTCTGGTAGTTTACCAACTAAATTGGAAGAAATTTCTTCTAAAACTGTCGGAGCAAGCTTCGGAGCTAATTCATTAAATAAAACTCTAATTGCTGGAATTATAGGATTTATTGGTGTTATTGTAATAATGACATACTTATACCATTTTTCTGGATTTATTGCTTGTGTTAGCTTACTTGTTTATACAGTATTAACATTTGGTATTTTTTGGTTAGTTGGTGGGGTACTTACATTACCAGGAATTGCAGCAATTATACTTGGAATTGGTATGGCTGTAGATTCAAATGTTATAAACTTTGAAAGAATTAAAGATGAATTAGAAAAAGGTATTTCCTTAGAAACTGCGTTTAAAAAAGGAAATAAAAATTCTATTGCTACAATTATAGATGCGAATTTAACAACATTTATTGTTGCATTAATCCTATTTATTTTTGGAGAAAGTAGTGTAAAAGGATTTGCTACAATGTTAATGATTAGTATTTTTACAACTATGGTTATTATGGTATTCTTTACAAGATCATTATTGAAAATGTTTGTTAATACTAATTATTTTCATAATAAAGCAACTTTCTTTATAGGAAAACTAAAACCAATAAAAAGAAAAATAGATTTTATAAAACATGATAAATTATTTATAGGTGCATCTATTCTTTGTATTATAGTAGGAATCTTTTCTTTAAGTACCAAAGGATTAAATCTAGGAGTTGATTTTAAAGGAGGTACTTCTATTGATATAAAATCAGAACAAACATTAAATCAAAAATCAATAGAAAAAGATTTAGAAGAACTAGGATACAAAATTGTAGATTCAGAATTTAAAGAAAATAATGCATACATTAAAATAACAAATCAAATTTCTCAAGAAGAAATCCTAAAATTAAAAGAACAATTAGAACAAAAATATGAAGCCAGTACAGATATTGGTGTTGTATCTAACATGGTCAAAAAAGAATTAATCAAAAATGCCATTTTATCCGTTATTTTATCTAGTATAGCTACAATTATCTATATTTCCCTTCGATTCAAATTTAATTATGCAATTAGTGCGATTATTGCTTTAGCCCATGATGTATTTATTATATTCGCAATCTTTAGTTTATTTGGACTTGAAGTAGAAACAATTTTTATCGCTGCAATCTTATCCATTATAGGATATTCTATTAATGATACAATTGTTATTTTTGATAGAATTAGAGAAAATCAAGAAAATGCAAAAATTACAAAAGAAAGTGATTTAAAGGAAGTTGTAAATAATAGCTTAAATCAAGTAATAAAAAGAAGTATTATTACAAGTATTACAACAATTACAACTGTTATTTGCCTAATTTTATTTGGATCAAATGAAATATTGGAATTTAATATTGCTCTATTAGCAGGATTAATAGCAGGAGCTTACTCATCTATTTTTATTGCTAGTCAAATTTGGTTTCATATGGAAAAAAAGAATATTGGTAAAAAGCCAAAAAAGAAATGGTATGAAGATAATGAACCAGAAGAAAAAAGAATAAAGGGGATTAATGCATAGGAGATGATAAAATGACAGAACAATATGTCACTATCAAATTAGAAGATGTAATGCAAGCCTTATCAAAATGTAAAGATGAAGAAGAAAAGCAAATTCTATGTAAAATATATACAAACGAAGACTACAACGAATTAGGAAAAAAGAGAATAAAAAAAGATAGTAAAGTTTATCAGATCATTCATAAAATCAAAAGTACACAAGAACAGCATATCACAATTGAAATGCTTTCTTTTGCTTTAACGAGGTCAATGAATGAGTGCAATCACACCATGAGAAATGATTTAAATAAATATATTCATCAATATTTTGATAATGTAGAAAATAGTGTTTCCAATGATGCTTTAATTTACAAAATATTAAATGATAAAAAAATCATAACTTATATTAAAAAATATACTTCATGGGAAGACTATGAAATGGATTTAAAAGAAAAGAAAAAAAGCAAAAAAGAGACTAAACCACAATCAAAAGAAGAAAAAAGAATGAGCTATGTAATGATTGGCTAAGGAGGTATGTATGACAAAACATGTAGAAGTAAGTTTTGAAGACCTACTCAATAAATTGGCTACTTATATGGAAGAATCTGATATTAATCAAATAAAAAATGTCTATGAAGTTGCATCTGAAATTTACGATGGAAATAAGAGCATAACAGGTGAAAATTATATCAATCACCCTTTAAAAATAGCTTATATATTAACAGAAATTCAGGCTGATTATCAGACTATTTGTGCCACTCTTCTTCACAATGTACATCAATTTGATCCAAATATTCAATTAGAAGAACAATTTGGAAAAGAAATTGCCTCCTTAGTAGATGGGGTTATAAAAATAAAAAATCTAACATTCGACTTATCTACAGAGTCATCGATTGCAATGCAAAGAAAAATATTAGTTGGACTTACAGATGATGTAAGAGTGATTATTATTCGCTTAGCAGAACGTGTACAAGATATGAGAGATTTATGGATTCGTCCAGAAAAAGAGCAGAAAAGACTTGCGGTTGAAACTTTAGAAGTATTGACTCCAATTGCTCACCGTCTAGGTATGAATAAATTTAAAAGTGAATTAGAGGATCTATCTTTAAGATATTATAAACCCAATGTTTATTTTGATATAGTTGATCAATTAAATCAAACAAAAACAGAAAGAGATCAATCTGTCAAAATGATGATTGACGATGTTTCAAACCTTTTAAATGAACACGGAATTAAGCATAAAATTAAAGGAAGAGCAAAAAGTATTTATAGCATTTATAAAAAATTAGATAAAGGGAAAAAATTTAGCGATATTTATGATTTATTAGCTTTAAGAGTATTTGTAGATACAGAAGCAGAATGTTATCAAGCAATTGGAATTATTCATTCTAAATATAAACCAATGCCAAAACGATTTAAAGATTATATCGCAATGCCCAAAACAAATATGTATCAATCTTTACATACAACAGTTTTTGGAATTGATGGATATCTATTTGAAATTCAAATTCGTACTTATGAAATGGATGAAGTGGCAGAACGAGGTATTGCATCTCACTGGTCTTATAAAGAAAACGGTAGCAATAAAATAGCTCGTCAAAATACAATGGATCAAAAACTACAATTTTTCCGTTCTATTATGGAATTAAATAATGAAGAAACAACAGATGAAGAGTTTGTATCTTCTATTAAAGAAGAATTTAATCATACGATTTATGTCTTTACACCAAATGGTGATGTCATTGAACTTCCAAATGGAGCAACTCCAATAGACTTTGCTTATAAAGTTCATAGTGGAGTAGGAGAAAAAATGGTAGGTGCTTTAGTAAATAATAGCATTGTACCATTAGATTATCCTTTACATAATCAAGATATCGTAAAAATTAATACCAATAAAAATTCAATGGGTCCTAGTCGTGAATGGATTAATATGGCTAAAACACCACAGGCAAAAAATAAAATTCGAGCATTCTTTAAAAAACAAGATAGAGAAGAATATCAAAAAAAAGGTGAAGAAATTTTAGCAAAAGAACTAAAAAAGAGAAAAATTTCATCTAGTGACTTCTATACAGAAGAAAATATGGATAAAATACTAAAAGAATATAAATTTTTAGATTTTAATGAAATTTATATAGGAATTGGAGATAATAAAATTTCTCCAGCTGCTGTTGTGAATATCATTACAGGAGAAAATGATAGCAAAGAAGATATTTTATTAAAAAAAGTTATTAAAGAAACGAATAATCAAGTATTAAAAAAGGATATTATTGTAGAAGGAATTGATGACATTAAAGTAAAATTAGCTTCTTGTTGTAAACCAATTCCTGGAGATGCTATTATAGGATACATTACAAAAGGATATGGAATTTCTGTTCATAGAAGAAATTGTCCTAATATAGATGATTTAAATGAAAGATTAATTCCAGTTTCTTGGGGAGAAACAAAACAAAAAAAATATTCAACTTCCATTGTGATTGAATGTGAAAAAAAAGATAACATTTTATTAGAAATTGTTTCTAAGGCTTCTAATAGTGGTATCAATATTGAATCTATTCGTACTTATAATGATCCAGATTATACAACATTTTCTATGGATATATTAGTAGAAAATTTAGAAAATTTAAACAAATTTATTTCTAACATTCAATCTATTTCACATGTATTAAAAGTAGAAAGAAGTATAAAGTGAAAGTAGTAGTTCAAAGAAGTTTAAATTCAAAAGTAACAGTAGATCATAAAATAACAGGTCAAATTGAAAAGGGACTCGTTTTACTGGTTGGATTTCATACAGATGATACAGAGGAAGATATTAATTATTTAGTACCAAAAATTTTAAATCTTCGTATTTTTGATGATGAAAACGGTATTATGAATCAATCCATATTAGATATAAAAGGCTCTATTTTAAGTATTTCTCAATTCACTTTATATGCCAATACAAAAAAAGGAAACCGACCAAGTTATAAAGAAGCAATGAAAGGAAAACAAGCAATTTCATTATATGAAAATTTGAATGAAAAATTAAAAAAAGTTGTTCCAGTAGAAACAGGAATTTTTGGTGCAGATATGAAAGTTGAAATAACAAATGATGGACCAGTTACCATTTTATTAGAAAGCAGGAAAAACAATGATAAAAAATAAATTAGATTATAAATTAATTAATTGTACCTTAATTATGGTAATTATCTTTTTACTATATAAAACAGGAAATCTTTGGTTTGGATTTGTAGCAAAAATATGGCAAGTAATCTACCCATTTGTCATTGCTTTTGCGATTGCCTATGCCTTATATCCACTTGTTAAATTTTTAACGGATCATAAAATTCCAAAAGCACTTGCTATATTCATTGTCTTGGCTTTCATTGTAGGAATAATAGCGATATTTGCAATCATAGTCTTTCCGTTATTATTTAATCAATTAGGAAGTCTATTCAATGGCATTATAGCTTTCTTAAATGAAATATCAGCAAATTATGATATTGATTTTGGAACATTACAGTCCAATTTATCTGAAAGTTTTAATCAAATTATTGTGAATGTAGGAAAATATGTTTCTAATGGTGCAATCAGCGTAATTAATGTATCAATATCTATTTTTTCAAAAGTATTTATTGCTTTTTCTGCTGCTATGTATATTCTTTCTGACATGGATAATATTAGAAAAAATGTAAAAAAATATCTAAAAACAAATTCTAAAAAAATGTATCGTTATGTATCATTACTTGATCACGAAATGCATAGTTATTTAACAGGATTTGTTAGAATTATGATTATCTCTGTTTTTGAGTATACATTTGCTTATACAATCATTGGACATCCAAATGCTATACTACTTGGTTGTTTAGCTATGATTGCTAACTTAATTCCATATTTTGGAGGAATTATAAATAACATTGTAGCGGCCGTAACTGCTTTTGTAATTAGTCCTGCTTTATTTATTCGTACAATTATTGTTTTTGTTATATTATCTATTGTAGACGGCTATGTAATCAATCCAATAGTCTATGGAAAAACAAATAAAGTTCATCCATTAATTGTTATTATGAGTGTATTTGCAGGAGGAATTTTATTTGGCATTATAGGAATTGTAATTTCATTACCACTAGCTATTATTATTGTTTCAACAATTAAATTTTTTAAAGATGACTTGAAAGATAAAATAGAAGATATGAAAGATAGAAATTCAGAAGTTAATGCATAACTTCTTTTTTTTTACAAAAAAAATGATATAATAGTAATATATAATAGGAGGAATCATCATGCTAGGAAAAATCATTTCAATTGAAGATAATACAGTTTTTGTAAAATTAGATGTGGATGTTAATAAAATAGAAAATTTAATTAGCTTACATGTTTTTATGAATGATGGCAAACGTTGCTTGGTTGGTGAAATTACAGATATTAAAGAAGGAATCGCTTATATCAATTTACTTGGTGAAATGATTCATGACAAATTTGTTTTTGGAGTTATTAGAAAACCTTCTTTCCGTTCTAAAATTACATTAGTAGAAAAAAACGAAATCAATAAAATTATAGGGGTAGAAAACTATAGTGAAGGGAAAGATTTATATATTGGAGAAAGTCCTATCTATGATGGAGTAAAAATAGGAATTGATATTGATGCTTTTTTTAATTCTCATTTTGCTATATTTGGTTCAACAGGTAGTGGTAAATCTTGTAGTGTAGCAAGAATTATTCAAAATTTGTTTTCTAAAACAAATCCTATTCCATATCGAGCTAGTTTATTTATTTTTGACGCTTACGGAGAATATCACAATGCTTTTTCTAAACTACATGAAAAAGTTCCACAAATTAGTTTTAAAGCATATACAACTAACTTAGGATTTAGTGATAGTGAGGTACTAAGAATTCCCATTTGGTTACTTGGAGTAGATGATATTGCTTTACTTTTAGATGTGGAAAAACATTCTCAATTACTAATTATTGAGAAAGCATTAAAATATGTAAATGTTTTTACAAGAGATGATGAATCTGTTATCAAAAGTAAAAATGATATTATCGCAAGAGCTATTTTAGATATTTTATCTAGTGGAAGACAAGCATCTCAAATTAGAGATCAAATTATTTCAATTTTATCCACTTATCATACGACAGAGTTAAACCTAGATACAATAATATATCAACCAGGTTATAGTAGGCCTTTAAAACAATGTTTACTAATTGATTCCTCTGGAAAAATTAGAGATATGGAATTAATAATGAACTTTTTAGAAGGATTTTTAACAGAAGATTATGAGTTAGCACTACCAGATGGAAGTTATAAATATACATTAAATGACCTAAAAGATGCATTTGATTTTGCCTTAATTTCAGAAGGATCTTTAAATAGTGGAAAAGTATATGATGAAACTAATATATTAAAGGTAAGAATGCATTCTTTAGTAAATAGTGAGAGTAGTAAATATTTTGAATATCCAGATTATGTGGATAAAGGAACATATATTAAACGTTTAATGACTGCACCAAATGGAAATAAAGCACAAATCATTAATTTCAATATAAACTATGTGGATGATAGATTAGCCAAAAATATTACAAAAATATATTCAAAGTTATTATTTGATTATGCAAAAAGTATGGAAAATAGAGCGTCTTTCCCATTCCACATTATTTTGGAAGAAGCACATAGATATGTTCAAAATGATAATGATAAATTTTTACTAGGTTATAACATATTTGAAAGAATAACAAAAGAAGGAAGAAAATATGGCGTTATATTAGGTCTTATTTCTCAAAGACCATCAGAACTTTCTGAAACTTCTTTATCTCAGTGTAGTAACTTTTTAATATTTAAAATGCTTCATCCTACAGATGTAGAATATATTAGAGAAATGATTCCTAATATAACAAATGAAGTGGTAAAAAGATTAAGAATTTTACAACCTGGAAACTGTATTGCATTTGGTTCAGCTTTTAAAGTACCTGTTTTAGTTAAAATGGATATGCCTGATCCTGCACCTTCAAGTAGTAGTTGTGAAGTAAGTAAAATGTGGTTTGTTGAAAAACATAACTAATGTAATAAATAAACATTGACTGTTTAACCAGTGTTTTGGTAAAATTGTTTTATAAAGATGTTAGTAAGAATATATCATCTTCTTTAATTAGTAAGGAGTAAAAATTAATATGAGGAAAAAAGGCTTTACATTAATAGAATTATTAGCAGTGATTGTTGTATTAGCAATTATTGCATTAATTACAACTCCAACGATACTTGGAGTAATTGAAACAGCTAAAAAAGGCGTTTTTAGGGATAGTATATATGGATTAATGGACGCAACAAATATATATATGGCCAAAAATTTAGAAACAGGAACAATGGAATTTATCTGTGATGGAACAGATTGTGAATTAGAAAACGGAGATAAATTATCATTTAAAGGAGAAACTCCTAAAAGTGGTATGATTAAGGTAGATAAAGATCATAAAATAAGTGTAGAGTATATTAGTAATGGAACATATTGTGCTTATGGTACATTAGAAAATCTCGTAATCGATAAGGATTGTGAACAATTAGATACCACAAAACCAGTATTAGATGATTCTAAATTGAATGTGACAACAACAACATCTAGTTTAACAGTTAATATATTAAAAGGATTTGCTAAAGATCCAGAAAGTGGAATCAAAGAATATAAAGTAACAGTAAATGGAGAAACAAAGACATTAAAAGAGATTGGAACTTTGACATTTGATGGATTAGATAAGAATAAGACTTATGAAATAAAGATAGAAGTAGAAAATGGAAAAGGGTTAAAGTCAGAACTAATAAAAGAATATACTACTTTACAATTCTTAAGTCCAAGTATTACACTTACAAATACACCAACAACAGCAGTAAATGGATACTTAAAAAGTCAAGTAGCAAAAATCACATATAATGGAACAAATATTACAAGTCCAAAATATTTTGTAAAAACAACAAGAGAAGGAACAAGTAGTTTAGCAGTAACTGCAACATGTGGAACAGGAACAACACCAGGTACATGTACAAATGTAACAAGTACAAAGACATTAACAGCAAATACATGGTATCAAGTAAGTGGAAATGTGAATGTGACATATAATAAAGCAGCAAGTACAACAGGAACTGTTTACGCAATCACATATGATGGAACAAACTATAGTGGAGCAAGTACAGCAACAATTAGCAAGATAGATACAACAAGTCCAACAGTAACACTAGGAACAGTTACATCAAAAACAAATAGTTTAGTAGTAAATTATACATTAGCAGATAGTGAATCAGGAGTGAATACTCCAACATGTAAATATGGAACAACAAGTGGAACATATGACAAAACAGGAACAGCAACCACAACTTCATGTACAATGAGTGGATTAACAAAAGGAACAACATATTATTACCAAGTATGTGTATCTGATAAAGTAGGAAATACTCAAACATGTAAAACAGGAAGTAGTGATTCAGCTTCAATGACAAATCCAAGTATTGCACTTACAAATACACCAACAACAGCAGTAAATGGATACTTAAAAAGTCAAGTAGC
>OIZF01002029.1_pt1 | contig 10564 bp, 6 predicted proteins | sample 1588471 | NCBI WGS metagenome assembly OIZF01 (sample SAMN03283279) | human gut metagenome | biome: human-associated habitat; material: feces | host: Homo sapiens | place: Peru | collected 2012
CTCACGAGCTATATCAAGTCGCAACTTCGGTTGCGGCTTTTTATGTGTCCCAAAGCACTAACCAATCGTTGGTTAGTGCTTTTTTGTGTTCTGGCGGGATAAAGCGTATAATTAAAGCACTGAATTTGAAGAGAGCGAGACGGATTTTGGCCAACGAAATTAAAATTGACGAAACAAAATACTTGAATAAAACGCTAACAGCAATGAACAAAGCATTGCTGACGACCGAGGCTGAAATTAAACGAACAAATCAAAACATTGATCATGTTGCCCAGAGTTGGGGGGATGTGCGTCTGAAGACGGATACTTACTCTGGGATTGTTGAAACAGCCGCCTCAATTCGGCAACAACAGCAAATGCTTTCCGAACGGGAAAACTCTAAGACACGAGCAGAACAACGTTTTGCGACGCTGACCAAGCAAATTGAGCGCCCTTATTTTGCGCGGATTGATTTTAGTGAGTCGGCCAGTGAGTCTGGAGAAGCCGAGACGATTTATATTGGGCTTGGTTCATTTAGTGATGAAGACCATAAGTTTTTAGTGTATGATTGGCGTGCGCCAGTGGCTTCGATTTACTATGATGGTGGCATTGGTGACGTGTCTTATCTGACCCCAGATGGCACCCAACAAGCCAACGTGACGTTGAAACGTCAATTCCAAATTGAAGATGGCGTGATTGTGACGTTATTTGATACGGAAGAGGCCATTGGCGATGCGATGTTGATGAACGCCCTATCGGGTGAATCGTCAACAAAAATGAAGTCGATTGTCACCACCATTCAAAAAGAACAGAATAAAATCATTCGTAATACTACCGCAGACTTGCTATTTGTCCAAGGAGCGGCGGGTTCGGGTAAGACAGCGGCTGTCTTACAACGTGTGGCCTATTTGTTGTATCGCTATCGTGGTAAGTTGACGTCTGGTCAAGTGGTCTTATTTAGCCCAAACCAATTGTTCAATGATTATATCGACAATGTCTTGCCAGAACTTGGCGAACAGAATATGGTGCAAATGACGTTTTATCAATATGCATCACGTCGGTTGCCTAAGATTGCGGTGGAAACGCTACAAGAACGTTTTGAGTATGATCATACATCCGCTGAAATTAATCTGGCCAAGGGTAGTTTGGCAATGTTTAATGCGGTTACTGCGTATGCCGAACATTTGAACCGCGCCGATATGCGGATTCGCAATATCATGTTTCGCGGGGAACCGTTAGTGACCAAAGAGCGCATTGCCGAAATTTATTATCAATACAACGATAACTATAAGTTAGGGCAACGTTTGGAAGCAACGCGGGATAGCTTAATGCGGATTTTAAATGCTCGTATCGGCACGGAAATGCGTAAAGAGTGGGTTGAACTTGAGATTGAAAATCTCTCTAAGCAAGAATATGACGAGTTAGTCGGCGCTGGTCGGGTCCGAATGGGGGATGACCAAGAAGAATATGCAGCCGCAAGAACGCGTTTGGCACAGTTAGGCGAAGGGCCTAAAGAACGGGAATTTGCCAGTGAAAAGGCGGAACGCCAATTCTTGTCACGGCAAATTGTGACGCGGGCCTTAAAGCCATTAGCACGCCAAATTCGGCGGGGCAGCTTCTTGAACATTAATGCGCAGTTTGTCGATTTCTTACGTCATGCCCATGAGTATATTGACTTATCAACTTTTGGTATCACGATGACGGACTGGACGGCGCATGTCGAAGACGTCATTAACGCCTTAAAAAATAAGCAATTGTCACTGATTGATACCACGATTTATCTCTATTTGTATGATTTAATTACTGGTAAAAATGGTGAACGTGATATTCGTTTCTTATTTATTGACGAAATACAAGATTACACACCGTTCCAACTGGCCTTTTTGAAGTATAGTTTCCCAAGAGCAAAGTTTACGGTGCTGGGTGATTTGAACCAAGCCATCTTTACCAAAGACAATGCCACGACGTTACAACAAGATTTTGCGACGTTATTTGATCCAGAGCGGGTGGAAACGGTGAAATTGACGCAAACGTATCGTTCAACGCAGCAAATCACTGACTTCACTAAGCATATTTTGCAGGGGGGTGAAGACATTGATGCGTTTAACCGGGCAGGAAGTAAACCGGCATTGTACGTACTACCCGATGAGGACGCAATGTTGGCGCAACTCCGCCAGCGGTTAGCAGCAGATGCTAAGCAGAAAGCATCGACGGCCATTATCACTAAAACCCTTGAAGACGCCCAAAACTTGGCGCGTCAGTTGGCTGACCAGTCAGTGACACTGATTCAATCAGAAAACCAGCGACTTGCCCAGGGCGCTATTATTGTGCCATCATATCTCGCAAAGGGGTTGGAATTTGATTCGGTCGTGATTTGGCATGCGGATAATACCCGTTATGGGGATGGTACGGAACGCCGGCTGCTCTATACTGTCGCAAGTCGTGCCATGCATGAGTTAACCATGCTAGCACAAACACAAGCAACGGTTTTGTTAGACGATGTGCCCACAGACCTTTATGAGGTTAAGGCATGAACACATTAGTACAAGCCATTGCGCAGCGGTATCATGGTGACTTCATGACGGTTGGCATTACCGGATCGGTGGCGGTTGGGAAAAGTACGTTTGCCGCCAACTTGGCTGAGGCATTAGCCGTTAACGTTGCGGTTGTTAGCACGGATGATTTTTTGATGCCAAATGCGACGTTGATGGCACAAGGGCTCTTTGACCAAAAAGGGTTTCCGCAAACGTATAGCTTGGACAAAATGGCACAGATGATTGCGGATTTTCAAGCTGGTCAACCTGAAGTGACCATACCACTTTACCGTCAAGATATTGCCGATATTGATCCACAAGTACGCCAAACGATTCTGCGGCCAGATATTTTAATTATTGAAGGCGTGGTGGCGTTACAACTGGCAGCACTTGATTTTAAAATTTATTTAGATGCGGCACTGACGGATATTAAAACTTGGTATTTATCTCGGACATTGGCGATGACGGCACAGGCTAAGACTGATCCCACCTCGTGGCGGTATCAATTTGCCCAAATGCCGGTTGCTGAATTATCGGCATTGGCGATGACGACCTGGGAAGACACCAATCAAGTGAACCTCGATCGTTATATTTTACCCATGAAACCAACGGCTGATGCCGTGGTAAATCTGGATCAGCATCATCAAATTACGCGTATCACAATAAAATAAATGTAATTAATTGTCAACTTTGTTGACAATTTTTTTAGTTAGCGGTAAGATATTCTACATGGTCAAATGGATCATTTGTTTAGAAAAAGACTAATAATGTGATACTGATCAAAAAAGGAGTTATATATGAGTGAAAAAATTCTCGACATGCATGGTAAACCAGTTAATCGTATGGCGATGATGATGGTCTTGCTTGTCGGTGTGTTCTCAGTTATGCTGATGCAAACTGCATTGGGAACGGCGTTACCAGCGCTAATGACTGCGTTTAACGTGAATGCCTCAACGGTACAATGGCTAACGACCATTTTCTTGATGGCAAACGGTATTATGGTGCCGGTTTCAGCCTACTTAACGACGCGCGTGCCGACGAAGGCTTTGTATTTGTCGTCTTTGGGTCTATTTACGCTTGGGACTTTGGTGGCCTTTGTGACCCCGACAAATGCGTTTTGGTTGTTAATGGTGGCACGTGTCTTGCAAGCCATGGCGGTAGGCATCTTGATGCCGTTGATGCAGGTGGTGTCGCTATCGTTGTTTGATGCTGAATCACGTGGTAAAGCCATGGGTCTTGGTGGCTTAGTTATCGGTATGGCGCCAGCTATCGGCCCAACGCTATCTGGTTGGATTCTAGAAGAGGATCACACTTTGCTGGGGGTTACGTTAGTCAGTTCTTGGCGTTCAATCTTTGGGGTGGTACTACCAGTTGTGATTGTGGTCATGATTGCATCATGTTTCATTTTCCATGATGTTTTGCCAACGCAAAAGGTGACGCTGAATATTCGCTCATTAATTGAATCAACCTTTGGATTCGGGTTGGTGTTGTATGGTTTTGCCATGGTGGCCTCAAATGGTTGGGGCAGTGCGCAAGTGATTGTGCCATTGGTGCTTGGCTTTATCACAGTCATCGAATTCATCTGGCACCAATCAAAAATGGACAAGCCATTTTTGGATATGTCAGTCTTTAAGTCAAAGCAATTCACATTGACAACCATTCTGGTGTCACTGGCCATGATGGCTATGATTGGTGTGGAAATGGTGTTGCCAATTTATATGCAAAATATTCGTGGGTTAACGCCACTACACTCTGGTTTGATTTTGTTACCAGGGGCCTTGATGATGGGGATTGTGTCACCGATTGCTGGTGCATTTTATGATAAACATGGCGCTAAACGGTTAGCGATGACTGGTTTTACGATCCTCATTATTGGTACCGTACCATTGGTTTATTTAACTGCTGATACGCCAACTGTTTATATTACAGCACTCTATACGTTGCGGATGTTTGGCATTGCCATGACCATGATGCCATTAACGGCTTCTGCGATGGGCGCCTTGTCACCGCAAACAGCTGCCCAAGGGACAGCAGCTAACAATACGATGCGTCAAGTCGCATCATCTTTGGGAACTGCGGTATTGGCTTCCGTAATGCAGTCGGTGACGCAAAATCACATGCCAGCATCAGCCATGAAGGGTGCCGATCCGTTGGTCTTTGGTAAAAAAGCTTTGGATGCCACATTAACTGGTTTCCACGCGTCATTCTTCCTGGCGGCAGGATTTGCGATTGTGGCTATCTTAATCGCGTTCTTCCTACACAGTGGTAAGGTCAATACACCAGAAAAGGAGGCAGCATAAGATGATTATCGTGATTCTGGCAGTATTTGCCGTGCTCGCTTTTTGGACTAATATGACGATTAAATCAACCGTTTTACGTTATGTGACGGCAACGCTCATGTTTATTGGGTTAACGTTAAGTGTCGTTGCGATCGTAGCCAACATGCACAGTCATTTTGGGATGAAGACGGTTGTGACAACGACTAAAACTGAAATTTATTCAGCGGGATCACCGCAACAACAATTTGGGGTACTTTTGTATCAAAGTGTTGGGACAGCGGGTAAAGAGAATGTTTATATTTATAAGGCTTCACCGGATGCCAAGAAAACAACCTTGGCAAAACCGGATTTGAAGACAACTTCTCAACGTGTCGCGATTGATGGCGATAAAGCTTACAAAGTGGTGCGAACAACCCGTTATGTTTATCGGAATAATACTTACAAGTTCTTGTTTGGTTGGGCAGGCAATAACCACCAATTGCAACACAAGCACGTGACGTATCAAGTACCGGCAACGTGGATTGCGATGACGCCTGAACAAGCCAAGTCTTTGGCTGCCAAGATGGCGCCCAAGACACCAGCAGAACAAGCTGGGGCTGCCGCAAAGCAGGCAGAATTAGCTGCTTTGGCAAAGGTTGACCCAGATCGGGCTGCCAGAGCACAGGTTGACCAGATTAAAAAAGTTTTGCAAATTACGCAATAAGCACAAATAAAAGCGACAACTTCGACTTTAGAGGTTGTCGCTTTTATGCTATGATAATGAAAATAATGACGGATGTGTGGTCCAAAATGGGCCGATTGATAGTCGGCGATAGGAGGTGAATTGTCACATGCATTTTTTTGTTAACCAAGGGATTGGACACAGCAATAGTGGTGTTGAGCATTCGCAATTTTATCGGGCAGCGCGTTTCCGTGAGTTGGGTTTACCTTTCAAGTTCGTATTCACGGACCATTTACCGCAGTTGCATCAACATATGGCTGAGTGGCAGTTGGCTGAACATGAAGTCATTGGCCTTTATGATTATTTGTTAAGTGATGCGCCTGATAGCTATCTACAACAGGGTACGCGTGCGCCACAAACGTATTGTGAAGAATCGCTTTGGGATACGGCACAAACGCAAAGACTATTATTCAGACAGGCTACAGGTCAGTATACAGAAACGATTCAACGTCGCAAGCGCCGCAACCGCGATGGTCAGTACAGCATCACCGATGACCGTGTGATCCTAGAAAACAAGCAACATCGGGTGACGTGGCATTATCAATATGAGGGTGAAAATGGCAAACGGCCAGTTAATATCCATGTCGATAACTTTCGTGGTCGGCATTACTTATTCGCCACTCAAGAAGAATTACTCACGTTTTTCTTTGCGGAACTGCAACGGTATTTTACGCAAAATGTTTACTTCGTTGATCGCGGTGTTTCGCATGAGGCGGCCCTGATTAGCCTCAAACAAGCTGGCGCACCGTTGCAGTTAGGGGTCGTGATTCATGCCGCGCATTTTATTGGTTTTGTCAATGGTCATCCACTTTGGAACAACTACTATCAATACTTATTTGATCATTTGGCTTTAGTTGATGTGATTGTGGTTGCGACTGACCAACAACGTGATGAACTACTATCACAATTACAAACGGTGGGGATAACGAACGTGGCCCATAAAATTGTGGTCATCCCAGTTGGTGGCGTCTCAGACGTTGCAACACCGCGTCACTGGCAGGGGCCAACTGCAAAATTTGTGACCGCAGCACGTTTACACCCGGAAAAAAATTTAACGCAAGTGATTGCGGCCGTCAAACAATTGCGTGATTCGGGGATGGCGCTCACATTAGCAATTTACGGTGTGGGGCAAGAATATGCGCCTTTGGCACAACTGATTGAAACGTATCAGTTGGCAGATGTGGTCACGCTGAAAGGGTTAAGTCAGACGATGTTTGTTGAGATGGCGCAATATGATGCGTTTGTTTCCGCTTCTTATTCGGAAGGCTTTGGCCTAGCGTATCTGGAAGCCATTGGTTTGGGGCTGCCGATTGCGACTTATGCGAATCAATATGGTGCTCAAACCTTAGTCCATGACGGCGAAAATGGGTATTTAGCGGCCTTTGAGCCGAAAAAAACGGCGGAAGCACAGAATATCACGCATTTGGCTACGGCAATGCGTCGTATTTTTGATGATTATGATGCACTATCGCGCGGTGCTAGCCAACGCTCACGTGCATTTTTGAATGTTGACATTGCCAGACGGTGGGCGCGTTTATTGGAGGTGTTGCATGACCATTGAAATCATTAATACCTTAACTTATAGTGATTCACCAGGGATTGCATGGCAAATTGAGCGCGTGCGGACGGGGCAAAGTGAGGCTTTGTGGCTGGCGACCCCGCATGAAGATGCGGTGCATCTAGTAACAAAGTTAGGGCTATTACCACAACAAGTCTATGATATGTATGCACAACGGTATTTAACGGCAATTGATGACACGCAAGGCATTTGGTGGACAGATTTTCCGGTACCGGATGATGCCCAATTTTTAATTTACAATGACTGGACCAAGCATATTGTGAGTCGTGGCTATGATCGCGCCCGTGTCCGTTGGTTCAATGATGCGCAACGTTTTGTGCAAGCGGTGATTTGGCTGGACTTGAACGGTCAAACAGATTACAAAGAGATTTATCAGCGTAATGGGGCTTTGTTTGCCAAACAGTATTTTAGTGCAGGTGAGTTACAACAATCCGATTTTTATTTTGGTAAACAAAATGTCCAAGTACGTGATTTTTACTTTGAAGGGCATCGTAATTTTGTCTACGCGTATGATCAAAAATATGACGGGGCTGCTAGCTATTTAACCGCAGTATGTCAACGCCGGCCACAGGCAAAGTTTAATGTGACGCAGTTAGATCGTACCTTGGCGTTTGTCCCAAGTCAGACGACGTTAACGCTAGTCGATGGGGTGGTAGATGCTAAAGGTCGCTTACGGCCACAATTGGCAGAGATTCTACGTGACAAGGCCCATCCAATCACAACGGTGCGAGTATCAGCAGAGGACTTTCAAACCTTGCAAGCCTTCGGATTACCGTTACAAAAAGTCCAAGTCGTCACAATTTGAATACCTTTTCACATATCCCAACACAACGTTGGGATTTTGTTCTATAATAGGTATGTAAGAATAAAAATTTGGAGGCTATCATGGCTAAATTGACTGTTTCAGATTTGGAACTTTCAGGTAAGAAAGTATTGATGCGCGTTGACTTTAACGTGCCAATCAAGGCAGGCGTTATCGGAAACGATAACCGTATTGTGGCAGCATTGCCAACAATTAAGTACGTACTTGAACATGGTGGACGTGCGATCTTGTTCTCACACTTGGGTCGTATCAAGTCTGAAGATGATAAGAAAGACTTGTCATTGGCACCAGTTGCTAAGCGTTTAGGTGAATTGTTGGGTCAAGAAGTTAAGTTTGTCCCACAAACACGTGGTGCCGAACTGGAAGCTGCCATTGCAGATTTGAAAGACGGCGAAGTTTTGATGGTTGAAAACACACGTTTTGAAGACGTTGCGGATGGCCAAGAAGTTAAGAATGAATCAAAGAACAATGATGAATTAGGTAAGTACTGGGCATCATTGGGTGATGATATCTTCGTTAACGATGCTTTTGGTACAGCACACCGTGCCCACGCCTCAAACGTTGGTATTTCAGCAAACGTCTCACAAGCAGCAGCAGGTTTCTTGATGGAAAAGGAAATCAAGTTCTTGGGTGACGCCGTAGCTAACCCAGTGCGTCCGTTTGTGGCCATCATTGGTGGGGCTAAGGTTTCAGATAAGATTGAAATCGTGAAGTCATTGCTTGAAAAGGCCGATAAGGTCATTGTCGGTGGTGGTATGGCCTATACTTTTGATGCAGCTAAGGGTTACAAGATTGGGAACTCATTGTTTGAAGCTGATAAGGTTGAATTGGCTAAGGAATTGATGGCTGAAGCAGGAGATAAGCTTGTTTTGCCAGTTGATTCAGTCGCCGCTGATGCTTTCTCAAATGATGCCAAGACAGAAGTTGTGGATGCAGCTGCTGGTATTCCTGATGGTTACATGGGACTAGACATCGGACCAAAGTCAGTGAAGTTGTTCCAAGACACATTAGATGGTGCCAAGACAGTTGTTTGGAACGGCCCAATGGGTGTCTTTGAAATGCCTAACTTTGCTAAGGGCACTTTGGCCATCGCTGAAGAATTAGTGAAGGTTACTGAAAACGGTGGCACAACAATTGTTGGTGGTGGTGATTCAACTGCAGCTGTACAACAATTAGGTGTTGCTGACCAATTGTCACACATCTCAACTGGTGGTGGTGCCTCATTGGAATACCTTGAAGGCAAGGAATTGCCAGGGATTGCCGCAATTACAGAAAAGTAAACGTTAAAACAGCCAAACGGCTGTTTTTTTAGTTGGTTTTGACAATGTTGGTTTCAGATAATTTTGGTAATGTCATGTATAATAGGACTAACGTAATCAACTAAGAATTAGGAGTGTCGTATGATTCAGGTTTACAATACATTGTCTCGAGAAAAGGAAGTTTTCGAACCGCTAAAACCAGGTAAGGTGAGCATGTATGTCTGCGGACCGACAGTGTATAACTATATCCATATTGGGAATGCGCGATCAGCGATTGCTTTTGATGTGATTCGCCGCTACTTTGAATATCGTGGGTATATCGTCAAATACGTTTCGAATTTTACCGATGTGGACGACAAAATTATCAAACGGGCTCGTGAAGAAGGCGTCGATGAAATGACCATTGCCAACACGTATGCGGATGCTTTTCATGCCGACACGTTGCCGCTCAACATTAAGCCAGCAACGATTCGATCACGCGCGACTGAAGTGATTCCTGATATCATCACATTTGTGCAAGATTTGATTGAAAAAGGTTATGCGTATGAGTCAGCAGGGGATGTTTATTTCCGTGCTAAGCAATTTAAGGGCTATGGCATTTTGGCCCACCAAGACTTAACGGAAATGACGGCGAATGCCGCTGGTCGTTTAGATGATGAGGAGCTGACCCGTAAAGAAGATCCCATTGACTTTGCCGTTTGGAAAGCGAGTCATGCTGATGATGAAATCTCATGGGACTCACCATGGGGTAAAGGTCGCCCAGGATGGCACATTGAGTGCTCCGTGATGGCACAAAAATATTTGGGCAAAACCATTGATGTTCATGGTGGCGGTATTGATCTCGCTTTTCCACACCATACGAATGAAATTGCACAATCGGAAGCCCGTACGGGTCGAAAATTTGTGAATTACTGGCTACATAACGGTTTTGTCAATGTTGACAATGAAAAGATGTCGAAGTCGCTGGGTAATTTTACAACTTTACATGATATGTTAGCAGACTACGATGATCCCATGGCCATTCGTTATTTGCTTGCAACCACACACTATCGACGTCCGATTAACTATGCGCCGGACACTTTGGCACAGGCACGCGCAGCGTTAGAACGCATCCGAACAGGGTACCGTAATTTACAATTCCGCTTGGCAGATGCTGTACCTGGCGAAGAGGTGTCGGTAGCAACAACAATACAAGAACAGGTGCAAGCCTTTGAGTTGGCGATGGATGATGATTTTAATGTCCCGAATGCAGTAGCTGCAATTTTTGAGTTGGTCACATTGGCTAATACGTATGCTGAAGCTACAACTGTTTACCGTGAGACAGTGACATCACTACTCAACACCATTGAAATGTTAATGGGTGTTTTGGGGATTGATGGTTTAACAGGGG
>OIZF01002036.1_pt1 | contig 10543 bp, 6 predicted proteins | sample 1588471 | NCBI WGS metagenome assembly OIZF01 (sample SAMN03283279) | human gut metagenome | biome: human-associated habitat; material: feces | host: Homo sapiens | place: Peru | collected 2012
GATATGTTCCCATATCCATCAGGAAATGGTCTTCATGTAGGACATTGGAGAGGATATGTAATCTCTGATGTATGGAGCCGTTATAAACTGCAGCAGGGATATTATATCGTTCATCCAATGGGTTGGGATGCATTTGGTCTGCCGGCAGAAAATTATGCAATTAAAATGGGAACTCATCCAGCAATATCAACAGAGGCAAACATTACAAATATCAAACGTCAGATTAATGAAATTGCTGCATTGTATGATTGGGACATGGAAGTAAATACAACAGATCCTAATTTCTACAAATGGACACAGTGGATTTTTGTTCAGATGTTCAAAAAAGGTTTGGCTTATGAGAAGGAATTTCCAATCAACTGGTGTCCTTCATGTAAAACAGGTTTAGCAAACGAAGAAGTGGTTAACGGTAAGTGTGAGCGTTGTGGAGCAGAGGTAACAAAGAAAAATCTGCGTCAGTGGATGCTGAAGATTACAGCTTATGCAGATCGTCTTCTGAATGACCTTGATAAACTTGATTGGCCTGAAAAAGTAAAGAAGATGCAGGCTGACTGGATTGGAAAGTCTTACGGAGCAGAAGTTGATTTCCCAATTGATGGACGAGATGAGAAAATTACTGTTTATACAACAAGACCAGATACTCTCTATGGAGCAACATTTATGGTACTTGCCCCAGAACATGAATTAGCTGCATCATTAGCTACACCGGAAACAAAAGAAGCGGTAGAGAAATACATTTATGACTCTTCTATGAAATCGAATGTAGATCGTATGCAGGACAAAGAAAAAACCGGAGTATTTACAGGAAGCTATGCAATTAATCCTTTAAATGGAGCAAAGACACCAATCTGGTTGTCAGATTATGTTCTTGCAGATTATGGTACTGGTGCAATTATGTGTGTACCGGCACATGATGATCGTGATTTTGCATTTGCTACAAAATTCGGTATTCCAATTGTTCAGGTTATTGCAAAAGACGGACAAGAAATTGAAAATATGACAGAGGCATATACAGAGGCTGTCGGAACAATGATCAACTCTGGAGAATGGAATGGAATGGAATCAGCTGTGCTGAAAAAAGAAGCTCCACATATCATTGAAGAGCGTGGTATCGGACGAGCTACAGAGAACTTTAAATTACGTGACTGGGTATTCTCACGTCAGCGTTACTGGGGAGAACCTATTCCGATCATCCATTGTCCAAAATGTGGTAACGTTCCAGTTCCGGAAGAAGAACTTCCACTTCGTCTGCCGGATGTAGAATCTTATGAACCTACAGGAACAGGTGAATCACCACTGGCAGCAATTGATGAGTGGGTAAACTGTAAGTGTCCTGTATGTGGTGCTGATTCAAAACGTGAAACAAATACGATGCCACAGTGGGCAGGTTCTTCATGGTATTTCCTTCGTTATGTGGATAATCATAATGATAAAGAACTGGTTTCAAGAGAAAAAGCGGATGAAATGCTTCCGGTAGATATGTATATCGGAGGAGTAGAGCATGCTGTATTACACTTGTTATACTCTAGATTCTATACAAAATTCTTAAATGATATCGGAGTCGTTGATTTTGATGAACCTTTCCATAAATTATTTAACCAGGGAATGATCACAGGTAAAAATGGTATCAAGATGAGTAAATCAAAAGGTAATGTCGTATCACCGGATGATCTTGTGCGTGACTATGGATGTGACTCATTAAGAATGTATGAACTGTTTGTAGGACCACCTGAGTTAGATGCAGAATGGGATGACAGAGGAATCGACGGTGTAAACCGTTTCTTGAAACGTCTCTGGAATTTATTGATGGATAGCAAAGAAGCCAATGTTGAAGCTACAAAAGAGATGATAAAACTTCGTCACAAACTTGTATATGATATTACATCTCGTCTTGAAACATTTAGCTTAAATACTGTTATTTCAGGATTTATGGAGTATAATAACAAATTTATTGATCTTGCCAAGAAGACAGGTGGAATTGACAAAGAAACATTGGAAACAATTGCTGTATTACTTTCACCATTTGCACCACATTTTGCAGAAGAAATGTGGGAGCAGCTCGGACATACAGAAACAATCTTTAAAGCAGGTTGGCCTGTATATGATGAGTCAGAAATGGCAGATGACGAAATAGAAGTTCCTGTACAGATTAATGGAAAAACAAGAGCGGTTATTTCAATTCCGGCAGATGCATCTAAGGAAGATGCAATTGCAGCTGGTAAAGAAGCTGTTGCAGATAAATTGACAGGAACAATTGTAAAAGAAATTTATGTTCCTAAGAAAATCATTAACATCGTACAAAAATAAATAATAAAAACAGATAATACCTACAACTCTCGCTTGTATAAAGTGAGAGTTGTTTTTATCTATAGAAATGCAAAGGTCTAACATAAGCTAAAAATTGAATATAATCATCTTAAAAACTTCATAAATCTTGTCAAATACACCAAAAATGTAAAAAAAATAATATTTTTTGCAAGAAAAGGTTGAAGAAAAATCAAAAATCGTATACACTACTATTTAGTTAGTGAAAAATTGGAGGATACAAAGATGGCGGCGTACAAAAATTTAAGCGTAGAAGAATTAAAAGAATTAAAAACAAAGTTGGATGCAGAATTTGAAGAGGTAAAAGCCAGAGGATTGAATTTGGATATGTCTCGTGGTAAACCGTCTGCAGAACAGTTGAACCTGTCTATGGGAATGATGGATGTACTGACAAGTGATACCGATTTAATCTGTCAGGAAGGTGTTGATTGTAGAAACTATGGAGTATTAGATGGAATCACAGAAGCCAAACAGCTTCTTGCTGATATGATGGAAGTACCAAAACAAAATATTATCATCTTTGGAAATTCTAGCTTGAATGTTATGTATGATCAGATTGCACGTGCAATGACTCACGGAGTTCTTGGAAGTACACCATGGGCAAAATTAGACAAAGTAAAATTTCTTTGCCCGGTACCAGGATATGACAGACATTTTGCAATTACAGAACATTTCGGAATTGAGATGATTAATGTTCCTATGACTGCTACTGGTCCAGATATGGACGTTGTAGAAAAACTGGTTGCAGAAGATGATGCAATCAAGGGAATCTGGTGTGTACCAAAATATTCTAATCCACAGGGAATTACATATTCAGATGAAACAGTACGTCGATTTGCAAGATTAAAACCAGCAGCAGAGGATTTCCGTATCTATTGGGATAATGCGTATGGTATTCATCATTTATATGAGGATAAACAGGATCAGCTGATTGAAATTTTGGAAGAGTGCGAGAAAGCAGGAAATCCAAACCTTGCATATAAATTCTCATCTACATCAAAAATCAGTTTTCCAGGATCAGGAATTGCTGCAATTGCTTCATCAGATGAAAATCTTGCAGAAATCCGCAAACAGATGCAGGTTCAGACAATTGGTCACGATAAGGTAAATCAGCTTCGTCATGCCAGATTCTTCGGAGATATTAATGGGATGGTAGAGCACATGAGAAAACATGCTGATATACTTCGTCCAAAATTTGATGCAGTACTTGAAACTCTTGATAGAGAACTTGGCGGATTAGAAATCGGATCATGGATTGCGCCACGAGGTGGTTATTTCATCTCCTTTGATTCAATGGAGGGATGTGCAAAAGCAATTGTTGCAAAAGCAAAAGAAGCTGGTCTTGTTATGACTGGAGCGGGAGCAACATTCCCATATGGTAAAGATCCAAAAGATAGCAATATCCGTATTGCTCCTTCATATCCAACACTTGAAGATTTGAAAGTGGCCGCAGAAATCTTTGTATTGAGTGTTAAGATTGTCAGTGTTGATAAATTACTTGGCAATTTATAAAATATTCTTTGATTTATGTAAGCCAAATTTATTTATTGTTGAAAAGCAGTTCTTAAGTCGCAGAACTGCTTTTTCTTTATTTTATGATATTCTTTTAAAATAATGAAGAAAAGTGGTTAAGAATATGATAATATAAGAATATTGGAGGCACGATAATATGCTTAAGAGAAAAGAAATGAAAAAGCGTGCAAAGCAGGTTGTAAAGAAACACTATTGGCTGTTACTTATCCTTTGTCTTGGAATGGCACTGTTTGGCACCGAATTTTCATCTACATTAAATTTTGTTCGAACAGAACGAACAGAAATAGATAGCAAAACAAAAGAAAATAAAAACGCTATTCAATATAATTCAAGATTAGCATTAGATGATATATTAAATGATGCATTAGATGGACATATTGATGAGGCCTATAGACTGGCAAATAATCTTAAATTAGAAGAAATTACGCAAAACAGTACAGTTCAAAAAGGAATTGTGCTTGGAAGAAGCAGGGGAATACTGGCTGATTTAGTAAATAATATTACTTCAGGTTATTTCCTTGTAGTATTGCTTAGTGCAATAGAAAGTCTTGGATTGTCAAAAAATATAATAATTGCACTTTTTATAATATTATCCGCTATTGTGCTATTTTTAGTATGGATGTTTATCAAAAATGTACTTCAGACAATTCTTAGAAGAATGGTTCTGGAATGCAGATTATACGATAAAGTACCTTTTCAAAGAATTTTATTTCTGGCAAAAGTAAAGAAATGGTGTAAAGTAGCAGTAACATTGGCGATGAAAGTATTATTTCAGACTCTTTGGGCGTGTACTATTATCGGAGGAGTTATCAAACGATATTCCTATTATCTGGTTTCCTATATCGTAGCAGAAAATCCAGATATTGGTTGGAAAGAAGCAATTACAATATCTCGAAAAATGATGGATGGATACAAGTGGGAATGCTTTAAACTGGAAATGTCTTTCTTATTATGGGATATAGCGGGCTTTTTGACATTAGGAATATCGGATTTGTTTTATACAAATGCATATAAGATTGCAACGTATACAGAATTTTATGTCCAAGTAAGACTTTTGGCAAAAAAGAATGGTGTTAAGGGAACAGAGTTACTTAATGACTTATATTTATATGAAAAAGCGGATGCATTAACGTTGGATGAGGCGTATATAGATGTTTTGTTTATGGATTATTATTTGCCGAAAAAGACGGAGCATTTGAACGGAATTAAGGGATTTATGGCGCGAAATCTTGGGATTACACTTTATCCAAGAAAAGAAGAGCTTCAACTTGAGACAATGCAATTTGAGGACGCAAAATTTCGGTTAATGCAGGATGCTTTGACAGGGAAAGGATATCCATCAAGACTATTTTCTATTCCTGAAAAAGAAAAAGATATAAAGGCTGGACATATTAACTATATGCGAAGATATTCACCAATCTCTTTGATATTAATATTTTTTGTTTTTTGTGTCACAGGCTGGGTATGGGAAGTAAGCCTCCATTTGGTAGCAGACGGAACATTTGTAAATCGTGGGATGCTGCACGGACCATGGATTCCTATCTATGGGGCTGGAAGCTTATTGATTCTTACATTATTGTATCGCTTGCGTAAGAAACCGATACTGGAGTTTACAGCAATTGTCATACTTGCGGGTATAATTGAATATATGACCTCATATTACACGGAAGAGTTGTTTAGTGGAAAAAAATGGTGGGATTATCAAGGATACTTTTTAAATCTGGATGGTAGAATTTGTGCGGAGGGGCTTTTAACTTTTGGTATTGGGGGAATGATTCTTGTATACCTGATAGCTCCGATGTTAGATAATTATTTAAGAAAAATGAAAACACAAATTGCAGTTCCAATATGTGTTATTCTTTTAAGTTTATTTATGATAGATCAAGTATATTCTTTTATAAACCCGAATACCGGTCATGGAATTACCGATTATGTCAGTAAAATATACATAAAAACGAATAGCTCAGTCAGAAGTTAAAAACTGACTGAGCTCATTTTATCTAAGCGGATACTCTAACAGATCGAGTACGGAGTTACGAATAATATAATTATAAGCGGCATGAACCTCTTCACCTGAAAAAGGTGCGTCCTGACATATCCAGTATTTTAAAGAGTCGGCTAATCCAAATGTATAGAAACGTGCGATAGCTTCAATAGTAAGTATGGCCAGTTTGTCAGGAGATTTTAATGGGTACTTTGATAAAATCTGTAAGAATAAATGATAAATATAGTCACTCATTAATTCTTCAAACGAATTCTGACCCTGTATTTCATATGCTTTACGATAAAAGGCATGGTCTTTTTCGAGGCAGTTGCATAACAATCGAAAGATGTCTTCTTCCATATTATTATCGATCAATACTTGAATCTTATCTTTAATTTCTGTTTTTAATATCCACTCCAAAACCTCATATTTATCTTGGAAATGTTTATAAAAAGTAGGACGGATAACACCTGCTCCATCTGTGATCATTTTAATTGTGATTTTTTCAAAAGGAATCTGAAGAACCAGCTCTCTGAAGGATGCAGTAAGCAGGTCTTTAGTCAGTTCTTTCTTGTCTTCCATATCAAATAACTCTCCTTCAAAAATATAAAATTTCTAATAATTCAGCCCTTTACTGTCTTCATCTGAAATATAAGTATAACACATAACCCTTAAAATAAAAATCCTGTTTTTTCAAAAATCAATTATAAAAGTGGGATACAAATACTTTAAAATGTACCTTGATTTATAACAGCTTTGAGATATTTGTCTTTTCTGTGTTACATATTGAGAGGACTGAATATTACATATGACGATGGTCTTCTGATACAATAGGCACATCAAGAAGAAGGGAGCGAAAATTGTGAGTTTGCTAGAGATAATTCTGATTTCGATAGGATTAACAATGGACGTTTTCGCATATGCTTTATTGAAAGGTGCGATGATGTCGGAAATCAGAAAAAAGAATTTATTGATGATCTGCAGTATATTTACTCTTGGGCAGGTAATCAGTATGATGCTGGGAAACCTGTTAACCAATATTCCTCTTGCAGCAAAATTAGGAGTAGAAGCAGGTCATAGTTTAAATACATTTTCCGTTTTGATTTTTCTTGGTCTTGGAATTTACATGATTGTGAAAGCAATCAAGGAAAAGCCAGTCGAAGAAAAAAAAGAGGATGTGATTTTCGCAAGGCAGATTGTAATATGGGCCTGTATTACAAGCATTGACTCTTTTATTGCAGGTATCGGATTTGGCTTTCTAGAGACAGATTTCTTGTTACTGGTATTTGTTATAGGAATTGTCACGCTTGCCCTGGTTATGATCGGTATGTATATCGGTTATTGGATGGGATGTCAGTTTAGAAGAACTGCGGTGACGATTGGAGGATGCATCTTGTTGTTCGGCGCACTTGAATTAGTTATACGAACACTCTATTATTAGCATCCGTATTAAATCTGTTTCATAGAAAAACATTAAGATAAAGGAAAGGTGAGAGATATGACAACAATCAGACATCAGGCTGCAAGAGCTGCATTCGGTGCAGCCGCAGACGTAACATTAAAATATTTAAACAAGGACCCGGAAAACCGTGAAAAGAGTTTATTGAAAATTGTAGATTTGACGGAGAATTTTGCAAAAGATCGTTTTAAACCAGAATCTTATGAAGCTGCAAGAGCAATGATTCGAGACAAAGACAGCAAATGGATGCAGTATGTGAATCGCATTTTTGATGAAGTAAGTCCTAATGTAATCAAAAAAACAGCGATGAATCTTGGATTTGAAGCAATGTTGAGCGGAACAAAGATTATGCATGAAATGCGTGAAAAATATCAGTGCAATATTCCATGGCTCCTCTTAATAGATCCAACAAGTGCTTGTAATTTACATTGTACCGGATGTTGGGCAGCTGAATATGGTCATACAATGTCTTTAACTTATGATGAACTGGACAGCATTATTACGCAAGGAAAAGAATTAGGAATTTATCTCTATATGTATACAGGAGGAGAGCCTCTTGTACGTAAAGCAGATATTATTAAATTATGTGAAAAACATAACGATTGTGCTTTCCATGCATTTACAAATGGTACCTTAGTCGATGATGCATTCTGTGAAGAAATGGATCGAGTTGGGAATCTTTCATTATCAATCAGTCTGGAAGGATATGAAGAAGTAAATGATGGAAGACGTGGTCAAGGTGTGTTTGATAAAGTTATGAAAGCCATGGATACTTTGAAAGCACATGGACAAATATTTGGTACCTCTATCTGCTATACAAGAGCAAATATTGACACTGTTACATCCGATGAATTTCTTGATATGATCATCAACAAAGGGTGTCGTTATGCATGGTATTTCCATTATATGCCAGTTGGAAATGATGCGGCAGTAGAATTGCTTCCAACAAAAGAACAGAGAGAATATATGTATCATAGGATTCGTGAGATTCGAGGTAAAGAAGGCGGTAAACAAATATTTGCATTTGATTTCCAGAATGATGGCGAATTTGTAGGCGGTTGTATCGCAGGTGGACGTAACTATTGTCATATCAATCCAAATGGCGATGTTGAACCATGTGTATTTATTCATTATTCGGGTGCAAATATTAAAGAAGTAAGTCTTCTGGATGCATTGAGACAGCCATTATTTATGGCATATCGCGAGGGTCAGCCATTCAACGAAAACCATCTTCGTCCATGTCCAATGCTGGAGAATCCAGAAAAATTAAGAGAAATGGTAGAAAAGACAGGTGCCAAATCAACAGATATGCAGTCACCGGAGAATGTTGAACATTTATGTGCAAAATGTGATGCTTATGCAGCAGAATGGAAAGAGAAGGCAGAAGAGATTTGGAATAACAACAAAAAATAATTTGAAAAAGTAAGTCGCAATAGAAAAAGAGAGCACTGATATTCGGAAGTTTCAACTGGATATCAGTGCTCGTCTTTTAATATAGAATCTTTAATTATTTATTCTTTTTTAATTCCTGCATTTTCATAGCACGAACCTTTAATGGAAGTCCGAACAATGTGATGAATCCATCTGCATCGTGGTGGTCATACAAATCACCTGTTGTGAAACTTGCAAGAGATTCACTGTACAGAGAGTATGGAGATGTCTCGCCGGCTTTGATGATATTACCTTTATACAGTTTGAATTTCACTTCACCTGTTACATATTCCTGTGTAACATCCATAAATGCCTGAATAGCTTCACGAAGTGGTGTGAACCATTTTCCTTCGTATACGATCTGTGCAAATTTATTTCCAAGATCTTTCTTTACTTCATATGTAGCACGATCAAGAACAAGTTCTTCTAACTGTTCATGTGCAGCCATCAAAATTGTTCCGCCAGGTGTTTCATATACGCCACGAGATTTCATACCAACAACACGGTTCTCTACGATATCGATGATACCAATACCATGTTTTCCGCCGAGACGATTCAGTTCTTTGATGATATCAGAAACTTTCATTTCTTTACCATTTACTGATTTTGGAACTCCGGCTTCAAATGTCATTGTTACATATTCACCTTCATCAGGAGCTTTCTCAGGGGAAACTCCAAGTACGAGTAAGTCATCGTAATTTGGCTCATTTGCAGGATCTTCCAGTTCGAGACCTTCATGGCTGATATGCCATAAGTTACGGTCACGGCTATAACTGTGTTTTGCATCGAATGGAAGGTCGATACCATGCTGCTGGCAGTATGCAATTTCATCTTCACGAGACTGCATTGTCCAAACATCTGTCATTCTCCAAGGAGCAATGATCTTGATATCAGGAGCAAGTGCTTTGATACCAAGCTCGAAACGGATTTGGTCATTACCTTTACCTGTAGCACCATGACAAATTGCAACAGCCCCTTCTTTGCGGGCAATCTCAACCAATTTTTTTGCAATGGCAGGACGAGCCATAGAAGTTCCGAGAAGGTATTTGTTCTCGTATACAGCACCGGCTTTTACACATGGGACGATATAGTCATCACAGAACTCATCTGTAATATCTTCGATATATAACTTTGCAGCACCTGAAAGTTTTGCTCTTTCTTCAAGACCATCTAATTCGTTGCCCTGTCCACAATCTATACAGCAACAGATAACTTCATAATCAAAGTTCTCCTTTAACCAAGGGATAATAGCAGTTGTGTCCAAACCGCCTGAGTATGCTAAGATAACTTTTTCTTTCATTTGAAAATCCTCCTATTTATGTGATTATTATGTATAAAACGATTCATATGTGTATTTATGTCAGGTTGTGCATAATAAGCATCAAGCAAATGAATATTTATGCAAATGAATAAAACACAAATACATATCTCTGAATTCATTGATAACAATATACATCATTATGCATAAAAAATCAATCGAAAATTGAAAAAATATAAAGTATTTTTTGAAATACATAACGAAATAAGCGAAATTATCCTATTTATATAATAATGAAATAAATGAAAAAACAACTTGCATATTATGCAACAAAAATGTATAATTATAAAAAGTTTTAATTTTTTGTTGCAAATATGAGAAATTGATTATATTATATGAATAAAGTGTCAAAAGTTAATTCATTATGTATGACGTTATCGTAGCAGAAAGATTATTTTTTACACAGCTATTTGTTCCAGAGCGAAAGCAAATAGCTTTTATGGCAGATGAGAAATCGCCTACGCGAATTTCTCATCACATCTTTGCAACAAGT
>OIZF01002038.1_pt1 | contig 10540 bp, 13 predicted proteins | sample 1588471 | NCBI WGS metagenome assembly OIZF01 (sample SAMN03283279) | human gut metagenome | biome: human-associated habitat; material: feces | host: Homo sapiens | place: Peru | collected 2012
TCATGAGACTCGTTACGCCATTTTCTAATATCTATATGATTATCGGGGAATAGGCCTTGGGTAAGCCAAACTGTATCTTGATCCAGTTTCACCTCCAACCTAATGCTATCATCTGGTTGATAGAGTACTATCTGTGAATCATCAGCCACAGGCTGTATATTATTGTCATTTGCCATAATCATACATTTTTATTGCTAATATAGCGACAAAAGTACGATTAAAATTCGTAATCACCAAGGATTTAAGTGAATGTCTTCACTAAATAACTATTTTATTTTAATAATCTCTTTGTTCCACCTGTGCGGTCTGTTTTTTTCCACAGATTTTATTAGAGTAGAATAGTCAAAAGACCATATACTCTATTCTATTTTCTGTAAGAAAGCCTTGGGAATATATCCTGTCGTAACAGCACACAGTCCCTTGATACTCACATAAAGCTTATGATCTTTTTTGATGCGGACGACATAGCCTTCCGCTCCTTTCAAAGGACCTTCTATGACTCGGAACTTGTCGCCTTTGGTAAACTTCGGATTATACTCATCGTAAAAATCCAGTCCTTCAACACCAGAAGTTGCGACTATATTGAAGATTTTCACTTCACGTTCTGAAATTTTCGAAGGTTCTTTCAGGTTCTCAGAATTTTTGCCACGATAGAGCATCACTTTGTTGAGAAATTTGCGTTCAATCTCTTCGGCTTCTATTCTCGTAGAACGAAAAAGAATGAGAGATGGCATAATGGGAACTTCCTTCACCAGTCTTTTTTTCTTATTCTTGTCCCAATATTCTTGTTTCACATCATAAATGTGTTCTATCTCATTGGTAACGAAATAAGCTTTGATAGGCTTTCCTTTTCCAAAAAATATCTTGAATGCGTACCAACTCTTCTCGTTGTCTAGTTGTAACATTGTTTATTTTTTCCGTTTCGGTCAGGATACAATTCTCATTCCCCCGTGTCGTGAATTCATGTTTCAAAACACTTGGCAAGAAAGGGTTGGTTAGTCTATTCCCGATACCGGAAACCTCTAATCACAGACGTACTCCTGACCCAAGAGCATGATAGTCTGCAACCCTTGGAATGATTAGCTATCCGATTCCTTTGTTTTAAAACCCTTCCCTAACTCACTCCATTTCTTCAGAATCTCTACATAAGAGACACAGAATCTCGTTGCAAAAATACGAAAAAAGTTGGAAACTAGCAAATTATATATGTTAAAAATTTAATGTTCTTCTACGAAAATCAACAATTTTTCAGCAATCATTTTGATCATAATCTGATAAGTCGTTGATAGAACGAATGTTTTCGATTTTTCTGTGCCTCTTATGTAAAGATTCAGAAAAAGTGGTTCATTTTGGTTCATTTTAGTTCATTTTGCAAAAGCCCTCTTTTTATTCATTTTTACGGCTTATAGGACTGCCAGAATTTTAGCGTTGGCATCATCCACTTCTGCGCTTTTGATGGAGCGGAGATAGATTTGCGTGGTGATTTCGGAATGATGCCTCAATGCCTCGCTGATGACCGAGATTGGGATCTGGTTGTCTCTTGCTGCCGTTGCCCAGGAATGGCAGGCGACATAAAGGGTAAGCTTGCCCTTGATTCCTATCTTAACTTCTAACTTCCTGAGATGGTAGGAGATACGGGCTTCTGCATTGTGATACAGGCGTTTTTCATCTCGCTTTTTGTCAATAGTTTTACACTGGCTTTTATTCCCTTCATCAACAAGGAAAGGGAAGAGATAAGGTGAGGTGACGGTCTGCGCCTGAAACTTTTCCAATAATTCCTGCATCTCCTTCTCCCATCGGATGGTGAGGCGTTGACCTGTCTTGCTTCGGGTGTAATGAAGATACTTTCTTGTTTCTTGACATAATACGTATGTATTTTTGATGTTATAAAAAATGATAGGGACACCTCTATCTCTATCAAAGAAACAAAGATGCCCCTATATATAAAGGTATCAGAATCAAGTGCCGCAAAAGCACAAAGTAACGGACATTCTATCCATCATATCTCCAAGAGACAGTAAATCCATGAAATTAGCACATAAAAACGGGTACTCTATACCAAAATAAAAAAAATCTTTTAATTTACTTGGTAGTTTAGAGAAAAAAACGTATTTTTGCTGCTGTAAATTGATGAATGTTTTTAAAAAGGAGTAAGTATGAATACATTAGCAATAAACGAACCTCAATTGTTGGTACTTGCCGAAGAAGACAAGGAAAAAGGCAGAGTTACCCATTGGAATTCTGTTGATGAAATGTTTGATACTATCTTAGGAGAATAATGTATAAACTTGAGAAATCCCCAATCTGTAAAGTTCAACAGATTGGGGATTTACATTTTCTGAAACTCCATTAAAACCAAATAAGACAATGTCTCATGGGGGCAGTATCAGTTTTGAAAACGGACATTAAAGGGGGTAGGCTTCCACATTCCATAAGAGAAAAGAGAGGGGAATTGCGGCAAGCATTCCCCTATATATATAAAAGGTGTAAATTTGCAGGATATGAGCTTGAACTAAAATACAAACAAAAAGCATCGTTAAAGTTTAAAGAATACTAAAAGATTCTCTTTCGCTTGAAAATTCCTTTTAAAATGCCTATATTTGCAATGCCATTAGAAATGACGGCAGACATAAAGAGGTAGCAACTACGCTTAGTTCGGACTGAGAATCTGGACAGTTCGCAGTACACAAGAATGACAGTTCCAGTTGCTTGCCCCAATATGTATACTAATATCCATCCCGCTTCTGTGGGATGGGTATCTCTATTTAGTTAATTTTGCAACCGAATTATCACCCCAGTCTGAGTAACATGGATTCATATTCTGGAATTATCATAGAAGGAAGCAGAAGGTCTGAGCAATTTTCAGACTTTACTCCCATACCTTGCAAAGGATTCAACATTCTTTGCAAGGCAAAGCGCTATGGCAGATGGTGGGTGCTCAAGGGGCTGAAGGAGCCATACCGTCAAGACGAAAACTACAAGAACCTGCTGCACAAAGAGTTCGATATCCTCATATCCCTGCAGCATCCCAACATCGTATCAGCCTACAGCATGGAAGAAATACCGGAAATGGGTACCTGTATCGTAATGGAATGGATAGATGGTATCACGCTGGAACACTGGAGCGGTAGGAAGACTGAGGGAGAAGACATCTTCCTCCAGTTGCTTGATGCCGTGCATTACATCCATGCCAAGCAGATAGTACACCGGGACCTTAAGCCTTCCAACATCATGATTACCCATAACGGCAATCATGTAAAGCTCATCGATTTCGGACTTTCAGATACCGATGACTTTGCCATCCTCAAACAGCCTGCCGGCACACCGGGCTACATCTCACCTGAACAGATTGCATCCCAACAGGCAGACATCCGCAACGACATCTTCAGCATCGGTTGTATCCTGGAAAAGATACTTCCAAGCAAACCGTATACTGCCATCATCAAACGATGTAAGGCTCCCATAGCCCAGCGATATGCCAATGTGGATGAACTCAAAGCCGATTTCATAGCTCGCAGAAACAGGCATCAATCCGTTAGCAAGCGTATCGCAATCGCAGCTTTGGTCTGTATCATCTTATTTGGTTTCATCAGTTATCCTTTACTGCATCAGCAGGAAAAGACCATTAACATCACCCCGGCACATCACGAAGCCAAGAAGGATACATCCATCCGCCAGCATACCAAGAAGCCTGCCCCACTTTCCAATGGCCAGAAATCCCTGCAGCCAACAGCTACCGAGCCATCTTCTGCATCACAGGCACAAGCCGCCGAACTCCTATCCGAAGGCAAGAAGACAGTCGACAAGATGTGGAAGGATTCCGGCATCGACACCATCCGTTCTGTAGAGAAAAAGAGCGAAGCATTCTATCAGTTTGTAGATAAGAGTAATGAATTCACCACAACGACTTATCCGCAGACATTCTCTAGAGACATCGCTGGCAGCAAGAAGGCTGATATCATCTACGAGCTGTCCTCTTATACCTCTGAAAGATATGTGAAGCCCACCTTGTCGAGATTTCAATCTTCTAAGTAATGCTCTACGATGATGCCGTTCTTCTTACCTATGACGTAAGTAACCGGTTCATCATCTCCATGTTTCCAAGCATGGAGATAAGCAGGCTCATGATTGATAAAATGACGGCACTCGAAAGTATCATCTTTCGCCAATCTGGTATTTTCTGATGACACCACCTTGAAACTTCCGTTTCCCTGATACCTGATGATGCAGGTTCTGTCGGGCAGCCAGGAAAGTTTAAGCATCTGTCCCTCATAAAGATCATCGCAAGATATTTCCTTGCCTATAACCATCTGGCTCTGCTGCTCTCCCATCCCTTGCGACAATCCAAACTCCTCAAAGTCCGCATAACCGAGAAAATTCGCCAAAACATTCTTGGTAAACTTGCTGGCAGAAACCCCTTCGCTCACGTATCCCCAAAACCGTCGCAGCGTAGAGGCACTCACTCTCTGCTGGGTACGCTCCTCCACCTTTTCGCTCAACCAAGCGAAGTCGCGAGGCACAACCATCTTGCGCCCCACCATCTTTTCTATCATTTCACGTAATATCTGTTCCATGCTGCAAAGATACTGAAACAAATCCAACCCACACACAAAAAAGCCAATATTTCGACTAAAAAAGCCCTATATTTTGAACTTGGAACGGAATGGAACGCTGAAAAAGCAGAAAAAGCACCTATTTTTGCAAAAAAATCAGCTCACAATGAACAACTTTAGAAAAAAAATGGTATATTTGCAGTGCTGTTCTAAACAAGCAGCAGACATGTTAAGGAAACAACCATGCTTGGTTCGTACTGAGAATCTGGACAATTCATTGTACACAAGAACGAAGACGGAAGTTGTTCACCCAACCGTGTATTATTGTATCCATTCCGCTTCGGCGGGATGGGTATCAACATATACCCATTGGTGTGAGCTGATTTTCATTCTTTGTGTACAGGTAGTCCAGAACCTTCAGAACAGAATGAAATTGGTTCGCACCTTTTTTGTGCCTAAGAATGAAATAACCAAAAAGTAAATGATTAGCTTATGGAAAAATTAGAAAATACAAAGCCAGAAAAGCTACTGATAGCCATCAGCGCATTAGGCAATCATGGCAAGACACTAAGTGCTACCAGATTGATAGAACTTTTAATTTCACATCGTGAAGGATGGCTTTATGATAGCCGTTCCATCATTCTCAAGAAAGAGCAACTGGCTATTCTACAACGTAATGGAACGGCAGAAATTGCAGTTATTACCATTGGTGATGGAGTAGGTCGCAGATTTGAAGATTGGTATAATATTGTAGCAAGTATTCCAACTATCAAAATCATTGTTGGATGTTGTCGTACAAAACATGGGACATTCGCCTATCTCAAAAAATTTGCAATGACTCATCAATATACAATGGTTGTAACGCATCCATATTTTCAAGAGATGCCTGTTTTGACTAAGGGTTCACCTATTGCAAACTATTGGAACGCAATTTTTGCAAACCAGCTATTAGACATGATACATTTACACTTGTAAACAATATTGGGAATAATAACAATTAAAAACAAGAAGAATATGAAAAAGATTTATCTAATCATGATACTCTTCTTTGCGATAGCATCGGGAGTATTTGCACAAACTGCCAACATTGTCACCCTCACGCTAAAAGCCAAGTCTGGTGAAGCAGAAGCACAGAATGCTTTGGGCGAAGCATATTATGATGGGAAAGGGGTTACGGAAAATTTACCTGAAGCAGTAAAATGGTTCACAAGAGCTGCAGAACAAGAAAATGCTAAAGCAGAATACAACTTAGGCAACTGCTATTATTATGGCTATGGAGTATACCAGAACTATGGAGAAGCCGAAAAATGGTACACAAAAGCAGCTGAACAAGGATATGCTGAAGCACAAAACAGCTTAGGATACTATTATGAAATTGAGGAATTAAACCCTAAAAAAGCCGTAGAGTGGTATACAAAAGCGGCAGAACAAGGACTACCAATAGCACAATGCAACTTGGGAATCTGCTATGAATATGGCAAATGGGTAGAAAAGAACCTTGAAGAAGCCGTGAAATGGTATACAAAAGCAGCCAACCAAGAATATGCGCAGGCTCAATACTATCTGGGAAAAGCCTATGATGAAGGCAAAGGTGTAGCTAAGAATGATTCGGAAGCTATGAATTGGTATCTCAAAGCGATCAAAAACAATTCTCCAGAAGCAGCCTATTATTATGGTGACATGCTCTTAAACGGTAACAAACAAAAGGGTATAACAAAAAACATACCAGAAGGAGTCAAATATTTGCGCAAGGCAGCTGATCTAAAAAACCTTGATGCAATTCAGGTTTTGGTTGGTGCCTATTTATTGAAAATGGAAGGTAAGAATGATTTAGGTATTAGCAAAAATCTTTCTTACGCAGACTTTGTTAAGTATCTGAAAATTGGTGCAGAACAAGGAAATCAAGACATGAAAACTATTCTGGCCAATTTACCAAATTATAAATCAATGATAGCACAAGAAAAAAGTCTTGTAGCGAAATATGGACAGAGAGCATACGACAACATTAAAAAGGGAAAGGTTTATATAGGTATGCCAGAAGGTATCCTTACCGAATTCAGGACTTTTGAGACTGATGGTAGCAGATATCAAATGTACAAATACAATGGTCCTTACAGAGACTTAGTTGGTACTTACAAACAATATATCCCTTCCTATGGTCTCCGACTGGCCAATCTTCTTGGGAAGGTATTCCCTAGAATCGTAAAGGTTAGAAACGGAAAGGTTACAAATGTCATATATTAATAACATTATTAAGTGGACTCATAAAAGCATTACATTTATTATGAAGCATTCATTTTTACAAACATTAAGCACCACTTTTTCCTCTAAAATCGGAAAAAGTATCATTTTAGCAATATTCGTTATGCTAACAGGAAGTCCGACCTTCGGACAAGCAAGACGAGGCACTACACAAAAAGCCAATACAACAACTGTCACTAAGCCAAGCCCAAATTTGGTGAACGACTTTAACAAAAAAATCAAAAACCATTATTTCTTCAACAATAAGTCGAACAAAAATGAGTGGGACATCGTATTCAAACCTGCTAATACTGAAGGAAAAGGCGGTGGAAATATCGTGATACCTATCTCTAAACATGGCCTGTCATTCTCATACAACATCACTGCAAACGGAAGCATCTATATCAAGATTGACAACGTCAAGATGAAGGAGGAGAAGATAACATGGCAAACTAATCCCGATGGGGTCATTTTAGAAGATCTGTTTTTCCAATTGCAGAGCGACTCACTTAAATACGATGAACTTGTAAATTGGAATCCAAACGAAGAGCTAGCTTACAACGAAGTCATTGAAATTGATAAAGTTGATGAAAAGCCATCTTTTCCTGGTGGTGAAAGTGCAATGAAGTCTTATCTGAACAGCAATGTAAAATATCCTGTTGAGGCACAGGAAAATGGCATACAAGGACGTGTAATCGTACAGTTTATCATAGAGAAAGACGGCTCTATATCTGACGTTAAGATTAGTAGAAGTGTTAACCCGTCATTTGATAGGGAAGCCCTACGTGTTGTTAAGGCTATGCCAAAGTGGAATCCTGGCAAACTGAAAGGTATTCCAGCTCGTGTAAAAAACGAAGTTCCTGTTGTATTCAGATTTTAATAAGAATCTATACTAAAGACGTGAAAGTGGCTACTATAAAGTGTTAATTACAGATTACAAGACAATGAAAAAGAAACATTTTTTTATCATGATGCTTGTCTGTTTCACAACAAGCATCATAAGTTGCTCCAACAGCAATAGAAACAGTTCTGAAAATGGAATAGACTCAGCTGCCATAGCACAAGCTAAAGCTGACAGTATCGCTAGGGTCGACAGCATAGTTCGTGCTGATAGTATTGCAAGAGCAGACAGTATTGCTAAATCAAACAATTTGGCAGTAGGAATGTCTGTAAAGGAGGCATTACAGAAGTCTGGCGTCAAGAAAGATTGCGCAGATGCATTTGATGGACAACACGAAGGAGATGCCTTGGTTTTGATACAAAACGGCAAGAAGTTTCTCACAAATGTTAGTTATCACATGAAGAACGGCTTTGCTGAATGTGATCATCTCAACTTTAACCTTTTGCCAGACAGTTATGAAGGTGACATCACTCTGGTTAGAGCCAAGGACTGTGCTGCATCCGCAAAAATTGTAAAGGAAATCAAATGACAAGCCTCATGAGACATTCTATTATCACAGCATTAGCCGTTTGCCTAGTCGCATCATTTACCGCCTGTGGCAACAAACAGACTAAAGATGCAGAAACCGTAGACAGTACGGCTATAAAAGACTCTATCGTTTCAGAAAAAGTAGAGCCACAAGTGGACTCTACAAAAATCTTTAGCGACACAGTTGCACAAAGAGGGAAAATGGTATATAAGGTAACACGCCAAGTAGAAGACGACATCGTATATGATGACGAAAGAGACTTGGATAAGAGCACATTTACTGAGTCATTGCGCATTACCTTCAAGAACAATGGCAAAGTCAGCATCAAGGAAACATTGCAAGACGATGCTACTTGGAGTGGAGAATGGGAAGCGAATGGCTATGACATAACCGTTTACGCCAACGATTTAGTCCTACGAGGTACCGTTTCCAAAGATTACAAGACACTTGAACTTTCCTCAGAATCTATCAGCAAAGTAAGTTGGACAGGTTCTAGAAAATTAAAACTTCAATAAACTTATTACATTCATGGCTTTCCTATTGATATAATAGCGAATTGCCATGAATGTTTTTTATTTTCCTCCTAAGAATAGTATCAGTTATGAAAACGGACATTAAAATACCGTTTACCGCAAAAACACAAAGTAAAGTATCGCAAAAATACAAAGTAAAATACCGTTAAAACACAAAATAAAATACCACAAAAATACAAAATTATTTGTAGATTCCACTATTTATTACTATCTTTGCAAACAAAAACATATTGAACATGAAGTATTTAGATAGAATAGCAGACAGAATGCTCCAACTTCGTCTGGAAGCCTTTGGAGCAGTACAGATTGTTGGACCAAAATGGTGCGGAAAAACCACTACGGCCATGCAGCAGTCAAAGAGCGTAATCAAGATGCAAGATCCAGATAAGCGTGAAGGATATCTGGCGACGGCACGCACCAAACCATCCTTGCTGCTCAAAGGCAAAACACCACGACTGATAGACGAGTGGCAGGTAGCACCAGTTTTATGGGATGCTGTTCGGAATACCGTAGATGAGCGAAAACAGAAAGGTCAGTTTATCTTAACCGGTTCTACAGTCGTCGAAGACAAAAACGGAGAAATCATGCATACGGGTACTGGTCGCATCTCCAAGATGCCCATGTATCCTATGAGCCTTTATGAGTCAAAGGAATCAACAGGCTCCATATCTTTACGTTTATTGTTTGATGACCCAGCTTACGATATTGATGGATTTCTGTCAGACATGACCGTGGAGAAACTGATTTTCGCTGCTTGCCGAGGCGGTTGGCCAGCATCACTGGACGTCACTTCGCAGGAGGCACAATTACTGATAGCACAGGATTACGTAAATGTGATTTGCGATGAAGATATATCGAGGGTAGATGGCGTAAGAAGACAGCCAGCTTTGGCTCGACTCATCATGCGTTCTTATGCCCGGAACATCTGCACCCTCGTCAAGAAATCCAAGATGTTGGCAGACATCACGGTAGAAATGGAGAAAACGTCGATGCCAACATTTGATGATTATGTTTCTGCCCTGCAACGATTGTTTGTCATAGAAGATGTGGAGGCATGGTGTCCGGCAATCCGCTCAGCCGCTGCAATCCGTTCGGGAGCCAAGCGTTGCTTTGTAGATCCTTCCATAGCTGTTGCTGCTTTGGGTATGTCACCAAGAAATCTGGAATTAGACCTTCGAACCTTTGGTTTCATATTCGAGTGTATGTGCATTCGCGACCTGAAGGTATATTCGCAAGCCTTGGGAGGTAGAGTCTCTTACTATCACGACCGCTATGACCTGGAGGCAGACATCGTGCTTCATCTTGCAGATGGCCGCTATGCCTTGATAGAATGCAAGTTGGGTAGTCGGGAGATAGAAGATGGTGCCAAGCATCTCCTGCAACTACGGGATTTGATTCGTGAGAAGAACAAGACAGAGCATCAGATGCCACTCAGAGAGCCAGACCTGCTGATTGTCATGACAGGAGGCGAAATGGCTTATACCAGGGAAGATGGAGTAAAGGTTATACCTTTGGCTACATTAAAAGACTAAGAAAAGGGCACTCATCCTTACCTCACTTAGGATACCACCGCCCTAACTACCTTTTTTAACATAGTTAGGGCGGACTTATAAGCCGCTAATTCAATAATCAAGCGCCAATACTTTTTTTTCAAAATATTGGCGTTTTTTTTTGAAATTTTCCCTTCATATTACTATATTATAAAACCTGTTGGCGGAATTAAAAAAACGCCTGAAAATTAGTATATTTTTATGGAGAAAAAGTTGTGCATCTCGTTGATTTT
>OIZF01002046.1_pt1 | contig 10496 bp, 9 predicted proteins | sample 1588471 | NCBI WGS metagenome assembly OIZF01 (sample SAMN03283279) | human gut metagenome | biome: human-associated habitat; material: feces | host: Homo sapiens | place: Peru | collected 2012
TACTTATCAAGGACAAGAAATTATTTGTTTATGTAACTTTACAAACACTGAACAATCAATTCCTGATATTCAAGGAAATATCTTGTTAGATAACTACAACAACTATGACCCAACAATCTTAAAACCTTATCAATTCATTATGATCAAAAAATAATAACAGCCCTTTAGTGATAAGCTAGAGGGCTTTTATTGTAAAAAAATAGAACCATGTATTACTACACGGTCCTTACAAAATATAATTTATATATTTTTTTATGCACCTTCATTTTAGTCAACTGGATACCAATTATCAATTATTCCTTTCTTGATACTCGTTTTCTCACAGGTAAATCTAAATCTTGTAATTTTCTTCCCAATTCATCATCCTTAGCTATTAATAACAAATCTTTATCCATATAATTAAGTGCATGTAATACAGCTGCATAACATCCAATAGCTACTGATGGTGAACCTTTTTCTATAGAAACTAAAGTTGCTCTACTAATTCCAGCTCTCTCTGCAACTAGATTGGCTGTAAGTTTTCTTCTTAATCTTGCATATTTTATTTGTAATCCCATTTGCTCAAGTATTTTTTCTGTTTTTTGTAATAATATTATTGATTTTTTTGGCATAATAGTTATCTCCTTATGTCAATTTTTATTGACATTAATAGTATTATCTAAAAACAAATGTACCTACCAAACCAGTTCATTTTGTAATCAATTTATCATACTGTATATCAAAATTAATAGCTTTTTTTCTTTCTAATATATTCATCTGTTTGTTTAGTAATTCTATAATAAGAATCTAATGCGTCTGACCTATATTCTGGACTATCAGGCCTATCTCCAAAATAACTAATATACCATTGATCTACAACCTTTAAAAACCAATTTGTATCTGGCAGTTGCATTTGTGCAGTTACAAATGTGCCAAAATCTTCTTTAACTCCTTGATAAACTCCTGGTGATTTTATCTTTACACCATGTTTTATAAAATATCTATTTATTTTTTGATAACATTCTTCAATATCAATATTATTCTTTTCCCCTTTATCCTCACTCAAATGGATTTCCATTAGCATATACATTTCACCTCATATCTTTATATATATTACTACAATCAATAGTATATCCCTTCATTAATATATACGCCATTTATTTCTATTTTTCATTTTTTTACATGTTCGGCAATTTTATTGTCGTTATCGGCAAAAAATAAGTACATTTTATAAATGATTAAGTTATAATTTATTGCCGATAATATGATATGCTGTATTAAACAATTATCTCTGGAGGTTGTATGATGAAATATCTATCTGTTTTTGAAATAGCAAAAAAATGGAATGTATCTGAATGTAGTGTTAGAAATTATTGTTCTAATGGACGTGTTGAAGGGGCCTTTCTTAATGGCAAAACATGGAATATTCCTGAAGATTCTAAAAAGCCAGAACGTGTTAAAAAGAAGATACACCAAAATACCTTGCTTCATGTTTTACAAGAAGAAAAAGCTAGTAAATACTCTGGTGGCATATATCATAAAACTCAAATTGATTTAACTTATAATTCAAATCAGATTGAAGGTAATCGATTGACTCATGATCAAACACGTTATTTTTTTGAGACAAATACCATAGGTATATAGAATGAAGTTATTAATGTTGATGATATTATTGAAACAACAAATCATTTTCATTGTATTGATTTAATTATAGATAAAGCAAAAATAGAATTATCTGAAAAATTTATTAAAGAATTACATTTCATCTTAAAAAATGGAACAAGTGATTCTAGAAAAGATTGGTTTGCTGTAGGATATTATAAAAAACTACCAAATGAAGTTGGAAATATGAAAACACATCTTCCTAAAGAAGTTGATCATTTAGTGAAAGAATTATTATTGGAATATAACATAAAACAAAAGAAAACTTTTGAAGACGTCTTAGATTTCCATGTACAGTTTGAAAGAATTCATCCTTTTCAAGATGGTAATGGAAGAATTGGAAGATTAATTATGTTTAAAGAATGCTTAAAATATAATATTGTTCCATTTATCATAGAAGATAATTTAAAGATGTTTTATTATCGTGGTTTAAAAGAATGGAAGAATGAAAAAAGATATTTAATAGATACTTGTTTAACGGCACAAGATAGACATAAAACTTACTTAGATTATTTTAGAATTAAGTATTAAAACAGAGGAACGATGTAAAGCATATCGTTCCTTTTTGTTTACACTTTTTATCTAATCTAGATTAGACAAATCATGATTAGATAAAATTGTGGACTATTTGTCCATTGTTTTAATAATTGCCGAGTTTATAATAAACAGTACGAGGAAAAACAAAAAAATAATTTTGTTATAAATAATAACACTACTATTGGATGACATGCTATTTTTTGTTGGAAGCAAATACATTTGCAATTTTGGCGTCAATATATTGACGCCATAGGACAAAAATGTTATAATTAAGTACAATATTTATTAGAAGGAAAATAGGTATATGGAATGTAAAGAATTCAAAAAATGGTTAATTCAAAAAAATAAATATACAGATGCTTCAATAAAGGATATTGTTTCAAGATTACGAAGAGCAGACAATATTTTGACTTTCCGTAATGAAGATATTTATTTGTTTAGATTGAATCAATGTGAAGAATTTCAAAAAGCTTCTGTATCTGTTAAGTCTCAAATTAGGCGATCGGTTAGATTATATTTTCAATATTTAGAAGAAACGGAGAATACATAGTAATGAAAGTCTTATCTTTATTTGCAAATATAGGAGTAGCAGAAGCATACCTTAGAGAATTAGGAATAGAAGTTTCTGTAGCTAATGAATTAGTTGAAAGACGTGCAAAATTATATTCTGAGATATATCCTGAGACAGAGGTGATTTCTGGAGATATTACTAATGAAAAAATATTTAATCATGTCATAGAATCAGCAAAAAATAAAAAAGTAGATTGCATAATGGCAACACCACCATGTCAAGGTATGAGTACTGCTGGTCAACAAGATGAAGAAGATGAAAGAAATAAATTGATTATGCCAGTTATGGATGCCGTTCGTATTTTAAAGCCTAACTATGTGTTTATTGAGAACGTTCCTAAATTTTTGAATACATCTATAGAAGTGAATGGAAATAACATTTTAATACCAAAATATATTGAAAATGAATTGGGAAATGAATATGAGATACATAGTTATACTATAAATACAAAAAACTATTCTGTTCCACAAGTAAGGGAAAGAGCAATATTTTTAATTACAAAAAAAGGATTGAGCAATATCTGGATGTTGCCTAAAGCTGACGATAAAATAATAACAATGAAAGATGCAATTGGAAATATTCCGTCTATAGATCCGTATATAAAAGATATTAGCAAAAAAGAAATGAAAGAAATGTTTCCAGAATATGAAGAAAAGAAAGAACGTGCCCTTGAAATATCTAAGTGGAATATTCCACCGCATCATATAAAAAGGCAGGTTGTTTCGATGATGCATACTCCAACAGGAAAGACAGCTTTTGATAATGAAAAGTATTTCCCTATCAAAGAAAACGGAACTCCTGTTAAAGGATACAGAAATACATATAAACGGCAAAATTGGGATACACCAGCATATACAGTTACCATGGATAATAGAAAAATATCATCTCAAAACAATGTACATCCTGGAAGATACTTGGGAAAGGATAAGAATGGAGATGATGTATATTCTGATGCAAGAACGCTTACTTTATATGAAATTATGTTAGTAATGAGTTTGCCACCGGATTGGCCTGTGCCAGAAAAAACATCAGAAGCATTTTTGAGACGTATAATAGGAGAGGGAATACCTCCCTTATTTGTAAAAAAAGTGTTTGAAAAACTTATAGTGAGGTAAAGATAAAATGCGATTAAATGGATTATCGCTGTTTTCAAATGTTGGAATAGCAGAAGCTTATTTGAAGGATGTAGGGATTGATATAGTATTGGCTAATGAAATTGATGATAAAAGAGCTAGATTTTATCAGGAAGTATATTCTGATGCACATATGATATGTGGTGATGTGACAGATACAATGGTAAGAGACGCAATAGTAAAAGAAGCAAAAGAAAAAAATGTGGATTTTATTATTGCAACTCCGCCATGTCAGGGTATGAGTGAGGCGGGATTAAGATTAGAATTTGATCCAAGAAACAAACTTATATTTTATGCAGTGGATGTTATTAAGAGGGTTAAACCAAAATTTATTTTGCTTGAAAATGTTCCAAAGCAATTAACAACTAAAATTAAATATAATGGAGACGTAATACTAATACCAGAATATATAAAAAAGGAATTGGGAGAGGATTATAGGTTTAATAAAGAAACTTTGGTAATGGCGAAAGATTATGGTGTACCACAGTTAAGAGAAAGAAATATTTTCCTTTTAGTAAAAAAGGAATTAAACTATATTTGGGAGTTTCCTGAAAAACAAAAAGAAATAACATTAGAAGAAGCTATTGGAAATTTACCTTCACTGGATCCGTTGTTACGGGAGGGAATAGATGAAACACTTAAAAGATTTCCGGAGTATGAAGAGAAAAAGACAATAGGCTTGCAAATATCAAAATGGCACTATCCGCCTAAGCATTCTTGGAAACAGGTCGAATGGATGATGCATACCCCAACTGGAAAATCAGCTATATATAATGAAGTATATTATCCTCAAAAAGCAGATGGGACACCTGTAAAAGCACATCATAATAATTATCGAAGATTAAAGTGGAATATGCCATGTAGAACGGTTACACAGAATAATGGAGTTATTTCTTCGTTGGCATGTGTGCATCCTGGAAGGAAATATGTTTCAGAAAATGGTGAGGTCTTGTATTCTGATCCAAGAGTATTGAGTATTTATGAACTTATGATTGTTATGTCGTTGCCATTAAATTGGAATATACCAGAGTGGGCAGACGAAACATTTATAAGACGTGTATTTGGTGAGGGAATTCCTTCAAAATTGGTAAAAGAAATAGTTGGAGAATTAACACGACAATTATAAGGAGAAGATATAGATGGGAAAAATTGTAATACCAAAACATAGTGCAGATGTTGAAGAAATGAATGCAGTATTGAAAATACATTATGATGCAAATGATTGGGTTAAATCAAGAGAATATGTGGAAAAATTAAAAACAATGATAAACCCAAATTTATATCCTTCATCATATCCTAAAAAAGCGCAGGTGCCTACATATTTTGGTTTTCTTGAATGTAAAATTACGAGTGGTAATAATATTACTGAAAGACGAATTACAAATTCAGGAAAGAAAATGTATGAGGCTATTATTTCAGATGACATAGCAGCGAGACAGGAGTTACTTATGGATGCAGTAGAAAGAGTGATATTTGGCAAAGATAACGGTGGAAGTCCTAGTAGTGAATCTGATATTGATGCTCCTGATTTAGCTATAAAATGTATTCTTGATACAGGCTATTGTACCAGTCATGAATATGCATATATGATTTGGAATTTACATGATAATGGTAAAAAATATTATAGAAGTCTGCCTGAAATATTAAAAGCAAGAAGTGCAGGTGGAATTGTATTATCATCAGAAGCTAAAAACTATGCAGATTGGAAACCAATATTAGCCTTAATAAGGTGGGGATTTTTGAAAAAAGCGGGTGATGGAAGACAAAAAGTTATGATTCATCCAGATGTGTATCAACGTTATCGTGATAGGCTAGAAAATATAAAAATATATAATATAGATAAGAGAGAGAAAATTGAAATACCAAAAGGAAAGAAAATTGATTCGGTAGATAAAACTGTGTTTAAGCCGTTTGCAATATCAGACGAAAATGCAGTGATGATAAAGACCGGAGAAGTACAAGAAGATATCGTTAGTGTTGAAAAACAACATATTTATCAAGGTGATAGCGTCTTATTTGTTAATAGAACTATTAGCAGACTATTAGCATATCATAGTTATTTTATTGATAAGATGGATAAAAATGGAACAAAATATCAGATATCTCTTCAAATGAAAGAAGCGGTAAATAGGAAACAAGAAAATGCTTTATTAACGGAGTTGAGAGAAGAGGCTAAAAATCAAAGTGAAAGTGAACACCAAGGACTATTATTAGATATATTAAAATACAGTAAGAGTATGCAGAATATAAAAAACGTATCCGATAAAAATTTGGATATAGAGCCTGTCAATCTAGTAATTAGAACTTTGTCAGAGTTGGAATATTTATGTGAAAATGAGCTTAAATATTTATTGGCAGAAACTATATTAGGAGATCTCAATTATTCGGATGCCTTAACTAAAATCAAAGAAGGAAGAATGGCTGGAACAGATATATCAAGCAATAGAGAAGCGGAACTTAATTACAAAATTATCCATTCATTGGTAAATGGTAGGCTTTTAGAATGGTCAGAATTAAATGGTAAAAGAATTTTAAAGATAGATTCAAATCTGGATAACAGATATTTGAAACAATTTAAACGACTGATGATATATGCTGTAGATATATATAAAGACGATAAAAAAACTGCAGAAGAAAGCCTACCATTATCTATAAAATCGGTAATTATCAATGATGCCATAATGGATAAGGAAATTAACGAATGGGAAATTGATACTTCATATAATTATCAAATTGCACAAGGAGATTATATTATATTTGTAAAACCAGAATTTAAAAGCATTGCAAATTATATTGTATATCAAGTTGTTTCTGTAAATAAATTAGATTCAAATTTGAGGATTGAAATTGTGAAACATAATTATATAAACAAAGAAAAAGAGAACGAGATACTAAAAGATTTAAAGGAGGCATACTATGGCAAATGTGAATAAGATTGAACAGTACAATAAAGGGACGGTATTTCCGGATAGTTATGAGGAAACTTACTTAGCCACTAAGCATATAAGCAATATAAAAATAAATATTCCTGATGATCTATTCCATAAATTTAAAGATAAAATAGATGAAAAGGGATTGTATTTTGGAGATGATTCTGTTCTCCGTAATATTATAGCAGGAATCATTAAAGGAAATATAATTTTACAAGGACCTCCTGGAACAGGAAAAACAACATTAGCAAAAATAATATGTGATGTTTTTGATGTTTCGTATACGGAAGCAACTACAAACTCGGACTGGACAACATATGATTCTATTGGGGGATTACAACCTACAGCAAATGATGAAGGTAAGGAGGTAATTGTAGGAAAGAATGGGTATGTAGTATCAAGTGTATTAGAATGTTGTGATTTAATCGTTAAAAATGAAACTGCTGATGGAGTATTGCAAGGAAATTGGTTAATATTGGATGAATTAAATAGATGTGAAATTGATAAGGTATTTGGCGATCTTTTTACCGCATTAGGGTCAGATGCATCTGAAACGGAAAGAGTAATCAACCTATGGTATCAAAAAGATGAAAATAAAAAAATGATATTCATTCCTAACAGATATAGAATTATTGGTGCAATGAATAATGTGGACAAGAATTTTGTAAATGATATTTCTCAAGGATTAAGTAGAAGATTTACATTTATTGATATTTTACCACCAGAGGAAAAGTATTTTCAGACAGAATCACAAAACGCGAAAAAGCTTGCCAAACAAAGGGTTATAGATAAGGTTAAGACATATGGAGAAGTTGCAATAGACAATAACTATATGAATGAATTAGACGGCATAAGTAATTTCAATGAAATTGAAATTACTATGTTGGAACTGATTAAAAGAATTAGATATTCACATCAAGATGATGAATCTTATTTAGGACTTCAAATTGGTACAGCACAAATCATTGATTTATATGAAAGCCTTTATATTACAATGATTGTTGCAGATATAAAAAATACCAATACCAACGGAGAGGTAATGAAAGATATCGTTGACTCTGTTTTATCTAGTAGAATTATTCCGCAATTAGATGGATATGATTTTAATAAGTTAGTACAGTTTTTTGATGTTGTGCAAAGCGATAGTATATTTTCATATATGAAAAGAACCAAAGATGCTATATACAGATTAATTCATTAGAGGAAAGATATGGAAAATAATTTATTTTTAGAGAAACAAATTGAATATATGTATTCAGATCCCTATTTTTTTCGATTTGTAAATGAATATTTCTCAACATTTTCTACACAAAATCAAAAGTTAGAAATTTGGTTAAATCATGAGAAAATATCCGATGCGGATATGCATATTTATATCCGGATTGTCTTAGCGAATTTAGGAGATTTAAGACAAATGATTTCAGAAAGTGAAAAATCTTTATCTTATAAATATAAAGATTCAATTCAAATATTTGATGGTGAAATTCATGGTCATTTACAAGTGCAAAAATATCTTAAATCAAAAACACAAATTCGATATCCTAAAGAATATCCTTGTCAAATAAAAGTGAGAACATCGGTTACACCGGAGAATATCTTTTTGATTTATATTATCGACTACGTTGTTAGGCTGCTAAATTTGTTTACAAATATTCTTCATAATTATATTGGTAGTGCTTATTCAACAGAGAAATCTCTGATTGATGAATATAAAAAAGTATTTTTAGCATTTGCTCGAAAAAAATATTTTCGGGAATGTGCAATGTCATTAGAAATAATTAGGAAAAAGTATGGTGATGAATTTCCAAAAAATGTATTAAATGTAATAAAGATACGAGCATCAAAGGGAAAAATTCGAAATTATCAAGCATATGAGAAGATATTTGAATGGTACTGGAAGTATAAAAAAGGAACCGTAACATTTGACTTGAGAAAATATATGAATATATTAAGATATTCATACGATTTTTGTAATAGATTGTTTGAGCTATGGTGTCTATATTCTATCAAAAAAACATTTATTGAAGATTTTGGAATGACTCTTATAAGTGAAAGAAACATTATGAACAATAATAACCAAAGTGTTTTTTCACTTAGATCATCAACAGATGGAATTGTAGATATATTTTATCAAAAGGGTGCAAATTTATATTGGGATGATAAGACAAAACCAGTATGGAAATATATTGATTCCGAAGGAAAAAGAAAAATATTATCTGGAATACCAGATATATCTATTAAATATACTACTTCAACAAATACACTGATAATGATTGATTTGAAAAACAGAAATCGTTCCGCAGGAAATAATTCAGAAGAAATTTATAAAATGATTGGATATTTTACGAATTTTGAAAATATGTTCAATTATGTGTATTCTTCCGAAATAAAAAAACAGGCAATTCTAATATATAGAAATGATTATGCACCATTTACAGAACAACTTGTTAGCGATAATAATAATTTACTTAACACTTATTCAGTAAGTCCATCATCAAAAGAAAAATTGAATTCAAATCAATTTAAACTAATTTGCCAGTGTATATTAGATACGCAAGGTATAGATGGAAAGACATCAGAAATACTTGGAAATTATAAGAAAGAAAAAGAAATACTGTTTTCAACAGCTAATGATGAGGATTCTGATAGCATAATATATCAAATAAGTGAAAATAATCATCAAATTATTAGTAAGCTTTTTTCTTTTGGAGAATTAGCAGAAGAACTTCCAAAACAAATGTATTTTTTAAGACAAAATTATTTTCCTCATATTTGGGATAATATGTCGCAAAAAACAAAAGAGATCTTAGCAATGGCAGATTGCCTGTTTTCGGGTATGAAGGAATGTAACAATGCAGATTATGCACCTATATGCCTTGAATATTGTAGAGGATTAGAAGTACAACTAAATCAGCTTGTTTTTGAACCATTTAGAAAGAATCATGATATAAATAAATTAGCCAAACAAAATAGATTTTATGAAAAAATGAAAGAACAAAGAGAAATGACATTAGGCGAATGCGTATTTTTTCTTGATAAGTGTACTCATAAAAGTTATCCAATGACGGAGCTTAAAAGATACATAGACAATACAGTAAGTAATCCTAATATATTTTTTGCAAATGTCGTTCCGATATTGAGAAAAATAAATACAGATATTCGTCGATTATCAGCACATACAACGATAATGACATATGATGAATTGGTTAATACACGTCAGAGAATTTTAGGAATCGGATACATAAATCTATTCTATCAACTTTTAGATCATAGATAATTTTATGATGCCATATGTAATAGTGATAAACTACGGATGGATATAATAATAAGGATAAAACAGAGGCCATGAAACGGATAAAAGAACTCTTATGATTTATATTTTTGTGGATGCATATAACTACGCTAAAAAAAGAGAAAAAAGAATAATAATAACGGTGAATGTGTAAATTACATTACTCGCTATACTACTTCCAAACCTCCTATGGTTGAAAATCATATCATCAAATATGATGATGATAAAAATGAGCAGATGGTGGTGTAACTACTATGCCTTTTTGTCCTTGTATAAGCTTTTTATTAATTTTTTCTGACGAATCCAAATTCTTAATAGATAAAAAACCTGCATCTCATGCAGGTTTTTCGTATTATTATATATTATTTAAATAGTTTAGAGAAATAGTTTTT
>OIZF01002047.1_pt1 | contig 10490 bp, 9 predicted proteins | sample 1588471 | NCBI WGS metagenome assembly OIZF01 (sample SAMN03283279) | human gut metagenome | biome: human-associated habitat; material: feces | host: Homo sapiens | place: Peru | collected 2012
GTATCGGCAATGCTGCCGATCGCCAGCGAAATGGAGGTGAACACCATCGGGATGATGACCAGCTGCAATGCTTTGATAAACAGCTGTCCGATGATGTAGAAGATACCGAAGGCACGCTCGGCACCTTCTGCCGTGATGTCCTGGAACAACAGGTCGTTGATGGTCTGCCACACGCCGCTGTTGCCGGAAGCGATCAGCTTCTCACGCAGGAACATAAATGCCAGACCTGCCGCCAGACCACAGACCAGCGAGACGGCCATTTTTCTGGCCAGAACCGCGCCGCTATTCTTGCTCTTTTCCATAACTTGTCTCCTCATTCGTCATTATTCAGTTGTATTGTGTTTCACATTCCGGTGCATTTTACCACAAAGCTTGTATCCATGCAAGCTCTGTATTCACAATTTTGCAATATTTTGCGCAAAAGTCGTACTATTCCTGTAAAATCAGGCGGTTTTCGCGTTTTTTGCCGCAAAAAATCCCGGCCTGCTGGCTGTTCCAGCAAAACCGGGATTATCGTTTTATTGTGCTGCTTCAAACTGCTTGAGGGCCGCAACGGTCTTGTTATACTCAGCTTCGACCGGCGGATACAAATCGCTGACACCACCAAAGGTACGGCCGCGGAGAGCTTCGGTCAATGCGGCCGCCGGAACATACAGGTTCTCGAAACCAAGGTTCTGGCAGACACCCTTCAGCGTATGTGCCGCACGGAACGCCGTCTCCGCATCCCCGGCTTCCAGTGCTTCTTTCAGCTCCGAAAAGCTCTTATCGTTCAAAAACTTCAGTGCAAAACGGGTCACAAAGGCCTCGCCGGGCAAACGTGCCATCGCGTCCTGATAATTTGCGCCGATGGATTCGTACACTTCTTTGATGCTCATGTTATTTTCTCCCTCACTTCAACGTTTTGTTGATTACCAGCCCACATCCAGCGGATCGACCGGTTTGAACGCTTCCAGCTCATCCTTGATGCGGCCCTGCGTCTCGGTCAGGCAGTCCACCAGAATGGGGTTGAACGCGCCACATTCCCCTGCGCTGATCTTCTTCGCTGCCTCATCATACGGGAAGATGGGCTTGCCGCCTCTTCCGGAGATGAGTCCGTCGTAAGCATCCGCCAGACCGACCACCTGTGCCGAGATGGGGATCTCCTCCCCTTCCAGCCGGTCGGGGTATCCGGTGCCGTCGTACCGCTCATGGTGCCAGTGGCAGATCTCCCGTGCCGTCTTGACGAGCGGCTCATCCTGATAGCCTTTCAGCCGGTTCAGAACTTTCACGCCGAGGATGGGATGCTCGCGCATCCGGACGGTCTCTTCCCACGTCAGGGGCGTTTTCTTGCGGAGGATATTGCCGCCGACCGCGATTTTTCCGATATCGTGCAGAGCCGATGCCATGGTGATGAGGATCCGTTCCTCCATCGAAAGCTCGTAGCTGTCCGTCTTCTTTGCGAGACTTTCCAGCAAAATACCGGTCAAAATCTGGACACGCTGGATGTGTTCGCTATCCTCGCCGTTGTGCATCGCGGTCACCTGACTGAGGATGCCGATCATGATGCGGTCGTTTTTCTCACGTTCATAGAACTGCTGTGCCACGATGGTACTCAGTCGACGCTGTTTTACGTACAGCCGGGTCGTGTTCGAGACACGCCGCCGGACGACCCTTGCATCGAACGGACGGCTGATATAGTCCACGGCACCCAGCTCATAGGCGCGGCAGACAACCTTGTTTGCGTCCTCACTGGAGATCATGATAACGGGGATTTCATCCATCAGGCTGTGGCCGCTCATCCACGACAGGACTTCAAAGCCGTCCATATCCGGCATGACGATATCCAACAATATCAGCGAAATTTCGTTGCTGTATGCTTCGACCATTTTCAGGCACTCGACACCGCTGGCCGCTTCTACAATGCGGAAATCATCCCGTAAGATCTCTTTCAAAATCTCACGGTTCATCTCGGAGTCATCCACGACCAGGATCATGGGCTTCGTCTTGGGCTGTGCGCCGGTGATGGTCATGCCGTTGCTGTCCGTCACAACGGCGTTTTTCTGCCGCTTGGCCTGATACATCCGCTTGTCGGCCTGCTGAACAGCTTCCTCGATGGCGACGCCTGCCGAAAGCACGCCGCCGATGCTGGCCGAAATTTTGACCCGTTCAAAGCCATGGACGATGGCCATGCTGAGTTTTTTGTTGATGATGGTAAGTTTCCGGACGAAAGCATCCCGTGGGATGTTGGGCAGGATGAGCAGCAACTCGTCGCCGCCATACCGCACCAGAAAATCCGTCGCGCGGATGTTCTGCTGGATGATGCCTGCCACGGCTTCCAGAACTTTGTCGCCTGCCTGATGCCCGAACGTATCGTTGCAGAGTTTGAAGTCATCGAGGTCGATCATCGCAACGCCTGCCGTCAGGAACTTGCGGCGCAGGTTCTCCTCATAATACCGGCGGTTATATGCACCTGTCAGAGCGTCGGTGTAGAGACGCTTATCCATCGCGAATTCCTCTTCGGCTGTCGCGTCCATCTCCTGCACCATTTCGATGACGCTGGGTTCCCCATCGACCTCGACATAGAGCGAAGTTGCGTAGAAAATTTTATTCTTGGTGGTTTCCAGTTTGCACTTCTGGCACTGGTCGATGAGGGCTTCCCGGCTGATACACCGGGTGCAGGGATGCTCATTTTTCCAGGGCGGAGTACACTGCTCCTCTTCCAGCGATTTCCGGGTCAGCAGGCGAACGATCGTGTACACTTTTTTGTACTGCTCGATTGCTTCTTCCACCTGCTGACGGGTCATTTGAATCTCGTTTTGTTCGGACATTTCGGACTTACCGTTTCTGCTCCGGTGCGATCTACTCAACCGTGCGTGATATTATCCAGAGCGTCTCTATCACGCGTTATCTTCGCCCTTATCTACTATCTACTAAATAAAAGTCATTCTTAAATAAAGATAGCACAGATTTATACAAAAATCAATATTTCCGGTATTTATTCAACAGAAATATGCTTTTCCGGAGATTTTGATATCACATTTTTATAAAATCCACTGATATATTTATTTTCTGTACTTAAACAGAGTCTGCCGCAGCCGCTGGATATCAAGCGGCTTTGCGATGTATTCGTTCATTCCGGCGGCACGGCTGTGCGCGATATCATCCGCGAAGGCGTTGGCCGTCATCGCGAAGATGGGGATATTTCTTGCGTCTTCCCGTTCCAATGCGCGAATTTCCCGGGTCGCATCCAGACCATCCTTGACCGGCATCATGACATCCATCAGAACGACATCAAAATCGCCCGGCTTGGATGCGGTAAAGGTCTGGACAGCTTCCTCGCCGTTCCACGCCTTCGTCACCACGATGCCTTCCCGTTCCAGCAGGAACTCTGCGACTTCCATATTCAGCTCGTTGTCCTCTACCAGAAGGACTTTCATCCCGGCGACGTTGATTTTCTCAGCTTCCGCCGCATCCGCCTGACGCTGATGCTCGGTGTCGATGCGGAACTGGAGCGTGATGGTAAAGGTCGAGCCGACGCCCTGCTCACTTTCCAGCCGGATGGTACCGCCCATCTGTTCGACCAGCTTCCGACAGATGGACAGACCCAGACCGGAGCCCTGATACTTGGTTCGTGCGCTGGCTTCCTCCTGCGTGAACGGCTCGAATGCGCGCTTCTGGAACTCCTCACTCATGCCGATGCCGGTATCCCGGCTGATGAACTCGAAGGTCGCCGTCTCGCTGTCCGAGGCGATCTCCCGGGTGGTGAGATAGACCGTGCCGTTTTTCTTATTATACTTGATGGCGTTGCTGCCGATGTTCTGCAGCACCTGCCGCAGGTGAAGCGGACTGCCCACAAGATACCGGTGGTTGACACTCGGCTGATTCAGCTCCATCGTGATACCGCTGCTGTTCGCCTGTCCGTAGAGGATATCCTGGGTATTCCGCACAAGTTCGATCAAATCAAACGGCTTTTCTTCTGCTTTTATCTCGCCCGACTCGAGCTTGTTCATATCGAGGACGCTGTTCACGAGTTCCAGCAGGAATCCGGATGCTTCCCAGACTTTCTGGCGGCACTCCGCCTGTTTTGCGGCATCGTCCGGCACATTGTTGCCGATCTCGACCATACCCCGGATGCCGTTGATGGGCGTGCGGATATCGTGGCTCATCTGGCGCAGGAACTGGGTCTTGGCCTGACTTGCGCGCTCTGCCTCGTCGACCGAGCGGCGGAGCTGTTCCTGATAGGCGTGTTCCCGGCGTTTTTCCTCCGAGATATTCCGGGTCGCCATCAGAACAGCGGCCAGTCTGCCGTCTTCATCGTATCGCTGCGGAATGATCAGGCTCTGGTACCACTGGCCCCACCGGTCTTCGTAATCCATGACCAGATACGGGTTCTTTCCCATCCGCTCGGCCACCGTCGCCGGGTCGGTAAAGGCAATGAACCGCGCCTGCTCGTCCTTGTCAAGGCAGATCTTCGAGATGGCTTTCAGCTTCCGGGATGCCGGTCTCATGCTCAGCAGCTTGGATTCCAGCTTGGGCGCGAACTTGATGGGTTCCAGCCGGTCTTCCTTCAGCTGGATCAGGAAATTGGTCGTATATGCCCGGTTGATGGCGTTGATGATACGGAACTGCTTCTGCAGGCGCGCCATGCTCTCCTGCTTTGCGCGGCTCCGCATCAGCAGATAGAACAGCCAGAACATCACATAAAGGAACGTTCCGGATGCCAGCACCAGATTCCGGGTCTCATAGACCGATTTCGACGGGAACGCGATGTAAAAATCGTAGCCGTTATCATCCTTGAGCATCCGGCCATACCACTTCTGGTTCTGACTCCAGAAATGCAGCATACTGCAATATTTATCTTCCTGCCGCACGTTTTCCATCTCTGCGGCAAGGGCCGCCATCCGTTCGGCATTTTCCTCATCCGAACTGATGAAGGTCTCACCGTTCGAGATGCCGCCCACACCGCTCAGCTCAAAGTTATAGCCATCCAACAGCGTTTCAAACGTGATATCGCTGTTATTGTTTTTGATGGAGTTCTTGCTGAAATAGCAGATGACGACGCCTTTTTCCTCGCCCTGCCGTGCCACGGCCACCACATCGAACTCGGTGCCTTTCCACTCGGTGCGTGTGATGTAGTTTTTCACCGGATGGTCGATAATCTGTTGAATATTCTGTTCGACACGCACCTGATGGGCCGCTTCCGCATCGTTTGCGCCTGTCGAAGCCAGCACGATATTCTGGTTTTCGTCCAACACCAGAATACCATCCAGACGCTGTTCGTAGGCGTACTCGTTCAGGAATTCTTCGGTCTGCTTGCTGGTGCGCGACAACCGCTGTGCAAGCTCGTTCGTTTTATCCAACAGGCGGACAAGGCTTTTTGTCTCGTCATTCGCCAGATAGCCCTCGTACCGGACGATGCGCTTCCGGAGCAGGTTCAGCGTCTCCTGCGACACTTTGGAGGCGTACTGCACATCCTGCCAGCTTAGCAAGGCAAACGAGAACATGAAAATCAGGATACCCAATACTGCTGGGAAACAGATATCCGTTTTATTCTGCCGGGAAATGTTTGCTGTGAATCTCCGCATTATTTCCCTCCCAATGCCTTTTCGACATTCAAACCGTATTTTTCGACGATTTTCGCCGTAGTGCCGTCCAGCTGCATCTGTTCCAGAACCTCTTTCAGCTCTGCAACGAACGATGCGTCATCGTCTTTTGCAAATGCAACGCCCAGCTTGTGGGTGGATACCGTTTCATCCAACATCCGGAATTCCTCGGGCGAACTCTCGATGAGCGCGGTCATCTCGCCCTCGTAGCCCACGATGGCGTCCGAATAGCCCTTGCTCAGGCTGGTGCGCACTTCGGTCATGGTGCCAAAGGAATACAGCGCACCGATGGAAGGGATTTCTGGGTTCTGCTCTTCCAGCAGCACCGTCTCGGTCATGCTTCCTGCATGGACAGCGATTCGTTTTCCTGCAAGATCGGCCAGTGTCTGGATATCACCATCCGCGCGCACCACGACCACTTCATTCGCATAGAGGTAAGGCCCGGCCCACTGAAAGCGGTCTTCCTTGCCCTCCATCGTGATACAGGCCCACATGCAGTCGACCTCGCCGTTTGCCAGAGCTTCGTCCGCATCTTCCCAGTCGACCATGCTGAAAACGACCTGATACCCCATCCGGCGGAACGCTTCGGTTGCCAGTTCCACATCGACAGCCACCGGCCCCATCACGGTACTCAGGTCGCTGTACGGTTCATAACTATCCGTGCCAACGATGATCTCGGGCAGGTCGTCCGTCTGATTTGCCGCCGTATTGGCACAGGCAGACAAAAGAAAAACCGCAGCCAGCAGGAGACAGAATATTTTGAAAAGTTTTTTCGTATTCATCGTCTGTCCTCCTGTCATTTTCACGAAAAATTGTTTTTTTTCATGATAACACGATTTGGTGAAGACTGTCAATTCGTGCCATCGACATTTTCACATTTTTCTTCGGGTAACAAACAAAAAACGGGCAATTGACGTTTATCCGTCAACCATCCGTTTTCTCTGTTTTTACGATTTTTCGCTGGGGTCTGCGATATATTCCTGAATCGCCGTCAGGATAATGTCGTACTGCTTTTCTACTTCGCCCTGAAGGGTCTGCGCTGCTGCGAGATCCTTATCGCGAAGCAGTTCCGTCATCTCCTTGAGTGGTGTCAGCAGGTTGCTGAACGCGAGGCTCTGGCAGATTCCCTTTAAGGTATGCGCCGCACAAAACGCATCCCGTGTCTCCCCTGCCGCAAACGCATCTTCCAGCTCCCGAAAGCTTGGGTCATCTGGGAATTTCCGCAAAAAACGTCCAATCAGATCCTCGCTGTAAAACCGACTCATTACGTCCTTGTAGTCGCCGCCCATCTTATCGTAGGTCTCTTTCAGTGTCATGCCTTTTCCTTCCCGGCTGCTCTGCCATATCGTGAACTTCTCCAAACTCACATACAAAAAAAGACTGCAACAGTACCCCCCCCCCCGGGAAATTAGGGGATACCTTTGCAGTCGAACTATCTTTTATTATTTGTAGGAACTACAATAACAAAAGACTCCTAACTTTGCGTCCCAGACTCACGTCTGGTTTGCCAAAAATGATTCGATTTTTAAGTGCCTTCTGATTCAAAAAAGAAGTATTCTTTTTCGGAATCGATTCAGGTGTGTTGTATTCATCATACCATACCAACGTTCCAATGTCAAGTTCTCCAAGTTTTTTCAAAATCTTTAGTAAATTACTGTCAGAAGTCATACTTATACAGCCAAATTTGACAAAAATGTTAATTTTCTATGTTTTGTCAATGGACAAAGCCGGTTCCAAAGTGCTAGAAGGAGCTTTGTTCTCTTCTCCGCCGCTGCGTGGGCGGCAGAGAAAACCTTCTGCAAAAGAATTAGGAGGAACTTTCATACAGCATCTCCGAGGGTATCGCCATCGGCGTTATCTCCTGGACTCTGCTGAACCTCATCACCGGCAAGGCAAAGGAAAAGAAGATCAGCCCCCTGATGTATGTGCTGACCGTTCTGTTCATCCTCAAGTACGTTCTGCTGTAAGTTACAGCTGCAAAAAAGACTCCTGCCCATTAGCTGGTTGCTCATAAAAAAGTGAATCCGACCTATGGCTGCAATCAAAGGTCGGATTCTTTTTTTATGTTAGGGCTGGAATATCCATGGCTCCCTCTGACGCGGGAGGCTTGGATGCGGTGCAAAATCGCACATTACCGCACTACACCGAATGGTGTATAGAAGTGCGCCCTTACTGTTTGACAAATTGGAATTGATTTTCCTTTTTATTTCTTAGTATCAATCCAAATGAAAACTCTCTCGTCAGTTCTTTCAGTAACAACACCTCCGTTTGCTATTGCCACAGCTTGAGATGCTATGTTATCTAAAAGAATGGTTACTAACACCTTATCTATTCCCATTTCTTTCGCTTCATTAAGCAATAATCTCAGCAGTTCTTTTCCATATCCTTTTCCACGAAACGCTGGTGCAATTCCGTACCCGATATTTCCTCCTGCTTTTCTCAGTGCCTCAGTCAAAAAATGTCTGACAGAACCAAATCCAACCGGAATACCATCAGCATATAGCCAAAAAGTTGTAGAAGGCACTTTCCAACCATCTACAATCCCTTCTTGCTCAGAATCCCTCTGTTTTACAATCAGCCATTCTTTATACTCATCAAATGTTAATCCGTTGGCTTTGTTAATTAATCCATTTTCTTCAGCAGGGATCTCTTGCAGCATTGTGTAAATATCTAAGCCATCATCAACTGACAATCTTTTTAATTCCAACATTATTTTCAATTCTCCTTAATCAAATAAACTCAAGTTTATCAGTCTGTTTAATCATATCATATGGCTTCAATGTACGGCAAGAACAATCCCGGCAGACATTACTGCCGGGACTGATGCTGTTTTATGGACATCTACATTTGTCGGGCAGGAGTCTTTTTTCATCTCTTCTTGTGCGGAATATGAATTTCCGGGATTGCCACATTGTCGTAATGGATGCTCTCCTCGGGCTGCTCGGCATCCTCCGCCGGATGCTTCACCTTGCCGGTGTGGAACTCCGGCACCGCAAGGTCTTCATCTTCGAGATGCTCCGCATGTTCCGCACGGGAGAACTGTTCCCAGCTATCCCAATGTTTTTCGTGAAGCCACTTCCGCAGGTGGTGTCTGATCTTCATGATTGCCTCCTTAGAGCAGGTTGATGAACAAAGTAATCACAAGGCTGTTGAGGAAATCCGCAAACAGACTGCCCACCAGAGGAATGAGCAGGTAGGCCTTGACCGACGGCTCGTATTTTTCGCAGATGACCTGCATATTCGCCATGGCGTTGGGCGTTGCGCCCATGCCAAAACCACAGGTGCCGGACACGATGACCGCTGCATCGTAATCCCGGCCCATGACGTTGAAGACCACCAGCACCACATAGAGCAGCATGAACAGGGTCTGACCAGCCAGCAGGATGACCAGCGGCCCGGCCAGCTCGGCCAGCTGCCAGAGTTTCAACGTGATCATCGCCATACCGAGGAAAAGCGACAGACTGATACCGCCGATATCATTGATCTCACCCATGTACGTGGTGAACTTGCCGCTGTACTCGCCAATATTCCGGATGCAGGCGGCGGCGATCATGGCACCGATGTAAATCGGGAAGGTCAGGCCGGTCAGCGACAGCAGGTCAGAAATGATGGTGCCGATGCCGATTGCAATGATGAGCTGGAACACTGCCTCCGGGTACATGCTGGCGTGACGCTCATGCTTGATTTCTTCCTCGACCAGCAGGCTGTCGTCCTCGGGTACGACCGTATCCAGCAGGTGATGCCGCTCGATGAGGGTCTTGCCGACCGGGCCGCCCATCACGCTGCCGGCAATCAGGCCGTAAGTCGCCGCCGCCGTGCAGATGGTCGCCGCGCCGGTCACACCCATGCCCTCCATGACCGGGCCGAACGCGCCTGCGGTGCCGTGACCGCCGACCATCGGGATGGAGCCGGTACACAGACCCACCAGCGGACTCAGGCCCAGCAGCTTTGCCAGCTGGACACCCACAAAGTTCTGGCTGAAAATGAGCAGGATAACCACGCCCAAAAACACGATGAGGCTCTTGCCGCCGCTTTTCAGGACTTTCAGGTTGGCCTGAAAGCCGACCGACGTGAAGAAGAAGACCATGCAGACTTCTTTCAGGATGTCGTCAAAGGCGAACTCCGCGATGCCAGTCACATAGCAGACGCAGGTAAAAATGGCGAACAGCACGCCGCCGATGACCGGAGCCGGGATGCAGAACCGCTCCAGCAAACGGATCCGCTTGCGTAGAAACTTTCCCAGCATCAGAACCACGACTGCCGCCGCGAGGGTCTGATACATATCCAATTCAATTAACATAACTTCCCTCTTATCTTTCAGATGATTGCAAATCTTTATTATACTCACCTTACAGATGAAATGCAATCATCTTTTCCGATCCAAGGGGATCTCTTAGCCGCCGAACAGCCCGAAAAAGCTGGTGTGGGTGAAGCCCAGCACGAGGAACAAGATGATGAGTGCGAACAGCACGCCGATGATGATATCCATCTGTTTGACCGTCAGCGGAAATTTATCGTAGATCTTTTCCTTTGCGTTGACATAGTTCGGGTCGCCGTTGTCCAGCAGTTTTTTATTCTTTTCGCCGTTCTGTGCCGCTTTCAGTGCTTCCAGCTCTGCCTGTTCTTTTGCAAGTTCGGCCTCTCGTGCGGCTAATGCGGCTTCGCGCCGGGCGAGTTCTGCTTCTTTGTCCTGATTTTGTGCCATCGTAGCACCTCCGTTATTTGATAATTCTATTATACCATAGAAAAAGTGAACCGCCCACTGTTTTCCAGCAGGCGGTTCGGGCAGATGCTCTCTTTTTTGAGGGAATTACTTCTTTGCGAGGTACTTGCGGATATCAATTGCGACTGCAACGATAATGACAAGGCCCTGAACGATGTAGGTGTAGGAAGAGTTGACGTTCATGA
>OIZF01002048.1_pt1 | contig 10484 bp, 11 predicted proteins | sample 1588471 | NCBI WGS metagenome assembly OIZF01 (sample SAMN03283279) | human gut metagenome | biome: human-associated habitat; material: feces | host: Homo sapiens | place: Peru | collected 2012
TGTCGGGGACTCCCGGTGGGAGCTTGTCAAGATGTTCAGCGGGTTCGACTCCCGCCCCCGGCACCATGTAATACACGTACAACTCGCAGCGCTCCCGGCTCCTGTCAGATCGGCGCGGGCCAGATGCACGGGCTGTATTACAACAGCTTTAGGTGATGCGTTATGATTACCCTTCTTTTCTTCATTATGGGTGTTTGCGAAGGACAGCTTCTCATACTTTTCATAAATCACCTTAAAAGGTGAGCGCTACAACCTGTAATCACATAAAAAGCCGCCATCACTGGCGGCGGGTCTTTATATAATCTATAAATGTAAGTATATAGGGCACTATTATCCACGCCAAATAAATCAAGCACACATATGGTATAGCTTTAAATAATCCCCTTGCAATATAGAGATATATTGGTTTTGTTGCAAACGTCATCAAGAATCCGTCCACAAAGATTATTGCAGTTATAGTGCAAACCATCATCGCAATCTTTTTTAGCATTTCCTTCACCTCACCTTGATTATAGCAGAGGGGTATATCATGGTCAAGAAAATACTAGCTATAATAATGGCGCTTTCACTATTGGTTGTCCCGTATACTGTCTTTGCAGATACTTTAAGCGAACATACCCATGATTTTTCTGGCAACGCCATTTCTTTCGGTCTTGATGTCGATGGGATTTCCGTTCAGTTCACAGAAACATCTTGTATAGAGCCTAGCTGTACATACGTTAAATATGACGCTGATTTTCTGGTCTTTCACTTTTCCTATGTTTCAGATACTCATCTAAGCCCAGATGAGGTTAGTAAAAAGTTCTGGGAGTGGCGTCTCAAGCAGCTTGGTAAAGACAGCAGCCTTGACAAAATGGACACCACGAACGCCGGAGCAAACATCCCCGCCGCAGGAGGCCGCAACCCCAAAGGCTACGAGGACGAAGGCAAGGCAAATATAACTGCGTCTGGTGTCGGCGTTGTCTGGGCTGAACCGTTTGGCATTTCTTCTGTTTCTTACAATGGGTTTGTAACAACTGCTCCGACCACTTTACTTGCCGGTTCATCCCAATCTGGCATTAACTGGCCGTACACCGTTTCAAACGCAAACCTTATATATACTTTCACAGCCCCTGTAACAGGTTTATATTATGTTGGTTCTTTATGTGATCCCTATGATTACGGAACATTCTCCGTGTTTTATCAAAATAATTGGTATCTAACCTATCTTACGCCTTCTTATGGAAATTACTACAAGTATTCCCTATCTCTTAGTGAAGGACAGTTTTGCTATTTTTCACCTGCGGGTATTTCAGTTAAATATTTAGCCAAAGGCCGTGCCTATAAATACTACCTAAATAAAATTCCAATCTATATAGAACCCCTCGGCGATTCCAGTATAACCACCACAAACAACATCACCATCAACAACAACACCTGGAACGGCAATATCTATACCGACAACTCCACCAACTTAACTTACATCTACCCTCAGTACACCACGGTCAACGAGAAAAACGAAACCGTAACCAACATTTCCAATACGCCCATCATCTACAACAACGAAACAAAGCAGTACTACACCTATGACCAGACCACGAAGAACTACTATTACATAAACTATGGAGCAACCCCCACGCCGACGCCTACTCCGACAGAAACACCCACTCCCAGTCCTGAACCGACAGAAGAACCTTCCCCCAGTCCCACACCGACCCCGGGCGGTTCCGGCACCGGTGGCGGCGGGGATGTCTCCACGCCCGAGACCGGCAAGCCGGGCGGCAGCTCCGGCTCCTCGTGGTGGGACAAGCTGCTTAGTAAAATCGGCGACGCCATCATAGACGGCCTGCTGGGCGCTGTCAGTGCTGTGCTCAAGCTCATCTTCAAGCTGTTCAGTACAATTTTAAGCTGGATCATCTGGGCAGTCTCCCGCGTATTCGATTTGCTGCCCTTCCTGCCGCCCGGCTTAGGCGGGCTATTGGTGGGCGGCGTGGTCGTCTGCTTCGTTATCGGCATTATCAAATTCATTCGGGGGTAACAATATGCGTAATACACTTTTGCTGCAGCTGCCAGGCGTCCGGAAGCTCCGTCTGTATTACATAGCCGTGCCGGTGCTGCTGCTCGGTCTGCTCATCGGCACGGCCTGTCCGGCCTACGCCGAGGAAACCGCGGATTCTTCCTCCAGCAGCACAAGCGACACCACTGACGATGATTTATCCCTTGGCAGCGACATCACGGACGCCTACGACAAATACGCGGGCGGTGTGGATTCCGGACTTGACGACATCAAAGACCAGTACGACGGCGTGGTCAATGACTCCGTTCTCGGCTTCGTGGGCGCGTGTACCGCGTGGATTCCTGCCGATGTTTGGGTAGTTGTCGGGCTTTCCGTTGGTTCGCTGGTCGTGCTGGGTATCGTCAGTTGGTTAAAGGGGTGAGCGTATGGAACAATTCACCGCTATCTTTACTGCCGTGCTGGGGCTTTTCCAGCACAAGTTTACACTGTACGGCTTCATGATCAGTTACTGGGACGTGCTGGTCTGGTGCCTGATTGCCGGTATCGTCATTTCGTTTATAAAGGGGCTGCTGATCGGAGATGAATAAACTAAACAAATATCTGGCGTGGTTGTTTGCACTTGACTTTATCATCATCGTTCTGTCGCTCGGCAAAATTGTCTATGCGGAGGAATACGAAGATGTACCTGTTGAAGCGCCCCCTGCGGCGGTTGAGCCGACACCTGCGGAGGAAACTCCGCCGCCTGCTGCGGAAGATTTGGCGCGTGTACCTGTGGAGATCGACGCTGACGCACTGGCCGAAGCTCTGACGCAGGCGCTGGCAACGCCCACGCCCGACCCAGACGCAACGCCGGAGCCGGAACAGCCCACGCCGACGCCGCAAATCATCGTGATACAGTCCACGCCGGAGACAGCCCCGACGCCCGAACCGACCATAGCCCCCACGATCTGGGACAAGCCCTTCAACGACTACAGCCCCACCGAGGGTCTGCTGCTGGTCATTTTCGTGGCGCTGTGCTTCACGGCGCTGCTCATTTGGTTGAGGTGAAAACATGGTAGAACAATTCAATCAACTGCTGGCCTTCTTCGGCATCACCGGCACGCCGCAAAACTTCGCGGAGCTGGTGCCGTGGCTCGTCACGGTGCTGGCCTGCATGGCTATCTTCTGGGGCGTGCTGAAGCTCATGTTCGGTATCATGCGGCAGATGAACCGCTGGAGGTAATATGTGGGGCTTGATTCTGACTGTCGGCGCGGTCATCGTGCTGGCGCTGTTCCCTGCGGTACGGTGCGCCGTATTCCATCCGCTGCATGTGCTGTACTACGGCACACTGGACACATTCGACTATATCCGCCGCAAGCAATACAACTTGTGCCACACCGGCGATCTCGACATCTACTGCGGGTACTTCGGCAGCGGTAAAACGCTGTCGCTGGTGCATAAAGTCACGGGCCTGTATGAGCACTACGATGGTAAACCCGTCTGGTGCCCGCGCCGGTAGAAATTCGTCACGCAGCGTGTGCTGATTCTCTCCAACGTGGCACTCTCCGTGCCGTATGAACCGCTGCGCAGTCTGGCGCAGGTCGTGGCCGCCAGCAAAGTAAATCAGGACTACGACGACGAGCACGACACGCTGACCATTACCATTGCGTGCGTGGATGAACTGGGCGTGCAGCTGAACAGCCGCAGCTTCCGGGACAACATCGACCCGACGTTTCTAAGTACGCTGCTCTGCTGCCGTCACTATTACATATCCCTGTACGGCAGTGCGCAGCGTTTCGGCCATGTGGACAAGCTGATGCGGGATGTCACGCTGAACGTCATTCAGTGCCGGAAGTTCTGGCGGTTGCAATGTAATTCGTGGTACGACGCCTGGGAGCTGGAAAACGTCACCAATCCCGAGCTTGTCCGCCCGCTCCGCCGTGGCTGCTGGTTCGTGCGTAACCGGGACTACAACGCCTACAACACGCTGGCCGTCGTGGACACCCTGCAGAAGCGCTACGACGAGAAGGACATGATGACCGAGGCCGAGATACTGGCCGCACGTGCCCCTGCTGCTCCGACACCCGACGCGGTAACGAACCGAAGCCGGAAGGGGCGGAAGATTCAGCGGAAATAGGTGGCGCTGCGGCGTGAAGGCTTTAGCCTACGCCGCAGCACCACCGCCGCCGTAATACACCTTCGCGTATGCTGCGCGCCGGATCCGCGCAGATCAGATCTTCGCCCTGTATTACAAAGAGGTGATTTGTATGACCCTAAACGAATTCCAAAAGCTGCTTGCCCCGCACACATTGGTTTCCCTGTGGGTCGGGCCGTCTCTCATGCTGTGGGGCGGAGAAATAGAAGCCTGCGACTTTACGCGCTACGGAGACCGGGAAATCACCGCCGTAAATCTGTACAACCGCGACTATTACCGCGGCTTTCTGGTATACCTGCGGCCTTGCGGGTAGTTCGGCCCACCCAATTTATAAAAGTGGGCCGGATTGGCGGGTATGGGGCACCTAGCCCCATGGTAGCAGCGCCTGCGCGGCGCTCACCTTCCCACGCCCGCAACTGAAATTGCGCAAAGGCAAGAGCAGGGCCTTTCGGCAGCAGAAAACCTTTCTCTCTATTGGCTCAAGCGCCAAACCGCAAGCCTTCCCCCAGCAGAAACGTAAAGCGGCGCAATAGTGCGAGAGCCTTTCCCCGCGTCAGTTCTCCCGGCTGCTGCTCTCTGCCGGAGTGCGTGCAGCTTCTTCCCCTGCGAAGTCCCAGGCCCCGACCTGGGACATATAAAAAGATTCCTTAATCGTAAGTCCGGCCCCGCCCGGACGAATTGCGCATCTTTGACCCTGTTAGGCGCAAGCGCCGCAGGCACCACTTTTGCAGTCGTCAGTGCAGGGTGTGCAGGAGGTGCGCAGTGGCAGGGCCGGGGTCAGGGCCTTGCGGTCAGTAGGTTCTGGCCCCGGCACTGTCACGGAGCTGCTCCGGAACACCCGGAACGGACGCAGACAACTCTTTTCCGGGCCGCCGTTCTGCCCGTTCCCCGCAACAATAAGCCAAAAGACGAGGCCCCGCGCCTCGCCAAAACCCCCGTACTGTAGCACGGGGGTACAACTCCACACATACTTAGCCGAAAACTGCCGTTTTCTGTTTTAGCAACGCAATTTTTGAGAGGTGCAAAAATGTCGCAGAGTGAAAACAAGAAAGCAGGCCCCCACGGTGCAACAAGAATCCTTGTTGACTACTTCTGTTTTACGGTCAGTCTTAGCGAATTCCAAGAACACGACGAGACCGAGGAAAAAGCCGTGTACCTGCCTCAACGTATCGAGAAAAAGTTCTACCTGTCCGGGCTGGAATTCCAAGACCGGCGCGGAATGTACGGCTATGCTTACGCCCGTTGGTATGATGGCATCGTCTACGCCTACGGAAGCAGCGACACGATCTATATACAGATGTCCGGCACGGGTTGCCGAACATGGGAAACGACACATCCGGGCCTGACGTGGGAAAAGTGGATACGCTACTTGCAATCTACCTACGCTTCGCTGCACATAAGCCGCTTGGATATTGCCTGCGATACTTTCGGCAAGTTGAAGCTGAAAACCGTACAAGCCTACACCCGCGCCGGGCGGTATATCTCCCGCTGGAAAACCTACCTGATCCAGGAGGGCAGCAGTGAAATGTCCGTCATCTGGGGCAGCAGCAAGTCAGACTTCCGCCTGCGTATCTACGACAAGACGATGGAACGCGAGGTCAAGGGCAGTGTGGACGCCGACAAAGTGCCCCGCGACTGGGTGCGCTGCGAGTTCCAGCTGCGCAATGATGCCGCTGCGTCCTTCATCCGCAGCTGGCAATCAAACGGCAGCATCGGGCTTACCTTCATGGGGATTATGAAAAATCAGCTGCTATACGTTTCCCAGTACGACGGCAAAAACCGTGACCGTGCAACGGTTGCGCCATGGTGGGCACGGCTGCTGGGGGACGCCGAACAGATCCGCATGGCCTACGATGCGGGCAAAGATTACAACTTCGACAGTCTGAAACGGTACATATTCCATCAGGCGGGGTCGAGCATCAAGGCATATCTGGCAATCATGGACGGCGATTTCGGGCCGCTGCTGCAGGGCGTGCGCATGGCGGCATTGAATGACCGGCAGACCGAGCTGATACGTTCGGCACAGAAACAGCGCCGGCAATGGCAGCAGCAACAAATAGAATACAATAAGATGTGATAAGGGTTGGTTTTTGGAATGGGTGGACAGCATCTTACGTGGGAAAACCGTATAGCGATTGAATCGCTATTGAAGGCTAAGGTCAGCGCGTCGCAGATCGCGGCGGTGGTCGGGTGCAGCAAGCGCACCGTCTACCGTGAGATACAGCGCGGCCAGTGTGAGCAGCTGAACGGTACGACCTACGAGATGTATACCATCTACTCCGCCCAGAAAGCGCAAAACCGCGCCGACCAGATGAACGACCTGCACAAGGGCCGCCCGGTCAAGCTCTGCCCGGAGTTGGCCGCACATCTGGAAGATTACATAGGCACACAGCATTACAGTCCTGCCGCCGCTGTGCGGGAGATTCTACTGCAAGGTCTGGCGCTGCCGCAGATTTCCGCTAACACGGTATACCGCTATATCTACCGCGGGTATCTGCGTCTGTGCGGACTGGATTTGCCTGTCGGGCGGTACAATGTGAAGCAAAAACAGGAAGAACAGCGCCCGGCCAAAACCCACCGGAATGACCGCAGCATCGACGAGCGCCCGCCCGAGGTCGAGACCCGCGAGGATGTCGGCTTCTGGGAGATGGACACCGTCGTCGGCACCAGTGCCGGGCCGAGCCGCTGCCTGCTGGTGCTGACCGAGCGCAAAACCCGGTTTGAGATTGTGCGCGTGCTGGAAAGCAGGACCGCCCGCGAGGTGCTGCGCGTCCTGCGGGAGCTTCGGCAGGAGTTCGGCGAGGACTTCGGCAAGCTGTTCAAAGCTATTTTCTGCGATAACGGCTGCGAGTTTGCCGCCGCCAATGAAATGGAGCAGTTTGCCCCGATCTACTACTGCCACCCCTACAGCAGTTGGGAGCGCGGCAGCAACGAGAACCAGAACAAGCTGATTCGCCGCTTCTGCAAAAAAGGAAAAAGCATGGCCCGCGTCACCGCAGACCATGCCGAGTATATAACCCTGTGGATGAACAACTACCCCCGCCGTCTCCTCGGCTGGCGTCGTCCCGCCGACCTCATGGCCGCCGAGTGCGCCGCCCTGGGGATAAAATTAGCCGTTTAGATTTGTGACATTACTATTGACAATTTGCCACCGGAAATCCGGCAAAATCCGCGCACGTTTGCCCGCCGCCCTCTTGCCAAATGCACAGCGGCGCGTTATAATAATATTTTAGTAAAAGATAAAACCGTAAAGGGGACAGGAAATATGGAAACTTTGGGCAGTCTGCGCCGCACAAACTATTGCGGCGAAGTCACGCTTGCCATGGCCGGTCAGGAAATGACCGTCTGCGGCTCCATCGCCCGCGCCCGCGACAAGGGCGGCATCATCTTTGCCGACCTGCGCGATACCACCGGCATTTTGCAGCTGGTGTTCGATGAGGATACGCCGAAGGACGTTTTCGCCAAGGCCGAGAGCCTGAAAAGCGAGTACGTTGTTATCTGCCGCGGCAAGCTGCGTGAGCGCGCCGCCAAGACCGATAAGATCGCAACCGGCGACGTAGAGCTCTACGTCAGTGAGCTGCGCATCCTGAGCGAGGCCCAGACCACGCCGTTTGAGCTGCGCGACGAGATCAACGTCAACGACGACCTGCGCCTGCGCTACCGCTATCTGGACCTGCGCCGTCCGTCCATGCATGAGCCCATCGTGCTGCGCAGCAGGATCATGCAGATCATCCGCAACTATTTCTGCGAGAACCATTTCACCGAGATCGAGACGCCCACCCTCATCAAGTCCACGCCCGAGGGTGCGCGCGACTATCTCGTTCCCAGCCGCGTGCAGCCGGGCCACTTCTACGCGCTGCCCCAGAGCCCGCAGCTCTACAAGCAGATTTTGATGCTGTCCGGCTTTGACCGCTACTTCCAGCTGGCCCACTGCTACCGCGACGAGGACCTGCGCGCTGACCGCCAGCCCGAGTTCACCCAGGTGGACGAGGAGATGAGCTTTGTCTCCGAGGACGACATCATGACCCTGAACGAGGGCCTCATCAAGCGCCTGTGGAAGGAAATGCTGAACGTTGACGTCGAGACCCCGTTCTACCGTATGCCGTGGGATGAGGCCATGGGCCGCTTCGGCTCCGATAAGCCCGACACCCGCTTTGGCCTTGAGATTCAGGACGTGACCGAGGTGTTCAGGGGCACCGAGTTCAAGCCCTTCGCCGCTGTGCTCGAGGCCGGCGGCACGATCCGCGCCATCAACGCCAAGGGTCTGGCCGACAAGCTCTCCCGCAAGAACATCGACAAGCTCGGCGAGGTCGCCAAGACCTACGGCGCCAAGGGTCTGGCCTACAGCCGCCTGACCGCCGACGGCACCTCCTCCAGCTTTGAAAAGTTCCTGACCGACGCCGAGAAGGCCGCCCTGTACGCCGCGCTGAACGCCGAGACCGGCGATGTGCTGCTGCTGGTCAGCGACACCGACTGGGTCAAGGCCTGCACCGCGCTGGGCCAGGTCCGTCTGGACATCGCCCGCAAGCACGGCCTGATCGACCCCGACAAGTTCAACTTCCTGTGGGTCGTGGACTTCCCGCTGTTTGAGTACAGTGAGCAGGAGGGCCGCTGGATGGCGATGCACCACCCGTTCACCCTGCCCAAGGCCGAGGACCTCGACAAGGTCGAGAGCGACCCGGGTGCCTGCCATGCCGTGGCCTACGACATCGTGCTGAACGGTGTCGAGATGGGCGGCGGCTCGATGCGTATCAATGATCCCGCGTTGCAGGACCGCATGTTCCACGCCCTCGGCTTCACCGAGGAAAAGGCCCGCGAGAGCTTCGGCTTCCTGATGGATGCCTACAAGTTCGGTGCCCCGCCGCACGGCGGTATGGCCTACGGCCTGGACCGTATGGTCATGCTGATGCTCAAGAAGGACTCCATCCGCGACGTCATCGCCTTCCCGAAGGTGCAGAACGCCGGTGAGCCGATGAGCGGTGCCCCTGACGTCGTCGATGAGCAGCAGCTCAAGGACCTGAGCATCGCACTGACGCTGAAGGATTAAGACCTTCCCGTTATCATGCAGCCACCGTAAAGCAGCCGGAGCGGTCAAGACCGCTCCCTACAAACTGCCGTATACGGATGCTATGTAGGGAGGGGTCTTGACCCCTCCGCAGGGCTGCACGGCTGCTGTCGTCAGGCTGTAGGGGAGGGATTTATCCCTTCCGTGCAGTGTGCGGTAACCGCTAAGTACCCGGGAGGCATGAATGCCTCCCCTACAAACCAAGACAAAAACCTGCCCAACCGCATACACGCGGCTGGGCAGGTTTTGTGTTTTCTGTCAATATTTCGGCTTCGGCTCGTCGTTCTGCTTTGCCGTATATTCCGCGGCGGGCGGGACGGGCTTCGGCAGCTTCTCCTTCTTGGGCCGCTTTTTCCAGACCTTGCGCACGATGAACACCACGACCACTGCGATCAGCAGCACCGGCCACAGGTAGACCAGCGCGATGACCAGCCCCTGCAGGAACCCGACAAAGGCATCCCAGCCGCCGCCGAAGGCGTCGGCGATCCGCTCACCGAAGGTCACGCCGGTGGGGGTCAGGGTGGCGACCTCCCGCAGGTAGATGTCTACGGTGGAGTAGCTGACCTGCTGGTCCATGTTGCGCAGCTGGCGGGTGTAGTTTTCCAGCTGGTACTGCACGTCGGAGAGCTGGCTCTCGATCTCCAACAGGTCCGCCGTCGTCTCGGCCCGGTCGGCCAGCGCGTTCAGGCGGTCCCGCTGGGTCTCCAGTGCGGACAGCCGCGCCTGCACGTCTATGTAGCTGCTCGTGATGTTCTCGGCGCTCTCGCTGATGTTGAGCACGCTGCCCGCGTCGCCCACGGCGGCCAGGAACGCGCGGTAGCTGCCCACCGGCACCCGCACGGTGTAGTCGGCGGTGCGGTCATGGTCCTTCTCGGTGCCGTACAGGCTTGTGGATTCCAGCCATGCGCCGTTGGCCTCGACGGCGGTCATCAGGGCCTCGCGGGTCGTGTCAAAGTCGGTGGACTCCATCGACAGACTGGCGTTGTAAATAATTTTCTGCGCGGTCTCGTCGGTGGCGGCCTCGGCGGCGTTCTCCGGCACAAGGCCGCTGTCCACACCGCCCGCGGCGCTGTCGTAATTGGCGTAGCTCTCCTGCGCGGCGGCTTCGGTGGTGTAGTACCCGCCGTCTTTGCTGCTGATGCTGCTCCCGCAGCCCGCCAGCAGTGCGGCGGCGCATAGGGCAGCGGTGATACGGACGATGCGTTTTTTCATGGTTGGATGCTCCTTTCTGTGTATAAAGGCTTCCCCCGCGGGGGAAGCTGTCAGTGGCCCCGACCACTGACTGATG
>OIZF01002049.1_pt1 | contig 10477 bp, 10 predicted proteins | sample 1588471 | NCBI WGS metagenome assembly OIZF01 (sample SAMN03283279) | human gut metagenome | biome: human-associated habitat; material: feces | host: Homo sapiens | place: Peru | collected 2012
CTAAAATCCCTTTTTCAACGATTTGCTTGGCCACTGCCGGATTTTCCATCATGAAACGACTGAATGTTTCAGAAAACATACGGTCAGTAGCTTGCCGGGCATCGGAATTACCGAGCTTTGTCTTGGTTTGCCCTTCAAATTGTGGGTCAGGATGCTTGATTGAGACAATCGCCGTCATCCCTTCACGCACATCATCACCCGTCAAACTTTCAGCGTTTTCCTTTAATTGCCCCGTCTTACGTGCATAGTCGTTAATCACGCGCGTTAAGGCTGTTTTAAAGCCGGTCTCGTGCGTGCCACCTTCATAGGTGTTGATGTTGTTGGTAAACGTCCGGAGACTATCCTTAACGTCGGTCGTATATTGCAAAGCGACTTCGACAACAATCCCATTTTCTTCACCTTCAACATAAACTGGTTCAGGGAAAACAACGGTTTTATCGGCATTCAAATAGTCGACATACTCTTTAATCCCACCTTCAAAATGGAAAGTTTCCGTCACGGGTTCGGCGGGACGGTTATCGGTAATTGAAATCCGTAAGCCTTTGTTCAAGAAAGCCAATTCACGGACACGCGTTAACAACGTGTTGTAATTATAAACGGTTGTTTCACGGAAAATATCGGCATCTGGCTTAAAATGCACGATTGTTCCACGTTCAATGGTTGGGGCTTCCGCCAGTTTGACCATGTTAGTGTTGACTCGGCCCACTTTAAAGTCCATGTAATAGACTTGACCATCACGGACAACTTTAACGTCTAAGTTGGTTGACAAGGCATTCACAACCGAAGCCCCAACACCGTGTAGCCCACCAGAAACCTTATAACCGCCACCACCGAACTTTCCGCCGGCATGCAACACGGTAAAGACTGTTTCTAGCGCAGGTTTCCCAGTTTTAGTCTGAATATCAACTGGGATACCACGACCATCATCCGTTACCGTAATAGAATTGTCCTTTTCAATGGTCACGGTAATATGTGACGCAAAGCCCGCTAAGGCTTCATCGATACCGTTATCGACAATTTCCCAAACCAAGTGATGCAAACCTTGCGCAGTCGTTGTCCCAATATACATCCCCGGACGCTTACGAACGGCTTCAAGGCCTTCTAAGACTTGAATTTGGTCTGCATTATAATCACCAGCATTCGCATCAACCGTGCTTGCACTGCGAATTTCTTCGTCATCTGTGACAATTCCGTCAATATTTTCTACATCATGCTTGTTTTCTTCAGACATAATCAATCCTTTATGTACTTGCTGATTACTCAGCGTGCTCTTCTACCGTAATGTCACCCTGTTGCACGTGAAACACTTTCGGCGTATGAATCAACTGGCGCGCCACATCACTTAATGTCGGTGCTGTAATAAACGTCTGCACCTTATCTTGAATGGCCAGTAAGAGGTGAGTTTGTCGATTAGCATCCAATTCACTTAACACATCATCTAAGAGTAAGACGGGATATTCCCCCGTTTCTGCTTGCATTAAATCAATTTCTGCTAATTTGACCGCCAACGCGGTTGTCCGCTGCTGTCCCTGTGAACCAAAAACGGCAACATCATTCTCGTTCACCATAAATTTAATATCATCGCGGTGTGGACCAACTAAAGTGGTCCCCTGCATAATCTCACGGGCTTCTTGATGGGCTAAGGCTGCTTCAAACGCTGTCTTAACTGTTTCGAGGTCATCATCACGGTCAAACGCCACCCCAGTTTGGTAAGCTAACGTCAATGTTTCCCGTTGATTCGAAATTTCTGCATGAATCGGCTGCGCTGCGGCCTGTAAGCGATCTAAAAAGCCACGACGGGCAAGCAAAACTTGCGCGCCCACATCAACGAGTTGCGCCGTCAAAACCGACAGAAACACTTTATCGGTCGTTTGTTTCATTTGCAACCGCTTCAGATACGCATTGCGATCCCGTAAAATACGACGATACTGCGTCGTGTTATAGAGATACAAGGGGTTCATCTGCCCGAATTCCATGTCAATAAAGCGTCGCCGCACACTGGGCGCCCCCTTAACGAGATCCAAATCTTCTGGGGCAAACAAAATGACATTTAATTGGCCAATATATTGTGACAGTTTTGACTGCTCTAAATGATTCACCCGTGCTTTTTTGCCTTTACTCGAAAAATGCAAAGCTAATGGTGTTTCGCTGACATTTTTTTTAATGCGGCCGCTAATCGTGGCCGACTTTTCTTGCCAACGAATTAAATCTTTATCACTACTCGTACGATGAGAACGCGCCAAAGCCAAGACGTAGATGCTTTCCAACAAATTCGTCTTGCCCTGCGCGTTCTCGCCCAAAAATACATTCACACCCGCACTAAAATCAAGCGTCAAATCAGCATAATTCCGGTAGTTCGTCAGTGTTAACGATGTGAGTTCCAAGAACCCGGTCCTTTTGGCCCGTTACTGCGACGATTTGACTTTGGTCGGCCAAAGCCACCAGCACGCGAACTATTTTGTCGACGCAACTCGGCAAACCGTGCTTCTTTGCGCGCCTTGGCAACAGCTGCTTTTTGCGCTTTGATCCGATCATCGCGGACTGTTTTCTTGGCGGCCAAGGCACGTTCATCCTTTTCTTGTTGTGCCTGGGCAATTAATTCATCCGCATTTTCTGCCAATGAAATGATATAGGTTTCGCCATCAACGATGATCTCATCATGATCGTACAATTTTTTTCCCCGACGATTTTCCGGTTCACCATTGAGTAAAACGGGAAAATCCATCAGATAGTATTTTGCTTGACCACCTGAAGAAATAATATTTTCTTCTTTTAGAAGTTGTGTGAGTGTGATGTATTCAGTTGTAATTTCTATCGTTTTCGTCATATCGGTTACCCTTGTATTATACCATTTTTTCACCACTAATTCTTAAAAAAACGGCCTAAAATCAGTTTTAAGCGATTTTAGGCCGTTTTAAGGGTAATGGTTTATTTTGACTTACTTTTATTTAAAACGCGTATCACGAATTAAAATGTTCGCACAGGTGTGATCAGTTGTAACTGCTTATTATCCACTTCACCCGCTGGCGTTACCGTGAAAGGTCGCAAATTAGTCGTAAACTTCAAATCAACTATCTTGCCGTTAAAGACACGCAGGGCATCTCGAACATAATCTGGGTTAAACGAAATTTCTAAGTTTTCCCCTTCAACTGCTGTTGTTTGCAAGGTTTCTTGCACTTGACCGACCTCTTGTGACGTCCCAGTCAGTGTCACAACACCATCAGTCATGGTCAATTGCACAACGTTGTTACGACTTTCATGACTCAACAAACTGGCCCGGTTAATGGCACCAAGCAACGTCCCAGCATCAATCGTTAACTGAGTCGTACTTTCTGTTGGAATGAGGCGGTCTGTTTCTGGATAGTTCCCTTCCAACAAACGTGAATAGAACGTGGTGTGCCCGAGATCAAAGACAGCTTGATTTTTCGCTAACTTAATCTCCACCCGATCTTGTCCTTCTAACAAACTTTGTAATTCATTAAAAGACTTTGCTGGCATAATCACATCAGCTTGCACTTGGGCGTCTGTCCCTGTTAGTGTGACGATGCGTTGTGACAAGCGGTGTGAATCTGTCGTGACAGCCTTGACATCATTGCCGTTTAAGGCCAGATGAATGCCCGTCAAAATTGGGCGACTTTCTTGGGTTGACGCTGAAATCTTCGTTTGCGAAATGATATCCACTAATTGTGCTGCTGAAACGCTTAAACTTTGGACATCATCTAATTCTGGCAGCTGTGGGTAGTTACGGACATCTTGGCCATTAATGGTAAAGGCAGAAGCCCCCGAAGTAATGCTAGCACGCAAGCCATCTACGGCCAAGGTTAAGTCGTCGGCTGGCAGATTTTTAACAATATTAGCAAAAAAAGTGGCTGGCAAGGTAATGCCCCCTGTTGACCCAATCACTAATTGGGCCGACGTATCAGATTGTTCAATTCGCGTTTCAATTGAGATATCACTGTTTGATCCCGTCAAAATCAATTCATCTTGTGACACAACAATTTTAATGTTCGTCAAAATAGGAATCGTTGTACGCGATGAAATGGCACGCGAGACATCATTAAGTGATTTGATAAAAACTTGGCGATTAATTGAAAATTGCATCATTATGCTCCTCTATTTTTGGCCCTTAGCTGGGTGGCTTATTTAAATCAATTAAATAAAGATATCTAGTAGTAATAATAAGGGGTGTTGAAGCTGTGGAAAACAGGTTGTGGGTAACTGATGTTGGTTAAGTGGTTGTTCACAATGTTGTGGGAAAACTAACCAGCTTATCCATTGTTATCCACATGGGTTATTTTCCGTTTTTGATCTCGTCCGTTAAGGCGTCCAACATTTCTTTTGTCCGAGCATCAGACTCGGCTTTTTCGGTAATTTTGTTGGTTGCATGGAGCACCGATGAGTGATCCCGGCCGCCAAAGGCACGACCAATGTCAGGCAGACTTTCGTTAGTGAGTGTGCGTGTCAGGTACATCGCAACGTGCCGCGCAGTGACGAGATCTTTTTTCCGACTCGTACTCTTGAGGTCGTCAATCGTTTGCATGTAGTAATCGGCCACCACTTGTTGAATGCGTTCAACGGTAATTTTAAACCCTTGATTGATGTTTAAATCGCCCAAAATTTGTTGGGCGGTTTCTTTTGTTGCCGGCTTATTGCGGAAACGCAACATGGCTTCAAAACGATGGAATGTCCCTTCTAGCGTTCGAATATTGGAATCTATTTTATCTGCAATCAGTTCCAAAACGTCATTTGGAATGGTCAAATGGTCGGTTTCGGCGAGGTTTTTTAAAATCGCCACCCGTGTTGGTAAATCGGGCTTTTGAATATCCATTGAAATTCCCGCTTCAAAGCGTGATGTCAGGCGAGATTGCAAATCGACGATTTCTGTTGGCAGTTTATCCGACGTCATGATGATTTGCTTGCCGGTTTTGGTCAAGACATTAAAGGTGTTAAAGAATTCTTCTTGCACCTTTTCCTTACCTGACCAGAACTGAATATCATCAATTAATAAGAGATCAACGGTCCGATATTCTTTTTTGAACGCCGCGGTTGCGCCTTCACCAGCGCGTAGTGATTCCGTAAAATCATTCAAAAAATCTTCTGCCGTAGCGTATTTAATCCGGGCCGATGGTGTGGTCTTGGAATAGGCATTCCCGATGGCTTGCATCAAATGCGTTTTACCCAGGCCAACGCCACCGTAGATTAAATACGGATTATAAACACGGCCAGGATCTTCAGCGACAGCACGTGCAATCGCGTAAGCATTCTCATTCCCTGCGCCGACAACAAACTTATCAAACGTGAAGTTTTCATTGAGATCGGATTCGCGGGTAAAGGTAAGATTTTCCGTTTGGATTGGCGTTGACTTGGGGATACTTTCTGCCACGCGCAGCTCTGGTTTAATAAAGCCTTCGGCAATTTCCATGGCATATTGCACAAAACTCATGGCATAAGATTTATTCCAGTTGTCAATAATGTCGGCACTTTCCTCTGCCGGCACTTCCAAAATAATCCGGGATTCAGTTAAGGTAATGGGTGTTAAGGGTTCGATGTAGGTATCAAATGAAACCGGACCAATTTCTTGATAGAACTTAGCTTTAACCTGATTCCATAATTCCTCTTTTGTAATGGGTTTTGTCACGAAAATCTCTCCTATATAGTCGACACAAAGCCAAAATAACGGCAAATAAAGTCATTTGCCGTGATGTGCCGATCAACTTTTCTAAATTTAAAGAAGAAGTAGCAAAACTAATTATAACAGTAAGAAATTGAGTTTTCCACAAGCAAAAGACAATTTTACGACCTTTCAACAGGTGTGGACAAAAGAAAAGCGATGATGTGGATACTAGAACGAACAAATGTGCGAGTTATCCACAAACAAACAATGTTGTACACACGTAAAAGTGTGTAAGGACAATATTTGAGGTTTGTTATAAACATTATCCACAATTTTCCAATCACAACCTGTGGATATGTGGATAACTTGTGAACACCCTTGTGATTAATGTTTCGCGAAACCTTGATATTTCACAGGCTGGTAACTTGTTTTGGACAACTTTGTGAATTCTAAAGAAAAGTTTAAGCTCTTCAAAAAAACGCCTGATTTTACCCGGGATGTTTGCTATAATTAAGCGTATGATCGTACTTTTTAACAAACCCTATAATGTTTTGACAAAATTCACTGATGCGGATGGTCGACCGACACTGGCGGATTATATCGATATCCCACGGGTCTATGCGGCCGGTCGTTTAGATATGGATAGTGAGGGGTTATTGTTGTTAACTGACAGCGGCCAGTTGAACCACGCGCTGACTGATCCAGATAATAAGGCGTATAAAACTTATGTCGTACAAGTTGATGGGATACCAACGAAAGCGCAATTAAAGCAACTCGAAAATGGGGTTGAATTAAAGGATGGTTGGACGCTACCGGCGAAAGTTAAGCGCATCCCGTATCCAAAATGGCTCTGGCCACGGGAAAATCCAATTCGTGTCCGCAAAAATCAACCAACAAGTTTTATTCAACTCAAGATTAAGGAAGGGCGTAACCGGCAAGTACGGCGTATGACCGCTGCGGTCGGCTTGCCAACGTTGCGCCTGATTCGGACGCACATTGGGGATTATCATTTGGCTGATTTAAAGCCAGGCGAATATCGCGTCATCAAATGATACTGTGCGCATTTTGGCGTACAAAATACGATGGAACCGTGATAATATTGAAGAGATAAACAAAAACAGATGAGGTGAGACCATGGGACGTAAGTGGGAAAACATTAAGATGAAAAAGGCGCAGACCGATGGGGCTGCCGCTAAAGTCAACAGTAAGTATGGCATCGAAATCTACGCAGCTGCTAAGCAAGGGAACAGTGTTGATCCAGAAGCGAACTCAACGTTGAAGTTCGTTATCGAACGTGCTAAGCAAGCCCAAGTACCAAAGCATGTCATTGAACGTGCCTTGGAAAAGGCGAAGGGTTCAGGCGATGAAACCTTTATCGAGGGACGTTATGAAGGCTTTGGACCAAATGGCTCATTATTGATTGTTGATACGTTGACGTCTAACGTTAACCGGACAGCTACGAATGTCCGGACAGCCTTTAATAAAAACGGTGGGACATACGGTGCCGCTGGTTCGGTCAGCTACTTGTTTGATGAAACTGGCGTGATTGTGTTTGAAGGTGACGACGCTGATGCCGTATTGGAAACGTTGTTAGAAGCAGAAGTTGACGTGCGTGATGCAGAACAACAAGACGAACAAGTTGTGGTTTATACAGAACCCGCTGATTTGCATAAGGCAATCGAAGCACTCCGTCAAAACGGTGTATCAGAATTCTCAACGACAGAAATTACAATGCTACCACAAGCTGAAGTCACGCTTGAAGGCGAAGACTTAGCCACATTTGAAAAGCTTGTTGATGCCCTTGAAGCCGACGATGATGTCCAAAAGGTCCATCATAACGTTGCGCTTTAAGCAATCGATGAAGCAGCCATCAGACGATGGCTTTTTTTGTTGTTCAAAAAGGTGAGATAGCGTACAATGGTCCTATTGGGATGATTCACACATTAGCTGGCGATTGATTTACACGGAGATGCTTGCTTATAGATGTGATCCATGTTATGATTAAAATCGAATTGCAAAGTTTTTGCAGGTAAAAATCGCGAATGGAGGTGAACACACATGAAGCGTACATACCAACCAAAGAAGCGCCATCGTGAACGCGTACACGGATTCCGTAAGCGTATGAGCACGAGCAACGGTCGTAAAGTTTTGGCTCGCCGTCGTGCAAAGGGCCGCAAGGTTCTATCAGCCTAACAAGGTCGCTGCTATGCAGTGGCTTTTTTATTTTTTTAAAAGCGTGAGGACTGCTAGGGTGGGCCGGCATCGCGATGCGGCCAAAACCGCGTACATATCCCTCAAGAGAGACTAAATCTAATGAGAAAAACTTTCCGAATAAAAAAACCGGCTGAATTTCAAACTGTTTTTAATAAACACCAGTCTGTCGCAAATAAATATTTTATTCTTTACCAACTCCAAAAGCCTGAGCAGAAGCATTTTCGCTTGGGTTTGTCTGTGAGTAAGAAGGTTGGGAAAGCGCACGATCGGGTTTGGGTCAAGCGCCGCATTAGACAAAGTATTTTAGAACTCAAACCACAATTACCACAAGAGTTGGATTTGCTTATTATTGCGCGCCCAGCTGTTGCCAAAAAAAGCCAAAAATTCATCAAAGAACAAATTACACATGTGCTAAAATTAGCTAATATTTTGAAAGTAGAAGACCGATGAAACGTTTTGAAAATATTCTAAAAAAGATTGGCCCGTTACCCCTTATCCTAGCAGCTGTGGCGTTAGTGATTATCATCGTGGCTAGTGCCTCGTTTAACGGACATGTTGCGTCGCATGGGCTGTGGGGCGCAATTGTTGCGGCCTTTACATCAGCTATTTTGGGATCAGCCGCTTGGTTTGGCAACAACTATGGCATGGGCATTATTATTTTCACCATTTTGATTCGTTTCTTGATTTTGCCATTGATGGTTTATCAAGTGCACTCAATGATGAAAATGCAAGGGGTACAACCAGCATTAAAGGCGTTACAAGCTAAGTATCCAGGTAAGGATACGGAGAGCCGGCAACTCATGATGGCCGAGCAACAAGCTTTGTATAAAGAAGCGGGCGTTAACCCATTTGCGTCATTACTCCCATTAATTGTGCAAATGCCAGTGTTGATTGCTTTGTACCAAGCCATCTATACGTCACCGGTGTTGAAGTCAGGTAAGTTTTTGTGGTTGCAACTCGGCAGCCATGATCCTTACTATGTTTTGCCAATCTTGGCGGCAGTCTTTACGTTTGCCTCATCATGGTTGTCTATGCAGGCGACGCCAGAACAAAACGGGATGACGAAGGCAATGCCTTATATTTTCCCGGTTGTTATTTTCTTTTCAGCCATTGCAGTGCCAAGTGCCTTGTCACTTTACTGGGTTGTCGGAAACGTCTTTCAGACAATTCAAACATTCTTTTTGCAAAATCCTTTTAAAATGCGACGTGAACGCGAATTGGCGAAGCAAAAAGCACGTGATTTACAACGTAAAATTAAAAAAGCAAAGCGGAGCGCACGGCGCTAAAATCGTGTGTGTAAGAACGACTTTCTGTCAGAAAGTCGTTCTTTTTTGTGCGATTGGTGACGGTTACAGTCGTACAAAAAACTGTTATAATAAATCCTGTTATGCGCTAGCGATTATCATCGTAATGGCTAGCTGTTAAATGTTAAGGAAAGTAGGCCACGATTGTATGACCCACATGACAACAACTGCGCCAGATGACAAGGTACAACTACGGCCAATGCAGCCGCAAGATGTTGCCAGTGTGGCTAAGATTTACTTGACTAGTCGGCAGGCTTATTTTCCGTGGGTGAAAAACCCCCAATATGCAGATTTTGAGCGGGTAAGTGTCGGCGAACAAGTCCAAGTCGCCGTTGTGGCCGGTGAGATTGTCGGCTTTGCGGCCTTATCGGAGTGGGATAGTTTTTTACATTTGCTTTTTGTTAAAATCGGCTGGCAGCAACAAGGTGTGGGTAAATTATTACTTAATTGGGCGCGTCAGCGGGCGCAACAACCGTTGGAGCTAAAAGTGGTGCAGGAAAATGTGGCTGCCCAACGCTTTTATGAACGGGAAGGTTTTCAGATTGTGGCGCGCGATGATTTTGCGCAACCTAGAAATGTGACGTATAGAGATGATCGAAACAGTTAAAAAATTTAGCCGCTTTACGTGGCATCATATATCGAATTTAACCCCAGAAGACACCAAAACACTGGTGGCAGACCATCAATTAACCCATGAAATGATTGGTTATGCTGTTGACCATAACGAAGCGGTCCGCATGGAGTATGATGCGGCGGCTGAGGAAGCCTTGATGGTGATTGACGTGATTTCATATCACAATGATGCAGTGGAAACACGACCAATTGGGATTTTATTTGCGCACGGTGATTTATATACGTTTTCACATACCGTTACGGACTATGTCCAAGCAGTACTATTAGCGCCGGAAAACCGGCAAGAACGGGCAGCTGATGAAGATATTAGTGCCATTGACTTTGTGATGACGGGTTTATATACGCTGATGATGCGCTATGTCGAACAAATTACTGAAATTAATCGCAAGCGGCGGGTAATTCAATCACAATTTGGTCATCAAAAACGCACAACAAAGCAAATGAATGACTTGTTGCGTTTGCAGACTCAGATGATTTATATCCAAAACTCACTGGCTAATAATCATGTGATGTTAGATACCTTTAAGCTCGACTTTGAAGATAGGTTGTCTAATTTTGAAATTGAGCATATTGACGATGTCCGCGTCGAAATTAGTCAAGCGGAGCACATGGCTGATTTGGCGGTAGCAGTGATTGCATCGGTTGTTGACGCCTATGGTAACTTGAGTAGTCGTGATTTGGATTGGACCATGAAGCTCCTCACGGTCTATTC
>OIZF01002052.1_pt1 | contig 10471 bp, 12 predicted proteins | sample 1588471 | NCBI WGS metagenome assembly OIZF01 (sample SAMN03283279) | human gut metagenome | biome: human-associated habitat; material: feces | host: Homo sapiens | place: Peru | collected 2012
GATAGCCTACGCTGATAATCATGTCGAGGTTGTAATATGATACAAGATGTTCTTGTGTCTTACCTTCTATAGCTCCATGTTTTGTGGTAGTTGCAAATTTTGCAACTACCATATTTTCATCTAACTCTCCCTCCTCCAACACATTCTTAATGTGTCTGGAAATGGTGGATTTGTTGCGTTGGAAAAGCTCTGCCATTTGGTCGAGTGACAGCCAAACGGTATCGTCTTGCAACTTTACCTCTATCTTTGATTCTCCATCGGGAGTTTGATATAATAGAAAGGTGACTATATACGACAATACCCCGATACTCTCGTAGCAGTCAATTAAGGAAACGTTGCTCAATTCCTTTGCTTAGGTTATTGAGCAACGTTTCTAATTTAGAAGTGGCGGTGCAATAACGTGTTGATTAAAGGAAATGCCGTTTGTAAACAAGTATGACGGCAAGACCATACTCAGTTTCTTCTATATACGAATACAAGTACTCATCAACGTAGTTTCTCTTCATAAGCAACACCTCCTTTCTTTAAATATTCAGTCTTTGGAAAGAAATTTGGGGTTGTGAATAGAGTTTTGTACCGCCACTTCTTTACATTAATAGCAAGTAAGTGTATTTTTACTAATCAAATTGAGGTATGAAAGAGACTCGAATAATAATTCATTGTTCTGATATAGATGAAGTTACAAAGAAATTAAAAATTTTGGCAGAACAAAATTTCAATCCCTTATTTTCGGAAACGTTTTTAAGCGTGGATAAACCATTAGCCTTACACCTTATAGATAAAGAGACGATAAGTGGCGAGGATGCTTGTAAATCGGCAGCAGCCGACATTCTTTCTAATCTATTAGGAATTGTTCTCAAAGCGAATAAGGATAGTAGCCACATTTTTACGCAAAAGGAGTTGGATTTGAAGTCTGAATTTATAGACTTGCCTAGGATAGAACTATTTGAAGAGATTGCTGGAATTAAGTTTGACCACTCCAAATTTCATAATCGAAGAGAATTTCGAGCCTATTTCAAGAAGTGGCTAATGGAACGCAATATGTGAAATAGTATTATATCTTTAGGCATTTCTAACTTTCTTCCAATAAATTTGCGTATCTTTGTCGCTGTCTTTCGGGACAAAAGTTTTCGTGGAATAAAGAAAGTGCCTTACTTCTTGTAAAATCGCCAAATCTCTACAAAGAATATACAAGGCACGGAGCAGCTCATATACGTGGGCTGCCTATCCGTGCGTATATTCAGGTGTTTGGCGATACCTACAAGAGGTGCATGGGAGGCAGCCCACTTTCTGAATCTATAAACATTGTAGAATTATTCTCCAAGTTGGCTGTCTGCGGAGAACTCTTGTAAAATTCGCCATTATGAAAGTTTTTGGAAAAGCATTCTTATCGGGAGTTGTATTTGCCATACTCTTGATTGTTCTTGTCCCTTTGTTCGCAGAGGGAATGTCGCCAGGTGTTGCTATTGCTAGGCTTACAAATAATCCGTTGAAGATGGTTTCAGTTCTTCAAATAATGTGTATCACAGGACTTGTTTTTGGGTGTGTTGCTAGCTTTTTCTCTTGGATTGGTCGCAGAAATCGTGAACGTGAAGAGACAGATGACCTTATGCGTGAATATCTTAAAAAGAAACTCCAAGAAGAAAATGAAAAGCAATATTAGAAAGCAACTTTCCATTACGTCACCTAAACAATCAAGACGATTGCTTGAAGTTGGCTATACCATAGATACCGCTGATATGGTATGGATAAAACATCAGTACTGCGTTTCTTCCGTACTACAAGAAAAAGAGAACGCTGAAAATTATCCCACGGATTCATACGATATTCTGCCAGCGTGGTCGCTATTGAGATTGTATCAAATGCTGCCACCTCACCTCAATTTATTGGTAAATGAGGATGCAGACGAATGGAATTTATGGGAATTGAAAATTGACAAGGATAAAGGTATTACTTATGTTGATAGTGACGGAAACTATGCATATATCGAAGAGTCATATAGTTTGGTTCCAATAGATAATCTTGTCAATGCATTTATTTGGCTTGCAGAGAACGATTGGATGTATGCTGTTGATGAGGAATTTGATAGTTTGCCCGAAATGATGAAATAGAATTGTCTCAAAATAAAGATTTACACATTCTTAACTATTCCGACTTAACCCAGTATTTTACTTGGGTATAAGACAAATGCTAGCGTCCTCACGGATTGCTAGCATTCTTTATTCTCATAATTTCTTTGTACCTTTGCACCGCCAAGTCCCACCTTGGCGACTGTTCAAAATAATAAACATAAAGATTTAGAAATTATGACGCTTGAAAATATGTTTCAATCTATTATAGTTGATGACTATATGTATAAGGTAAACAACGCCATTCAACGAGTTTATGGAGTTAAGCCTATCGGCTCTGTATTTTCTGATGAAGAATTGATACACTTCACCAATTGATAGTCACGACTTTCGCCTATCAATTTTCCTAGGATTTGTATGAAGTACCAACGAAATAGCCTTCTCAAATATTCTTGCATCTTCATATTCATCTTCCATTAGTTCCTTTAATCGTTCTTCTGGAAAATTCTTAAAGAAACTAGGTAACTTACTTCTATCTATTTTCATGCTGCGAGTTTTTTGTACGTTAATCTACTCTTACAATGCCGAATTGCTTCAGCAAAGCATTCGCTAATAGAAACGTTGCGAGTATTGTAACGGAAACAAAACTCGTCAAAATATCGTTGCATATGCTTACGGCTAACCCAATTATAGATACCATTGATAGCACGCTTACAGTAATTGCCCCAAAATCCTTCGATTGTATTGGTATATGCGCCACCATCTACATAAATTCCGTGTCCGTGGTCAACAATGTGACTTTTGTAAGTCTTCCATATCAACTTATAGCCTTGCCACTCGTCAGAGTATATAGTGGCGGAGTGCTTAACCTTACACAGCACAGGTGGTGTTAGCTGCTTGTAACTCGTGTTCTTTACTACTTTACAGAATACCTTACCACCACGCTGCAATATGCCCATTACGGGAACTTTATCAACGAATGCTCTGCCTTGGCATTTCTTTGCTTTCTTATCCCAATGACGATTTTTATTCTTACCACCAACGAAAGTTTCGTCAAGTTCAACCTCACCGTCAAACTTTTCCTTATAGTCTTGCTTAAAGATTTCACGTATGCGATGTGTCATAAACCAAGATGTCTTCTGTGTTACGTGTAAATCTTTTGAAAGTTGCAATGAAGAAATACCTTTCTTGTGGCAAGTAAGCATATAGATGGCATAAAACCATTTGCGCAATGGTATCTTAGTACCTTCAAACAACGTACCAATCCGTATATTGAAGTTCTTGCCTGTGTTCTTACAACGGTACATTCCATCACCCCTTTTGTAAACCTTTGAGGTTGGGTCGTATGGAGATATAGGCTTGCCATTCTCCCAAAGTTCCTTTTCTAAGAAACGGATACAAGCCTTTTCTGTATTGAAAACCTCCATAAGGTCAAATACGGAATTGAAGTTGCTAAAATTAAGGGTTGCCATAAGCCAAACGTTTTGTAGTTTGGTTACAGTAACTTTGGTGAGATTTTTGCTTTGACAGAAATAAGGCTAAAACCTTACGATTTTAGCCTTTATGGGATTGTAATTCGTTGATTGACAAGTATAAAATCGGCAAAGTTAAAGTTTGTAAACGACTTCGCCACGAGTATCGGGGTATTGTCGTATATAGTCACCAATAGAAATTGTCCTTTGTCCATGTTCGTTTCTCCTTTATTCTTCAAAGTTGAGTTTTGGCAGAGATACTTTTATTTCTTTTCAATTTTTATACGTATGTCTCCAGGAACTTCAGGGTTCCTTCTACCTTCAAAGTCTGGGTAGAAGCAGGAATAACGATACTTTCGCCCCCCTGGAGCGTAATCTCATTACCCTCGTTGTCGGTTATCTTTGCCTTGCCCTTCAGACCAATCAGAATCACGAAACTGTCCAGTTCGGAATAGTCGAGCGTCATAGGCTCATCGAGATCATACACGGCGGTGGTGAAGTATGGACACTCTATCATGCCTACACCCTCGTTCTTCATCGGAGTATAATGCTGGCGATAGTCAGCCTGCACGTTATAGTCGATGCACTCGGCAGCCTCCTTGGTGTGGAGCTGGCGATAGTTACCGTCCTTGTCCTTGCGCTTGTAGTCGTAGATGCGGTAGGTCACATCGCTGGTCTGCTGGATTTCAGTCACGAAACAACCAGTGCCAATGGCATGAATTCTGCCTGCAGGAATAAAGAAGCAGTCGCCTTCCTTCACGTCATACTGAGCCAGTGCATCCGTGATGGTATCATTCTCCACCATCTCCTTGTACTGCTCCGGTGTAATCTGCATCTTCAAGCCATTATAGAGTTTCGCGTCCGGTTCGCTTGGCAATGCATACCACATCTCGGTCTTACCACGCTCCTTGCCCTGCTTGTGGGCAATCTCATCATTAGGATGCACCTGGATAGAGAGGTCGTTGTTGGCGTCAATAAACTTGATAAGCAATGGAAATTCATTTCCGAAACGCTTGTAGTTCTCCTCCCCAAGGAAACTTCCCTTGAGTTCTTTCACTACCTCATTGAGGCTCTTGCCCTGCATCTCGCCATCAGCTACGATGCTTTCTTTGCCTGGTACTCCAGAGATTTCCCAGCTTTCGCCCACCTTCTCCTGCTTTACGTCGAGATGTTTGAAAGCGATAATCTTACTGCCACCCCAGATGGTGGATTTTAATAGTGGTTGAAATTTCAATGGTTTCATGTTGTATGAAATTTTATTTAGTTGATAAAAATGTGCATGTGCACTGAATTCTCCCAAGGCAATCCGTCGTGTCAGGATATCCGCTCTGATGGGGAAATGCCTTTCCGACTTTATACCTTATATATATATAACGCATTTCTTTAGAAAACTACTTAGTTTAGTAAGCGCTTTTTTTTCCTTTCAAATACCAGAATTCAAATATCTGATATGCTGTCATCTGATATGATTTATCCGACAACTCATTCCATATTTTAGTTCTCCTTCCAGAACGCCGGAGTAAAGATTACCAGCACACTGAAAATCTCAAGACGACCAATCAGCATCATCAGCGAGCAGAACCATTTAGCCAGGTCGGGCAGTTCGCTCCACGACATGGTAGGTCCGATTTCCGTACCTAAGGTAGGTCCTACATTACCCACGCAACTCAGCGTGATGGTGATGGCATTGGTATTGTCGATGCCCATTGCAATCATCGTGAAGGAGATGACCAGACAGATGATGAGATAGGTGGTGAGGAAGGCGAGCAGGGTGACACGCTTCTGCATCGGCACGTTGACACCGTCTATCTTCAGTGGCAGCACGGCATTCGGATGCAGAATCTGGCGGAACTCATTCTTTACCATTCTCACGAGCATCACGCCACGGATACATTTCAGTCCACCGCTTGTACTGCCCGAGCACGCTCCGAAGAACATACATGTAGCCAGGATAACCCAGGTGACATGAGGCCAGAGGGCGGCATCATCATTGAAGAGACCTGTGGTGGTGATAAACGAAACCACCTGGAATACGGCGCTGCGGAAGGCATGCTCCAGGTCGTAATTGCGCAGCGTAACCAGTTCTATCATGATGAAGGCGGTGAATGCCATGACAAGTAGGGTATAGAACTTGAATTCTGAATTCTTGAACAGATCCTTGATCTTGAACTTGATGACTGCTGCATAGAGCAGCGTGAAATTCACGCCCGAAAGGAAACAGAAGAAAGCACAGATGTATTCTAATGCCGGCGAATGGAAGAACTCAGTACTGCTGTTGTGAGTAGAGAAACCTCCCGTAGCCGTGGTGGTCATCGCATAGTTGAAACTGTCGAAGAGATTCATTCCCGCTATATAATAGGAGAGGATGCATGCGATGGTGAGCACCAGGTAGACACTCCAGATCCATTTGGCAGAGGTGGAGAGACGGGGATGCAACTTAGACTTGATGGGTCCCGTGGCCTCTGCCGCAAACACCTTGGTCTGTCCTCCGACAAGCGAAGGCAGCAGTGCGATGGTGAAGAACACGATTCCTAATCCGCCTATCCACTGGGTGAGCGACCGCCAGAAGAGCAGTCCGTGGGGGAAACATTCCACATCGTCGAGGATGGTGGCTCCCGTGGTGGTAAATCCCGACATCGTCTCGAAGTAGGCATCCGTAAAACTGTGGATGTAACCGCTAATCATGAAGGGCAGCGTGCCGAAGAGACTGAAGACAATCCAGGAGAGCGAAACCACGAGGTAGGCATCACGGCGCGACATTGTATTGTCGGCTCCATGACCTCTCCATTTCAATATCAGTCCGCCTCCGATGGTGGTAAGTGTAGCCACGATGAAGGCAAAGATGTCGTCCTGCTGATAGTAGAGAGCTACCAGCAGACTGATGAAGAGCAGGAATGCCTCGATGAAGAGGAGCTGTCCTAAGATCTTATATATCAGTTTACTGTTTATCATATAAAGTACTTCTCAATTTTCTTCATGTTGATGTTGTGGCAGAATACCATCACGGAGTCGCCCGGTTCTATCTGTGTATGTCCGGAAACGAGCATTCCCTCGCCCTTGCGCACCAGTCCACCGATGGTTACACCGATAGGCATGCCGAGGTCTTTCACTGGTTTCTTGGTTACCTTCGAATCCTCCTTGGCGATAAATTCAGCCACATCGGCATTGGCACTCATGAGGAAGCGCACGTTCATCACGTCGGCATCGAGCATCATCTGGTAGATGTAGCTTGCTGCTATCGCCTTCTTATTGATGATGGTACCGATATCGAGACTCTCAGCCATGCTCACGTAATCCACGTTTTCCACCGCAGCCACGGTCTTTCTCACTCCCAGTCGCTTGGCGGTGAGGCAGGCAAGGATATTGGTTTCGGCATTGCCGGTGAGTGCAACGAAAGCCTGAGTGCTCCTGATGCCCTCCTCGGTAAGCAGCGGAATATCGCGACCGTCGCCATGGATGATGAGCGTCTTCCGATCGTCGAGGATGTCATTGAGATATTCACATCTGTGTTCATCTATCTCGATGATCTTGGTCTCCATATACTCCGGCATCTTCTTCACGGCTCTCACGGCAGTACGTCCGCCGCCCATGACCATCACGTTCTTCACATCCACATAATGCTCCTTGCCCACAATCTTGCGGATGTATGGGATATAGTTGCGTGTAGTCATGAAGTAAGCCAGGTCGTAGAGCTTCAGTTCATCATAACCACCCGGGATGATGGTTTCGCTGCCTCGCTTGATGGCCACCACATGGTAAGGGTCGTTGGGACCGCTGATGTCCTTGAGCGGCTTATTGAGAATTTCGCAGGTTTCGCGCAGTTTGATACCCAGCATGATGAGGGCGCCATCGTGCACATCCCATCTCTGGCGCACCCAACTCATCTTCAGTCCGTTGTTGATATCCACGGCAGCAAGCATCTCCGGATAGATCAGCTTGTCGATGCCCAGTTCGCGGAAGAAATCCTGTGCCTGCTGGTCCATGTATTCCGGATTATCCACCTTGGCAACGGTGCGCTTGGCTCCGAGTTTCTTGGCAAGGATGCAGGAAGTGATGTTCTTGCTCTCCAACGGCGTTACGGCGATGAAGAGGTCGGCATCCTGTATGTCTGCATTCTGCAAAATTTTCAGACTGGTAGGCTGTCCCAGCATGGTGAGCAGATCATAGTCTGAACCGATGCTGGCGAGTCGTTCCTCGCTATCATCAATGAGCGTGATATCCTCCTTGCTTCTGGAGAGCAATCGGGCCAGATGGGTACCTATGGCGTATGCGCCTGCAATAATGATTTTCATTTTTGATTTTCTATTGTTTTTCTGATGGACTCATTGTCCAGACCGATGATTTCTCTCAGCTGGGCTACGGTTCCATGTTCTACAAATTCGTCTGGAATACCCATCCTCGTTATCTGCGGACGGTATCCGTGGTCGCTCATCCATTCCAGTATGGCAGATCCGAATCCTCCCTTTCTCACTCCGTCTTCGATGGTGATGATGCGGTCAAATTTCTTTGCGATTTCTTCGAGCAGTGCTTCATCGAGCGGCTTGAGGAATCGCATATCGTAGTGGGCAATGCTCAATGCAGAAGCCGTCTTCTTGTCTGCCTCAGAATTGCCCTTATTTTCATTTTCTATTTCAGCAATCACCTTTTCCACATCGTTTCCGATAGGTCCCAGAGTAAGTACCGCTACGTCATCGCCGTCTTTCAACTTGCGTCCGGTGCCGGTCTTGATTTCCTCCATCTCGTTCTTCCAATCTACCAGCACGCCCTTGCCTCTCGGATAGCGAATCACATAGCTGCCCTGTCCCGGGAGCTGGGCTGAGTACATCAGATTGCGCAGTTCATGCTCGTCCATAGGCGATGCGATGGTGAGATGGGGTATCGGGCGGAGCGCTGCCAGGTCGAAAGCACCGTGGTGGGTAGGTCCGTCTTCGCCTACCAGTCCGGCACGGTCCAGACAGAGTACTACAGGCAGATTGAGCAGCGCCATGTCGTGGATGATATTATCATAGGCTCTCTGTGCAAACGAACTGTAGATATTGCAGAAAGGTTGCAGTCCGTCCTTCGCCATACCGGCAGAGAAGGTCACGGCATGTCCTTCTGCGATACCCACGTCGAACACACGGTCGGGCATCGCCTTCATCATGATATTCATCGAGCAACCGGTAGGCATGGCAGGTGTCACACCCACGATCTTCTGGTTTTTCTCCGCCAGTTCGAGCAGGGTATTTCCGAAAACATCCTGGAACTTAGGAGGCTGGTTGCTGGTATCAGCGATGATACGCTCTCCAGTCTCCGGGTCGAATTTGCCCGGCGCATGCCAGATGGTGGCACTCTTCTCGGCAGGTTCATAACCCTTGCCCTTGGTGGTATGGAGATGCAGGAGCTTAGGTCCCTTCATGTCCTTGAGCTGCATGAGAACCCTTACTACCTCCTTCACGTCATGACCATCGAAAGGTCCGAAATATCGGATGTTCATTCCCTCGAAGATGTTCTGCTGATGGCTGAGTGCCGACTTCAGTGCATTGTTGAGCCGTATGATGCCCTTCTTGCGGTCTTCATTGAGATAACCTTTGGAATGGAGCCACTGTGAAGCCTTGAAGCGCAACTTGTTGTAGGTTTCGTTGGTGTCGAGATTGAGGAGATATTTCTCCATACCTCCCACCGCCCGGTCGATACTCATATCATTATCATTCAGGATGATGAGCATGTTGTTTGGGGTACTGGAAACATTATTGAGTCCCTCGAAGGCAAGTCCGCCACTCATGGCACCATCGCCTATCACCGCCACGGTATGCCTGTCTTCCTTGCCCGTCTTCTTGGCTGCCACCGCCATACCCAACGCTGCCGAAATGGAATTGCTGGCATGACCGCAGGCGAAGGTATCATATTCGCTCTCTAAGGGTGAAGGGAAAGGACGGATGCCGTGCAACTTCCTGTTGGTGCAGAAAGAATCGCGGCGACCGGTCAGAATCTTATGACCATAAGCCTGGTGGCCCACATCCCAAACGATGCGGTCCTCAGGAGTATTGAATACGTAATGTAGGGCTACAGTTATCTCGACTACGCCAAGTGAAGACGCAAAATGACCAGGATTTACGGCTACCTCGTCGATGATGTCTTCCCTCAGTTCCTTGCAGACTTGGGGAAGTTGGTCAATACTCAACTTCCTCAAATCGTCTGGGTATTTTATCTTGCTTAAAAGACTAAACTTTTCTTGATCCATGTGTTCAACTCGTGAATAACTCTGCAAAGATACTGCTTTTTTACTAATCCTAATCATATTTATCCCGATAATTTCGGTTTTTCAGTTTTTTCTTTGTATTTTTGCACAGAAATGTTGTCTTTTGGTGGGGGAATTGCATCATAAAAGCATAAAAATGCTTGATAAAGGCATGGTAAAACATGATCAAGCAATATATTAAGGTATGATGATGGCAAGTTAATTGCAAAATAATTGCAAAAAATAAGGAAGACAGTACCCCAATCTATTCGTAAAAACGTAATAATAAACAAATAACACATATATTATGAGAAAAAATGTAATCTTGATGGGAGCCTTGCTGATGGCTTCTATGTCGATGATGGCGCAGACCGGTAAGGGAGGCATCTCTACCCAGATGATCCAGCAGATGGAGAAATCACAGAAGGGCGGTACTGCCGAGAAGGCTCTCTTCAATGCCATCGCCAATAATAATATCGACGACCTGGTGAAAAATCCTGCCAATGCTGCTGCCGTGGATACTCATTTCAGTATCGAGACTCCGCAGCAGTCTATCCACAACCAGTTGAGCTCCGGCCGCTGCTGGATGTTCAGCGGTTTCAATGTGCTTCGCTCTAACTTCGCCCTCAACGACAAGCAGGGTAGAGTGGTGGAATTCTCGCAGGACTATCTCTTCTTCTACGACCAGTTGGAGAAGGCCAACCTCATGC
>OIZF01002056.1_pt1 | contig 10459 bp, 8 predicted proteins | sample 1588471 | NCBI WGS metagenome assembly OIZF01 (sample SAMN03283279) | human gut metagenome | biome: human-associated habitat; material: feces | host: Homo sapiens | place: Peru | collected 2012
ACCGCTTTCCTGACCGGCATCACCGAGCCGCTGGAATTCACCTTCATCTTTGTCGCACTCCCGATGTACGTGGTCCACTGCGTGCTGGCCGGCCTGTCCTTTATGCTGATGCACATCCTGAACGTCGGTGTCGGCATGACCTTCTCGGGCGGTTTCATCGACCTGGTTCTGTTCGGCGTGATGCAGGGCAACGCAAAGACCCACTGGATCTGGGTCGTCGTGGTCGGTCTGGTCTACTTTGTGCTGTACTACTTCATCTTCCGTTTTATGATTATGAAGTTCGACTTCAAGACCCCGGGCCGTGACGATTCCGAGGAGGTCAAGCTCTACACCCGTGCGGACGTCAACGCTCGTGACGCCGCTTCTTCCAACCCGGCCGCTGCCGCTGACCCGGTGAGCGCGCTCATCGTCGAGGGTCTGGGTGGTGCTTCCAATCTGAGTGATGTCGACTGCTGCGCGACCCGTCTCCGTGTGACTGTCAAGGATGCCGCCCTCGTCAAGAACGATGTCCTGAAGCAGTCCGGTGCATCCGGCGTCATCTGCAAGGGCAACGGCGTGCAGGTCGTGTACGGCCCGAAGGTCGCTGTCATCAAGGCAAAGCTGGAAGACTACCTCGAAAACGCACCCAAGACCCCGGCTGCTGCTCCTGCCGCCCCGGTCGCGGCTGAGACTGCACAGGCCGCAAACACCTCCGACGCAAAAGACACCGTCCTGTCCGCCTGCCTGAACGGTACGGTGGTTCCGCTGGCTGAGGTCAAGGACGAAGCCTTCTCCAGCGGCGCGCTGGGCGACGGCATTGCGATCGAGCCTTCCGACGGCGAGCTGGTTGCTCCGGCAGACGGCGAAGTTTCCTCTACCTTCGATACCCACCATGCAGTCGGCCTGACGACCAACGACGGCGCAGAGCTGCTGATGCACATCGGCATCGACACCGTGAAGCTGGGCGGAAAACACTTCACCTATCTGGTGAAGGAGGGCGACAAGGTCAAGAAGGGCCAGCCCCTCATCCGGTTCGAGCTGGATGCCATCAAGGCCGAGGGCTACCCGGTCACGACGCCCCTCATCGTCTGCAATACCGACGAGTACGCCGCCGTCACCCCGAAGGCCAGCGGCACCGTCAAGCAGGGCGACGCATTGCTGGAACTGAAAAAGTCCTGACCCCTTGGCAACGGCTCTCCAAAAGAGTATACTGGAAGCAAGAAAAACTCTGATTACTATAATATACTATAATAAAGGAGAGCAAAGCGATGCAGGCAACGATCCAGAACGAATATTTGACCCTGACGGTGGACACCCACGGTGCCGAGGCCGTCAGCCTGAAAAACGCGGCAGGCGAGGAACTGCTCTGGCAGGCAGACCCAGAGGTCTGGAAACGCCACGCGCCCATCCTGTTCCCGTGGACGGGCAAGCTGCCCGGCGGCACCTTCTCCCACGAGGGTAAGACCTACAAGGGCGGTCAGCACGGCTTCGCCCGGGATGTGGAACACACCCTGCTCAAGGCCGAGGGTGATACCATCCAGCTGGAACTGCGCCCGGACGACGCGATGAAAGCCGAGCGGTTTCCGTTTGATTTTGTGCTGGTAAGCACCTTCAAGCTGGACGGCAAGACGGTGCATCATACCCTGACCGTCAAGAACCCCGGCGACACCGAGCTGCGGTTTGGCATCGGCTACCATCCAGCGTTCAACATCCCCTTTGATGCCAACCACACCACCGAGGATTATGAGTTCCGCTTCGACCAGCCCGAAAGCCCAATGATCCTGGATGCCTATCCGAACGGCCTGCTGACCGGCAAGTGCCGCTATGTCTGGAAGAACCAGCAGGTCATTCCGCTGACCGATGAGCTGTTCGAGAATGACAGCTTCTGCATGGCCGGCCTGCGCACCAAGACCCTCGGCATCTACGAGAAGGACACCGGCAAGAGCATCGTCTGCGACGTGGCGGATTATCCCTACTCTCTGATCTGGAGCGCGCCTGCAAAGCCGGTGCGGTTCGTCTGCATCGAGCCGTGGCAGTCTCTGCCCGGTGCCGAGGTCGACCCTCAGGAGTGGAACGAGCGCGCAGCCGCCGCCTGCCTCAAGCCCGGCGAGGAGTATTCGACAACTCTCAGTACCACCTTTGAGCGGTAAAAAAGCCTCCCTTGACATTTTTCAGGGGAGACTCTATAATAAGTTATAGAAAAGGTGCTGTCCTGCAATGGGTCAGTTCCCGTACCCTATGCAATCAAAAAGATTGACCGAACGAGTTTCCGAGGCTGGGCGGTCAATCTTTTTTGTTATGCTTCTCATCAATGTACTGCATGATCTTCAACGTGATGTCGACGGCCTCGTAGATCACAGTGAACACGAGCGTCAGCAACGCCAGAACTTCCAGCAGAGTCATCGTGCATCCCCCCTCGCCTTCCGGCACCGGGAAGATTCGCTTTTCAAAAAAGTCCTTTTCCCCGGTATACCGGTTCATTCCGTGGAATGGTTTGGTATCTGGGTACGGGAGCATGACCACCTGTATTGCAGGCAGCACCTTACCGCCCTTTATCCGGGCGGTATTTTTATTATAACATCGTTTGTACCGCTTGGCAATCGCGCTTTTTTGCGGCTTTCCTCTTGACAGCTCTGTATCTACTGTGTATACTGTACATGTACAGACTGTGCAGCGTATCACAAGGAGACTTGTTATGAATCTGTTTATCGACAACAAAAGCGGCGCGCCCATCTATGAGCAGCTCTATGACCAGATCAAGAGCCAGATATTGAGCGGCGCGCTCCAGACCGACGAGGCGTTGCCCTCCATCCGGGGGCTGGCGAGAGACCTGCGAATCAGCGTCATCACCACCAAGCGCGCCTACGACGAGCTGGAAAAAGAGGGGTTTTTATACGCAATACCGGCAAAAGGGTTCTTCGTGGCGGCAAAAAACACCGAGCTGCTGCGCGAAGAGAACCTGAAAAACATCGAGAGCCATCTCACCGAGGCTGTCCACCTTGCGGCATCCTGCGGATTGGGAAAAGAGCAGCTGGCCGAAATGCTCGACCTGTTATGGGAGGATTGATTTCATGAACGCATTGGAAATTCGCGGCCTGACAAAGCACTATAAAGATTTCACCCTCGGGCCGCTCGACCTGACCCTTCCCGGCGGAACCATCTGCGGTCTGGTGGGCGAGAATGGCGCAGGCAAAAGCACCACGATGAAGCTTATCCTCGGCGTCTGCGAGGCTGACAGCGGCAGTGTGACCGTCCTCGGCACAGATAATAATCAAGCAAAGGCGTTCACCCTGACAAAGGCCGACTTGGGCGTTGTGCTGGACGACCCGGGGATTCCGCAGTGCCTGACCGCTCTGCAGGTCGGAAAAATCATGGCTGGCATCTATCCGAACTGGGATGCGGATGCTTATGCGGAATTATGCCGCAAATTTGCACTGCCGACGAATAAAAAGTTCAAGGACTATTCCCGTGGCATGAAGATGAAGCAGGGACTGGCCGTTGCGCTGGCCCACCACCCGAAGCTTCTCCTTCTGGACGAAGCGACCAGCGGCCTTGACCCGGTGGTGCGCGATGAACTTATTGACATGCTGCTGGATTTTGCCCGGGATGAAGACCACGCGGTGCTAGTCTCGTCGCATATCGTCAGCGACTTGGAAAAGCTCTGCGACACCATTGCCTTCCTGCACAAGGGCAAGCTGCTCCTCTGCGAGGACAAGGACGCCCTGCGTGACGAATACGCGCTCTGGCATGGCACGGCAGAACAGCTGGCAGAGCTGGACGATTCGGCCATCCTGAGCCGCCGGACGACCCCCTACGGTGCCGAGGCACTTGTCCGGCGAGAGGGTGTTCCGGCTGGCAGTCCGCTGACGCCGGTGAGCATCGAGGAACTGTTCGTTCAGATGGTGAAAGGAGATGCGCGCGCATGAAAGGCTTATTATTAAAGGAATGGTATCAGACGGCCGCACAGGGAAAGATCATCTTGCTGTCGGCGGTCATCATGTTTGGAGCGTCGGCTGTCACGCTGGCAAATGGCAAGGGGCTTCCGGGATTTCTGGTCTACGCCTGCTTCCTGCTGGGAATTTTCCCCATGACATTGTTCACCTATGACGAGCTTGCTGGCTGGGTAGAGTACAGCTACGCCTTCCCGGTCAGCAAGGCGCAGTTGACGGGTGTGAAGTACCTGCTCGGCCTGCTCTGCACGGCAGTCGGTACGCTTTGCACTGCGGTGGTCTTAGCCATTTGGGGCGGCGGACTTGACCGCAATTACACCACACTGCTCCTTGTCGAGTCGGTCTGCGCGCCCCTTCTCACGAACGCCGGGCTGCTGCTCCTGAGCTTCCGGTTCGGCTCGACCAAGGCACGCCACCTCTACTTTGTCATCGTGGCACTGTTCGCCGGACTGCTGGGCTTTGGTATTTCCAGCGACGATGAGCTGGGCCATGCGATGGCGGAGGCTCCGCTGCCTGCCCTGCTGGGCGTCGTTATCCTCAGCCTCGTGTTGTACGCCGCTTCGTGGAAGCTCTCGACGGTGTGGTATGGGAAGTCCAGAGATATCTGAACGCAAAATAAAAAGTCTCTCTTTGTCTGGATGCTTACGCCACCGACAGCACCGGCAAGAAATACGACATTGAGGTTCAGCGTGCCGACAATGGAGCTGACCCACACCGCGCAAGGTATCATTCCAGCGTGATGGATGTCGAAAATCTCGACGAAAAGCAGGATTACCGGGAACTGCCGGATACCTATGTGATATTCATCACAGAAAACGATTATTATAAGGCAGGGAAGCCGGTCTACGCCATCCAGAATATGAATTTGACGCTGGAACAACCTTTTGACGATGGAGCGCATATCCTGTATGTCAACGGTGAGTACCGGGATGATTCGGATATCGGCAGGCTGATGCACGACTTCAACTGTACTGATGCCGCTGATATGAACTTCCCGATTCTGGCTGAAAGGTGAGCCGGTCGAAGAAATCGCCGACTTGGTCGGGTTCAGTGTATCAACTGTTGAAAAATGGCTCACCCCGAAAACTGCATGACCTCGCATTTTGATGGCCGTCCGGCAAAAAGCTGGACGGTTTTTTATTTGGTTGACCTGTCCTCTCACAACGCACACTGTCCTTTCGATTTTACTTTATCCATGAACAATTTGTGACTTTTCATAGATGCAGAGCATAAATATTCAATAGTCCATGCATGAAAATTTCACAACTTCATTGACGCAAAGTGCTGCTTCTGTTAAGCTATATTCTGTTACTTCGCCAGCTTGTGGGATGGCAGAGGGGTAGGATATTGGACATCTGCCGCAAGGCGGACGTTAAGAGAGGAGCAACACAATGCAAAAACATTCATCCGTATTCATTACGAGAGCATGTTCTCTGGCCGTGACGCTTGCACTGATGCTGTCGGTGGTCATCATCCCGGCATCGGCTGTCAACGCCAGCGCAAAGGACATGAACCCGACCGACGATCCGCTGCTGGGTACTCAGTTCGCGGTGGACGCTGTCATTCCGCTGGTTTCCACCGGTGACGGCAAGGACATCTCCCTGACCGTTCCGGTGCAGGGTGTCGACAAGGACGCTCTGGAGGCTGCTGTCGCGGCCGGTCAGGTCAGCGTCGCCCTCAACCGTGACGAGACTCGTCCGTACGTCAATGAGGAAATCTATCCCAACCAGTACGACGGCGGCGCGCTCGACGAGTGGAAGACCCAGAAGGCCGATGAGAATGAGTTCACCGACCTGCAGCTCTCCGTGGCAGAGGCCGACGGTGCAGTTGTCCTGAACGTATCCTTCCACGTCAACAACTACTTCTATAACACCAACCGCTCCACCGGTGAGGTCACCAGCAGCGATTACAGCGTTCCTCATGTCGCTGGCGGCTACTACCTCGACCTGTGCGGCTACTTCAACCTGACTGCTCAGCTGGATGGCAACACCATCGGCACCGCTCCGGTCAAGGTCGCTCCGTATGAGAACTTCAGCACCATGTGGGAGATCTACAAGGAGCTGGACGACATCGTTGCCAACGGCACTGCAAACGGCCTGTACGTCGAGAAGTTCTCGATGGGCCAGTCCACCGCAGGCCGTGACATGCCTTACCTCATCGTGGCTGACTCCAAGTCCAGCGTCGACAACTGGCTGGCTCTGACCGAGAAGGCCGAGACCGACCCGGACACGGTTCTGGAGCAGATCGCAAACGGTGAGCTGAACGACGTCCGCGTTCCCGTTCTGTACTCCAATATCCACCCCAACGAAGTCTCCGCTACCGATGGCGTTCTGGACTTCGCAAAGATGATCACCTCCGAGAAGAGCATCTCCTACAACACCCTGACCGGTTTCACCGCTGAGGGTGAGGCAGAACTGGCCAAGGAGATGGGTCCTGTCGGTGAGGCTGGCAGCGTTGCTGTTCCCGACCTCGTCAAGGACAAGGCAAGCTATCTGGGCTATCTGACCGTCGATAACAACGGTCTGTCCGGCAAGGTCGACCTCGAGAAGTACTATACTGTCGAGAACAAGACCATCAACGTCAAGGACGAGCTGCTGAAGGATGTCTTCTTCATTCTGGCTCCTGAAGAGAACGTCGACGGCCGCACCTACCTGACCCGTCACTCCACCAACGGTTACGACCTGAACCGTGACAACTCCTTCCAGACCACCTCTGAGACTGCCAACATGCAGAAGCTCATTGGCACCTTCAACCCGGTGTCCTTCGTCGAGTTCCACGGCCGTATCAAGGCGTTCCAGTGCGAGCCCTGCGATCCTCCGCACGAGCCGAACTTCGAGTATGACCAGCTGGCAAACAACCTCATCGGCGGCGGTGAGGCTCTGGGCATCGGCGCAGTTGCCAACAACTCCGATTACAACTCCTACGTCATCCCTCAGCGTGACTACCTGAGCTACACCGGCGAGGGCGAGAACACCTACTGGGAAGACCCGTGGGATGATATGTCCACCAGCTATACTCCGCAGTTCGCAATGCTGCAGGGTACTGTCGCTTATACCGTCGAGCTGCCTGCTTACTGCAACGAGACCGCTCAGGCTGTCCAGTATGGCTGCCTGAACCAGTCCAACTACATCGCAGAGCAGAAGCTCTCCTACCTGCAGTCTCAGGTCACCATCTTCCAGCGTGGTGTCCACAACCTGAACTCCGATGCCTTCGAGCTGGTCGGCCAGTGGCTCTGCGACCAGAACGACGTTGAGGGTGCTGAGATGGATATCTTCCGCCCCGAGTACACCGGCGAAGGCCAGAACGGCAACTTCTATCCCGAGTGCTACATCATCCCGATGGATGGTGAGAACCAGACCAACCTCGAGGCCGCCGGTGCCATGATGACCTGGCTGACCCGTAACGATGTCAAGGTTCAGGTCACCACCAAGTCCTTCGAGTACAACGGTGTCACCTATCCGGTCGGCACCATGATCGTTCCCATGTATCAGGCAAAGCGCAGCGTCGCCAACAGCGCACTGTACGATGGCACCCTCATCAACAACTGGACCGTCCTGTACTCTGAGGGTATCACCAGCTTCAACGAGACCCGTGGCTTTGACATGGTGACCGTTGCCGAGCCTGCTGCTTACGAGACTATCTCTGCTGTCTGCGGCAAGGCAATGGACTACGAGGCTGCTACCAACTACGTCGCAAAGAACGTCAAGACCGTCTTCACCGGTATCTCCGGCGCGGACGTCATCATCTCCAACGCATCCGAGGCTTCCACCTCCGCTGTCAACGCTCTGCTCAAGGCAGGCAAGACCGTCGGTATGGTGACCGAGGGCGAGTACAAGAGCGACTTCATCTGCTCTTACAAGGACTTCCTGACCGTCAAAGACCAGTATGTTCTGACCGCTACCGGTGTTTCCGGCACTGTCAATGCACAGGTCATTTCCAAGTCTCCCACGGTCTACATCCCGGGCGAGGCAAAGGAGAACACCTCCGGCTTCCGTTACTCCAATCAGGTCAGCAGCGTTGCAAACTGGAACTATGATCAGGCTGCTATGAAGCTGATGAACTTCGACACCACCAGCAATGTCTCCGAGGCTGACGCCGTTGCCGGTGCATCCGCACTGGATGTAGACGCAAAGACCGCTGTCCAGAACGGCCTGCCCTACATCGGCTACGGTTCTCGTGCAACCGTCGATGTCGTTCCGGGCGCAAAGCGCACTACGCTGAGCGGCGCAATGGACTGCCTGACTCCGGTCGTCTACCCGAACGAGAGTCTCGTCAATGCAAGCTACATCGCTGACAACGACGGCATCCTCTACGGCTACGGTCTGGGCTACTTCTCCGCTCTGCCGGAGAGCGCAACGGTTCTGGTCCAGAGCGACCCGACCCGTACCCCGACCGAGGGCTTCATCCCGACCAACACCGCAGAGCGTGCAGCAGCGTTTGAAGCATACTGCAATGGCGGTGTGCAGGGTTTTGCTTACACCGAGGACGGCATGGACGTTGTCCTGTTCGCGAACTCCCTGACCAATAAGGTCCAGCAGCGTGACGAGTACGCTTACATCAGCAACTTCCTGTTCAGCACTGTCCTGAGCGAGGATGCTTACACCACCGCAAACACCCACCCTGCCGAAGCCTATGTCCGCGGCATCATCGCCGATGTCGCTCATTGGGCAAGCAGCATCGCATAACCCGAACTTCATAACCGCATAAGAAACGACCGCCTGACGAACATCAGGCGGTCGTTTTTGCTGTCTTGTAAAAACCACGGATTTATGGTATTCTTGGCAAAAAGCATGAGAAGGGAAGATGGGCATGACCCATTCGGCAAAGAACCCGTATCTCCCATTATGGGAGTACATCCCGGACGGTGAGCCGCGCGTATTCGGCGACCGGCTCTATATTTATGGCAGCCACGACTTCGCAGGCGGCGAAAAGGGCTTCTGTCCGGGTGATTATATGATATGGAGCGCGCCGCTGTCCGATTTGGGCGACTGGCGTTGCGACGGCGTCATCCTGCGGCGGAGCGATGTACCGGACTTTTCGGAGGTGGACGCGCTGGCGGCTCCCGACGTGGTGCAGGGGCCGGATGGCCGGTACTATCTCTACTTCAACCCTCTGAAACAGCGTACCTGCCGGGTGGGTGTCAGCGAGAGACCGGAGGGGCCGTTCACCCTCATCGGCGAGGTCTGCCTGCCGGACGGTACGCCCTACGATGAGTACAAGATGTTCGACCCGGGCGTTCTGGTGGAGGGCGAAAAGGTCTACCTGTTCACCGGTTTCTGCATGAAAGGGCCGCTTCCGGAGCGGATGCGCGGCAGGAAAAGCCCGTCGTGGAGCATGGGCTTTGAGCTGGAACCCGACATGAAGACCATCCGGCGTGGGCCGGTGGACATCCTGCCCGGAGGAAACGTCACGGCCGGAACCGACTTTGAAAACCATGGCTTCTACGAGGCCAGCAGCCCCCGGAAGATAAACGGCAAATATGTGATGGTCTACTCCACCGAGCAGAGCCACGAGCTGGGCTACGCGCTGGCGGACGAGCCGCTGGGGCCGTACCACTATGAGGGTGTGCTTGTCAGCGGCGCGAACATCGGCTGGAAGGGGAACACCCGGCCCGAGATGCCGTATGGAAATGTCCACGGTGGCTTGGCAGAATTGAACGGCAGTTGGTATGTTTTCTATCACCGCCAGACTTCCGGACAGGAAGCCAGCCGTCAGGGGTGCGCCGAAAAGTTGCCACTGCGAGCGGATGGCTGGTTCGGGCAGGCGCAGACTACCAGCGGCGGACTGGGAGGTGTGATGCCAGCCAAAGGGCGGCTTTCCAGCTGGTACTGTTGTCACCTGACGGCCCCGGATATCTCGCCGAAAAAGTACGACACCAAGACCTGCCGCCGTGCGCAGGAGCCGCATCTGTACGAGGAGCCGACCGGCCCCGATGAGCGGCAGAGCCTGCACTATATCGCCAATATCGGCCCGGGAACTGTGGTGGGCTTCCGTTTCTTTGACTTTTCCACCCCGAAAGCAATCACCCTCCGTCTCCGTGGAACCGGAACAGTTTCGGTGACGGCGTCGGTGGAGGAACCGGGGAACACGAATCAGGCAAAGGAAAACGTTCTCGAAAACGCATCGGCAGGGGAGAAAGGCATCCTCGACGAAGCATCAAAGGCTTTGATATGTGGCAAAAGAGTTGTCGGTACTGCAACAGCATCCCTGGCCGGCGATTGGCAGGACGTTGTTCTCCCCATCTCGCCCATCTGCGGTACGCATGGGATGTATCTGACCTTTGACCCCATAAACCGCCTCGATTTTGAATCGCTGGGGTTTGAATAAATAAACGGCTGCTGCATGGTACACACCACACAGCAGCCGTGTTTGTTATCGGTTATTCTGAGAGGACGAATCAAAGCCGAACTTACTTCTAAAATCTTACTTCGCCAGTGCAGCCTTGATATTTGCCAGCACAGTATCGCTATCCTCACAGCAGACCATGATGACCTCGCCGGTGGGGGCGGTCTCGACTTTAGCGGCCTTGG
>OIZF01002059.1_pt1 | contig 10449 bp, 9 predicted proteins | sample 1588471 | NCBI WGS metagenome assembly OIZF01 (sample SAMN03283279) | human gut metagenome | biome: human-associated habitat; material: feces | host: Homo sapiens | place: Peru | collected 2012
TTATTTGCATAAGGAAATGCAGATTGTTAAAAACACAACAATATTATTTGAGCCGAAGGTACTGAAAAGTCCCTTGCTTGAAGCCGTACATCATATTATGCTTTCAGTTTTTACTTCACTACAATCTCGTCTGTGAACAGCCAGCCACCGTCCATTGTGGTCTTGCCCTGTACGCGGACATAACGTGCGTTCTTCGATCCCTTCCATGAAAGGGTGCGGAAGCCAGACTGGATGTCATGATCCACCTTGCTGGTGGTGGTATATACCTCAGTGAATGTCTTGCCGTCATCGCTGACAGACACCTTGAACTCCTCTGGGAAGAACACCCAAGCGCCATAGCTCTGCATGAAGTCAGCTGAAACAGAAGAAATCTTCGTCTTTGCTCCAAGGTCGAGAGTGACGTCGAGGCAATAGTCCTTGCCGATGAATCCCTGCCACTTCTTGTCGCCATAGGTCCATCCGCCACGTACACCGTCAACAAGAGTCTGGTCGCCGGCAGCAGGATACTTGGGAGAATACTTCTTATTGAATATCACCTTACAGCCACGTGCCTTGTGAGCAGTAGGCTTGAGCGACTCAGGACGCTCTCCCTTCTCATGCTTAAGGTCGAACGTGTTGACGCCAGCCTTGCGCAACACCTCAATCTGCTGCAGCGCACGCTGCTTAAACTCAGGATAATCCTTCTTCTTCGTTCCGTTCCAACCAATCTCGGCAATGGCAAGAGCGCGCGGATAAAGCATATACTCTACGTGTTCCGGAGTCGGGATATATTCAGTCCACAGATTAGCCTGCACACCTGTTATCATGTTTCGCTCAGCCTCCGGCAAGTCCTCACCGGGCACATAGCCATACACTTTCTCAAGAGGCAGATAGCCTCCGATGGCCTCCGGCTGTGTGTTTGGAGCGTCCTGATAGCTGTCAAGGTAGCAGTAAGCACCCGGAGAGAGAACCACGTCGTAACCATGCTCGATGGCTTCATGCGCCTTCTCTGTTCCTCGCCATACCATAACGGTGGTGTTCTTGGCAAGGTTGCCGGCGATCACCTCGTCCCAACCCACCAGCTGTCTGCCGTGCTCGTTGAGGAAACGTCCGAAATGGGCAATCAGACTGGCCTGCAGACCTTCCTTGTCCGTGCCAAGTTCCTTCATCTTGCGCTGGCAGAGCGGACACGTAGGCCATGACGCCTTGTCAGCCTCATCGCCACCTACGTGGATATACTTGGACGGGAAGATGTCCATCACTTCCTTCAGAACATTCTCAAGGAAGTCGTATGTTGCCACACTACCCGCACAGAAGTCCATCTGCTTGTAAGGCTCATGTGTGCAAGACAGTTCGGGATAAGCCGTCATCACCTCAGCCGAGTGACCCGGCATCTCTATCTCGGGCACGATGGTTATGCCGCGCTCAGCAGCGTAAGCAACGAGATCACGCAATTGGTCCTGTGTGTAATAGCCGCCGTAAGCGCCTTCAGAACCTTCTTCGATGTAGCGTGCGCCGTTCTTCGACCATTCCTTCCATGTGCGCTCAGGACGCCATGCCGCCAACTTGGTGAGCCAAGGATAGCGCTTTATCTCGATGCGCCATCCGGCTGCGTCGGTGAGATGGATGTGGAGGCGGTTGAACTTATACTTCGACATTACGTCCACCTGCTTCTTGATGAACTCAATCGGCTGGAAATGGCGCGACACGTCGAGCATCAGCGAGCGCCACTTATACGCCGGAGCGTCGTCAACGTCGCAGCAGACAATGCCTCTCTTCGAGGTAAGCTGACCGATGGTCTGCCAAGCATAGCGGAATCCGTCAGCGGTGGCAGCACTTACAAGGAGTGTGTCGGAAGTGATATGCAGGCGGTATGCCTCAGGAGAAGAAGGATTCGCCATACGGGCGAAGCGCACCACACGGCGAGCATCATTCTTGGCTGCCTTCAGCCAAGGCTTTGAGTAGATGTTCTCCGCAACGTCACCAGCAAGGTTCTCCACCTTTACATTTTCGGGTGCCGACGGGAAGAAGCCCTTTGCCTTCACAAACGACTGCGGCTTGGGAAGCAATGACTGGGCATTGGACGTGAGGGCCATCATAGAACATGTGGCCAAGAAAAACAATTTTACGAATTTGTTTGTCATAGAATGGTTTTTATAAAAAACGTGGTAAATCGTAATGTAAGACGTAATCAAGTAGTCTGCGAATACATCAGTATTCTTTGCAAAATTAGCAAAAAAAAGTGAGCTATCGGCGTTTAGCGGTCTCTAATTTGTTTTCTTTTACACTATATAAACGCAAGAAAAAGCAGAATACTACAAAAGCTGAAAAAAAAATGACATTCAGCCTTTATAAAATAAATCCTTACAACGCTACCGCCTCATCATCAGTACCATCATTAACGTCTTCATATCCACCATGCAAATATCGTACAAAGAGTAAAAACATGTTACAAAATAAAAATCAATTCTAGAGAATCAAAAAGCTGTTTTTATGGTGTTTTGCTGTGCAAACAGCACCCAAGCTTACCAATAGCGCCACTTTTACACTACAATAGTGCCACTATTAGAGTGTAAAAACGGCGCTATTGGTAAGCGTATCCGCGATGCTCCATAAAACCGCATAACACACTGTGTATAAGCATATTGTCTCCAAACGCTCAAAACTCAAGAATTTCGCACCAAAGATTTTGTTGTGCGCTCAGCTCATAGTATTGAGCATTAGAAATGCAAATATTGTCAGGCAAACTAACCGCCAAACAGGAATTTTATCAGCGAAATTCGGTTAAGCAGGGCTTTCAGTTCCTGTCCGCACCACTGCAAGCAGCCGTGTAACTTGCTGGGTTTCTATCTTCAATGCCGCGGGCATTCTTTCCGTATCAGTCTAATACGATCATTCTTGCTGTAGCATTATCCATTTCAGGCATTGTCTGTCCAAGCGGGGCGTTGATATAAGTTCCGTCTGCTATGATATATTTGTGTCCTTTATACATGATGTAATCCCCCTTTACATTGCCTTCTGAGAATTCTATCGCAGATGCAAGATGACCGGGATAATATACGAGGATGCACTTCAGGCCAAGCAAGTCGCGCACTAAGCGTGTGAGAAGGATTGAGCGGTCCTCACAGTCGCAATATGGATAGAACAGACTTTCTTCGGCAAAGAACGCTCTGTCTCCACCCCACACCTTGTCGTCATATTCGTATTCGAGTCCTGTTTGTACCATATTGAGTAGGCGACTTACAGCTTCTAACTGCGAAAGACCTTCCATTTGTCTGCGCAATTGCGGATAGACGAAGTTGCTTGTGGTTATGTCCATAGGCGTGTTGGCGTACATAGCCCATCGTGTCATTATATCGTCATCAATAAACGAAGTAGGATAAGAGGAATAGAAGTCCATGAGATTTTTGTTTACGGATGCTTCTATACCAAAACCTCCATAGCGTTTTGATGTGATTCTGCGAATGTCCGACGGCATTGAGGTGAATCTCTGGCATGTATTAATGTAGAGCGACAAAGGTTTCTCATTCGGAAATTCAACATTACATACAGAGAGGCGTGTCGGCAACTGTTCGATGCCAAAGTAAGTTTCACCATCTATTTCGTACGAGACGTGGTCGTAAATATAGTACTTTGATGCATAGAGCATATAAAGGCGATTGTCGTTTGCACCAAGACGCATCTTGTAGCCAGATTGCATATAGAGGTACGCCATGAGCAGAGTGGCGGCGTTTGTCCGCTCTCCTTCTATGCTGTAAGCCAGCGAACGCAGCATTTGCAGATATGCCCAATCGCTTAGTTGCAGTGAATCGCGCAGTGCAAGGCAGTCTATTATCATATTGTCGTAGCTGTTGCCGGTAAGCGTCTGCAAGGCATCAGCCACATTGTTATTGCTTAATCCGTCAAGTGTTAATTTTATATCGGAATCAAATCTTACCTTACATTGTGTACCGAAGAATGTAAATGCAGTGTATTTCTGCACCTCGACAGGAACTTCAATGATTGGTTCTATGGGTTGTGGCTGGGGCTGTGGAGGTTCAGGTGTAACAACTTCCTCTATTACAATTGGCTTTTCCTCCACAGGTTTCTGTTCGTCTTCTTCGGGCATAACCACCGGGGGGACGGGCTTTTCTTCTGGTACCGGCACCGGCGCTGTGTGTTCAAAATCTTTCCACGGATTTCGTACAAAGCTTATAAACTCATTCATAGCCTGCTTGCGGAAGTCCTCGAATTCTTTTCTTGTCTGTTTTCGGAAATCGTCAAGCCCACGTCTTAGCTTGTTGTTTGAAAGCGTTTGGGCATGACCCCAAGTTATACTAAGAACCATGCCCAATATTATTGTTATAAATCGTTTGTGTCTCATAACTTTTCATCAAAGACTGTATCGACAATATCGTAAAGCTTGTCGCCTTCTTTTTCGAGTTCCTGCTGCATATTGCGTTTGATGCGTGCTATGAGCTCCTTTTTGTCGAAAGCTATACGTACCTGAACCTCAAAGTTGTTGTTGGGTAATCTGCGGTAGATGGCAAGCACAGGAATAGCGTTTGTCAATGTCTGGTCTACAATCATTCTCGATCTTTGGTTAAACTTGTCGATAGTTGTTGCCGTCATAGCATTGCTCTGGCTATTGTCGAGTTTCTGCTGCATTGCCGTTACAAGTTCGGTCTTCAACATTGCTGCAAGTTCTGTCTGTGCTGCTGCTCGTGCTGCTGCATAGCCTGAGTTGTATGTTCCTGCTGTCTGCTGTGCCGTCTGCATGATATATCGTTTTGTGACGTTTCCGCTTTCGTCTGTTGTCAGTTCAGCGCTGTAAAGCTGGCTTCTCGTCACCTGTTGTGCTATGTCTATGTCTCCGGCTGGTACTGTCCATCCCTCTGCCTTAAGTTCCTTTGCTTGTTTCTTTGCCTGTTTGGTGGGTTTGGCATTGAGCATTTTCATATTAATGGCATTGAGTTCCTGCTGTTGTCTTGCCAGTTCCATTGCTGTTTGTGCGGTTGCTGTGGTTGCAATCATGATTGCTGCCACAAAAGAAAGAATCTTCTTCATAATCCTATTATTTTTTTTATTGTTTATATTATTTGCCAGTTTAAGCAAGAGTGGGCAGAAAAGTAACCCTTAAATGTTGGAAAAAACATCATAATCAGTTGATTTCTTCCAGCAATGCCTTGGCTTCAGCCTGGTGTTGGCAATAATCCTTTGCCTTCAGGTATTTGTGCAACTGTCTTCGGGCTTCTTTTACGTCGTCAAGTTTCACGAGCAGATAGATGTATGCCCAGCGTAATTCGCTGTTGGTGTTTCTCTCCAATTCTTCTTCGTAAACCAATTCCTCATCGTCGAATTCCACATCCTTTCCATATAAATCTTTCAATGCTATATCTGAGGTGTGCAGAGCCTTCTTCGTAACGGTCAAAGCCTGTTTGTAGTCTTGCCGATTCATTAATTTGGTTATCTCAGCAATGTCGGCATTTCCACTACGATAGTCGCTGAACTTAGGCTGCGATATGCCGGTTTTGTCCAAAGGCGATATTTGCATACGCCACAATGGTACTAACACGAGTGTAAGCAATACCACTGCTGCCATTGCTGAGACGATACTGGTGTATAGTCTTGCTGTAGTGCGTCGTGCCAGACGCTGCTCCATTTCTGCCATACGCTCCAGCTTCCTCTTTCTCTCTCCGAGCCTTGCCACAATTAGCATAGTATCGCCATCGGCGACATTGGGATTAAATTTCTCTTCGTTCATAGCATGGGTTGTTTTAGATGTTACATTTACGAAACTCTTCTGTTGCCATGCTCCGCAACGTGTTCATGCATTTGTTCTTGGCTGTCTTCAGACCGTTCTTGCTCGAACTTCTGTCGCTGCGCAGCATAAGAATCTCGTCAAGGCTTTTGCCTTCGTAATAGAACATAGTGAGGATTTCTACGCAACGTGGCGAAAGGCGCTGTATGCAATCATCCACAATACGTGCTTTCAGCGTGTCGGCACTCTCTTCACAAGGCATCTTCATCGTTTCGGAGTGTTCCGCACTGTCGAAAATCTCGCCGTAATAGTCGAGTCGTTCGCTGCGCACGAGTTCGCGATATTCCATCTTTGCGAACGCCATCACAAACGTCAGCAAGCTGCATGTCATCGGCTGTACCTCACCGGTATGTCGGCGCCGCACTACATTGCCGTCAGAAACAGATATGGTACCATTGGTCATTTCTGTCCATATCTTCAGGAAAGCGGTCTGGAAAATCTCCTGTTTGCGGTCCTTGTCAAAGAAAACATCCTTGAAATGGCGGTCAAAATAGCTCCGTGCTGAAGCGTAGAACCATTCCTCCATGTACTTGTCGTGCCGCCAAATGCCCTCCACCACCTCTGCATCGGTATGGTTACGGCGCATTGTTTTCATTTTTAGCAACATTCCTCTAAGTTTCTTTTTACTTGTTTATATGTTAAAACACATCTGGTATGAAAGTAACCCATACTGCCGACACTTATTGTTCTTTATCGGGCAATACTCTTATCATCAATGTTTGCACCTGCAGATCTGGATCGTAGTTAAGATGTTTTTCCAACCAATGGTTAAACTTCCTGCGTGTCATCGTACGCATAAGGTCGGCATTGATGAACGGATTGGGTGAGAACACCACATGCACATAATTAATTTCCGGTTCTTCGCCACAAGTCATCTGATAGCCGTTTTCGTCATTTTCGAAAAAGATATGGCGCTTGTCCTTGCCCACACGAAACGGCAAATCGTCATTACCGATGTATGGCAGGATGCACACCACCGTGTTGCGGTCCTCGAAGAACGCTGCCATATAACCCGCTTTCGGCGAGCTGAATGACATAGCGAAGCGGTCGCCGACAACGTACTCGCTGCTTTCATAGCGGTCGGATGTGCCGTTGCGCAGTGTTTTTGCCACAAATTCCACGGGAGCATATTCTATTGGTGTTGCGTAGAAGTCGACGGTGACATTCAGCGTGAACATATTGTCGGCGTATACAGGCTCCGAAACCACGGGAGCATTTATGTGTCTCACCAGTTTGCCTTTAACCTGAAGGCGAGACATTTGGTCGAAGCGGTCGCCACTGTTAGTGAGTTCAAGCAATGACTGCGATGTGACAGTGGTGCCAAACTTGTCTGCCAACGCCATAACAATGGCGTTCTCAATGGCTTTGGTTCTGGCTTCGTCATACGAAATACTGCCTGAATATGTATAAGCATAAGTTCCTCCGCACCTTTCCTGCTTGACTTTGGCAAGCAGTGAAGAGATACAGAGGAACAATATAGTGGTTATGAAGATAATTTTCTTCATTGTGAATCAGATTAGAAGGTATAGCCTAAAGTGAGGGATACCATAGGAATATTATCAGTTTCATCATAGAATGTTTCCATAGCTTTATTTATAGAATAAAACCCAGTCAAACCTATTACGAAATGTTTCAACTCTAAAGCCAAATCGATTGATGGACCTACAAGGAATGTTTCATTATATTCTTCCTGTGAAAAATAACCTCCTGCAACACCAACTTTCGGCACAAAAAGACAATTATTACCTATTCTTGTTCGATAACCCATATTGGCATGAAGCATAGCAGTTATGCCATCACCATCTGTGGCAAATTGCACTGCTGGAGAAAATGTCCACAAGCTGACATTCTTAAGTGATATATTGGCTTGTGTCATAGTTGTAAACGCAGCATAGTCATTCAGAATAGCACCACCAACTCGCACATTATAAGTGTTCTGTGCATTCGCTCCAATGGCAGTTATTGCCATTGCCAATGATAAAAGAAAGTTTTTCATAATCGTTTTTATTTTTAGAATTTAATATTTTTCCATGTATTCAGCATCTTCGGCGAAACAGTCACACAGGGTGTCTGCTTCTTGCCTTTTGCTACAATCGACTTGCGCATGACGTTCTTCTTCACATAGTCGTAGAGTTCGCCGTAGCTCACCTCGCCTTTCGTGTCCTGTAGTTTCTTCATGATAAAGTAGGAGAAGAGTCCGTGAGCCTGTTCTTCGTAGGCAAGAGCCGTCTCTGTGCCTGATGCCGCTGTGAGTACTACAACATTTCCGGTCACCGCTTCTTGCTTTACCACTGGTGCGATGCCACGGTGAGTTTCATCGAGGGCAGCGACATTCTGACGGTCGTTACCGCTGAAACAAGCGTCAATAAGCACAAGCGCACTGTTGAGAGGAAGTTTTCCGAGTGAAGTATATATTTCTTTAAGGCTATAGCCGTTATTCACGTCGTTGATGCTGACGTCTGCAGGGATAAGCTTGCAGTTGCCTTTCTCGTCAGGCACTCCGTGTCCGGCATAATACACAATGAAGTTGGCGTCCTTGCCATACACATCAGCCACTTCACTGAACCATTTTAGCATTTCCTTCATTTCCAGATACTTGGCGTTTACGGCAAAGCGTATGTTCTCTCGTGGCAGTCCTAAAGTGCGCAGACAATATTCCTCGAATGTCTTGCCGTCCTGAGCTGCATATTTAACGTTCGGGGTGTCCTGATTGGCATATTTCTCATTGGCTACAATCAGGCAGAACGTGTTTTCGCGGCTCATAGAACTTCTCGGGATATTCATGTCGATGTCTGATGTGCCGGGTGTGATGCTTGTGATTTTAGGAGCCGAGGGCTTTACACTGCTAACTTCATCTTTACCTGCAGCTGAGTCATCGCCATAATTGCTAAGATAAATTCCTGCTATAGGATCTGAATAAGTTGGAACAACTGCTTTAGTATAGATTACATTACCTGCCAAAAGGTCTGACTCGTGGATTGTGGAAGGCATGTTGAATTTCGTCGAAGTTTTTGGATTGAATGCTTTCTTACCCACTTTCTCAATAGAATTTGGAATATAAATTTCTGAGAGCTTTGTAAACCAAAAGAAACAATAATTAGAAATCTCTGTGATGCCTTGCTCAAGCACAACTGTGCGAGTTTTATATATATTTGCAATTTGGCCTAAATCAACTGTAGAAACTTGCAGTGTATGGCCTCTCTTGTCCTTTACTTGTGCGGGAATGACCACCATAGCGGCTTTGTTGTCGAAGCCGGTTATGATGGCTTTGCCATCCTTTACCTTGCATTTGAATGCTATTCCGCGGTTGAAATAGGTGAACGATTCGGCTGAAACATTAATTGCCAGCATCAAAACCATAATAAATGATAACAGCTTTTTTGTATTCATATTTTTAGTGTTTTGTTTGTTAAAGTCATTTTCGTATAAAGGTAACCCATCTATCGTAATTTATTTGCGTCCAGTCACCATCGGTGTTTGTCTGATGCGGCTCTCATAGGTACTGAAGATGTCGGCAAGTCTCTTTTCCAATATGCTGCGGCTCATGTTTATTGTCTTCCTTCCGAGGGTGTAGAGGGCGTACGAGAGTTTGCCCACTCGCTTGCCTTTCACTTCCGAACTGAGTTGGTAGGGTTTGCAGGCACTTATTGTCAACCACTGCTCTTTAATGGGTTTTGCTGAATGAGTACCTGGTTGTCGTGGAATATTGAATTTTATGTCAACTCCTCTGACACATTCATCGTCGTCGCCGCAAGTGGCATCACCGCTATGACAGGCGTCAATCGCCACTATAAGTTGGCCTTTGCTACCGATGCGGCGCCTTATCTGTTGAAGAAACACAGCCACCTCATCATCACTGAAATGTCGTTCGCCACGGTCTTGTGGACAGTAAGTCATGTATGCATCGTACGGAATCCACGACTCGTCCCACTCCGAGTGGCGTCCTGTCCAGCGCATTGCTTCGTCGCCGTCAAGGTCTGTCATGAGTTGCCCATGTCCCGAATAGTGTATATACACGATGTCGCCCTGTTTGCAACGGGCGGCAAGCTGCTTGAAAGCTTTCACCATATTAGCCTTAGTGGCTTGCTCGTTGCGTAGCGTGGCAATATCGGTGAAGCCCATGTCTTGAAGCATATTCACCACATAGTGTATGTCGTTGTCACCATTTATCTTAGCCCAACGTGTATCTAACTGTTTGCCTAAACCGAACACTAAAGCACGGTGGACGGCACCGCAACATGTTGCAGCACTACACAATACCATAATGACTGTAAGCACGAATCTGCTCATAGTTGTCGTTTCTGTCGTTTAAACAAGTGTAATATAATAATGGGTTAGTTTGTGAATACAAAAAAAGCGTGGAAACTGTATATACTAAAACAACAATGATTCGACTTGATGAATTTTGACGATAATACCTGCAAATAACTGATAATAAGGAAAGAAAGTGCAAAAACCAAATCATAAATAGATTTAAACGAATCGTAGTTTATTGGGGATATGTGGGAACATTTACGGGAAAGATATTACCTTTGTGGCTGAAATAAAAAACATAGGGACATGAAGATTACCATCATCACAAAGGAATGCAAGACCAAAGACAAAGACGCTCCTGCAAAAGCCAATCTTTGTTTTCGACTCCGAGATAAGGATGTTGACCTCAAAGTCCG
>OIZF01002068.1_pt1 | contig 10428 bp, 8 predicted proteins | sample 1588471 | NCBI WGS metagenome assembly OIZF01 (sample SAMN03283279) | human gut metagenome | biome: human-associated habitat; material: feces | host: Homo sapiens | place: Peru | collected 2012
CGGCAGCCGGAGCATATTTTTCCGTCAGCTCTTCTTTTTTCTCCAGATAATAGTCGTAATCTCCGATATAATTTACAATTGCCTGATTGGTCAGATCCAGGATCCGGGTAGCTGTCTGGTTGATGAAGTAACGGTCGTGGGAAACATAGAATACTGTTCCTGTGTAACTGTTCAATGCCTCTTCAAGAATCTCTTTTGAAGCGATATCCAGATGGTTGGTGGGCTCATCCAGGATCAGACAGTTGGCGCCGCTGATCATCATCTTGGACAGCAGGCAGCGAACCTTCTCACCACCGGAGAGGATGCGGACCTTCTTCACACCGTCTTCGCCGGCGAACAGCATACGTCCCAGGAAACCACGGACATAAGTAACATCTTTCTCTTCAGAATACTGAGTCAGCCATTCAACGATCGTTTCATCCTGACTGAAATCTTTTGTATTATCTTTTGGGAAATAAGCATTTGAAATAGTTGTTCCCCATGTTACAGTTCCTTCATCTGGATCTAATTCACCTGCAATAATTTGAAATAATACTGTTTTTGCAATTTCATTGTCTGCCAAAAATGCAATCTTGTCATTACTCTTTACTGTAAAAGATATATTATCCAATACCTTTTCTCCATTTACAGTTTTAGAAATTTTTTCAACTTTCAAAATTTCTTTTCCAGGTTCTCTATCTGGTTTAAAATCAATATATGGATATTTTCTATTTGAAGGTTTAATTTCTTCTAACTCTATTTTCTCTAATGATTTTTTTCTTGATGTAGCTTGTTTTGCTTTAGAAGCATTGGCACTGAATCGTGCAATAAATTCTTCTAATTCTTTTTTCTTAGCTTCTGCTTTTTTATTTTGATCTTTTGCTTGTTGGATTTGCATTTGGCTATATTCATACCAGAAATCATAGTTTCCTACATATAATTGAATACGGCTATAATCAATATCCGCAATATGTGTACATACTTTATTTAAAAAATGACGGTCATGAGAAACAACAATGACAGTATTTTTAAAATTTAATAAGAAGTTTTCTAACCAATTAATACTTTTTAAATCCAAGTGGTTTGTTGGTTCGTCTAATAATAAAATATCAGGATCACCAAATAAAGCTTGCGCTAATAAAACTTTTACTTTTTGATTACCATCAAGATCTTTCATATACATATCATGAAACTCAGAAGTAATTCCTAAACCATTAAGCATTGTTTCAGCATCAGCTTCAGCGTTCCAACCATCCATATCCACAAATTCACCTTCTAATTCACCAAGTAAAATACCATCTTCATCATTAAAATCTTCTTTTGCGTATAATCTTTCTTTTTCTTGCATGATTTCATAAAGTCTTTTATTACCCATAATTACTGTTTCTACAACTTTATTTTCATCATAAGCAAAGTGATCTTGTTTTAATACTGATAATCTTTTATGAGGTTCAATAATAACTTCACCCTTATTAGGTTCAATTTCTCCCGATAAGATTTTTAAAAATGTAGATTTACCAGCCCCATTAGCACCAATAATTCCATAACAGTTTCCTTCAGTAAATTTAACAGAAACATTTTCAAATAAAGCTCTATCTCCATATCTTAAAGATACATTTTGTGTTGATATCATAACGTCATTCCTTTCTTTTGTAATAGCTTGACTATTATGACATAAATTCATATTCTTGTCTAGAATTAAAAAAATGTAGTGTTTATCGCTACATTTCGTACATTCAATTTTAAAACAAAGATTTTTTATACAGGCAAATCTGTATCTGACAAAGTTGCCACTAGTATTTAGTGACAACAGCAAATTATTATCAGATACCCGATACAAAACAACACAACTTTAAAACTATGGATTTTTGCTAGAAAGTAAATCTATTTCTTAATCCAATTATAAATATAATTTTTTCACGTCTCATAACATTCAAAATAACACAACTATAAAACGTGATGAAAATAGTAACCTTGCAGGAATTAGTTTTGTAATCATTCAAAATAACACAACTATAAAACACACAAACAAAAGACAACCTAAAAAATCTAGTTTTGTAATCATTCAAAACAACACAACTATAAAACTCTTCGTGTACTTCGTAGCCATAAAAAGAAGTTTTGTAATCATTCAAAATAACACAACTATAAAACTTGTTTTTGACCAACGATAACCACAGGCTGGTTTTGTAATCATTCAAAATAACACAACTATAAAACATTTTTCTATGCTCGTTTTCGCTCACATAAGTTTTGTAATCATTCAAAATAACACAACTATAAAACACTTCACTAATTGCAGCACATGGCACAACGGTTTTGTAATCATTCAAAATAACACAACTATAAAACCATATTGTTTCCCCGCCATTTTCTTCTAAAGTTTTGTAATCATTCAAAATAACACAACTATAAAACTGATATATAGTTCGACGATCAGACAGTTTTCGTTTTGTAATCATTCAAAATAACACAACTATAAAACTTATTAAAGCTTGTTAAATACAAAATTAAAGTTTTGTAATCATTCAAAATAACACAACTATAAAACTTGCTCTATTTGCTCAATGCAGGGCATAGAGTTTTGTAATCATTCAAAATAACACAACTATAAAACTGACGGTTTGAATTTCTAAAAAATGAATTAGTTTTGTAATCATTCAAAATAACACAACTATAAAACCTGATAAGCTTCCAACCACTCCAAGTTTGAGTTTTGTAATCATTCAAAATAACACAACTATAAAACTGTTGTAATAATTTTCTTTGAGCATCAACTGTTTTGTAATCATTCAAAATAACACAACTATAAAACTGAATTTAGAAGTTGATTGATAAAGTTTTCGTTTTGTAATCATTCAAAATAACACAACTATAAAACATCTTTTCTAGTGCATAACGTGGTGCGCCGGTTTTGTAATCATTCAAAATAACACAACTATAAAACTTATTTACTATTTGAATACTATTTACTATTGTTTTGTAATCATTCAAAATAACACAACTATAAAACTGAACAAGAATATTGATAACAATATTATATGTTTTGTAATCATTCAAAATAACACAACTATAAAACCTATATGCCTGTCTTATATCTGCGTCAATGGTTTTGTAATCATTCAAAATAACACAACTATAAAACTCAACTAATGTACCATCTTCTTGTTTTTCTGTTTTGTAATCATTCAAAATAACACAACTATAAAACAAACTATATGACGGAGATTTAAGTAAATATGTTTTGTAATCATTCAAAATAACACAACTATAAAACTGAGTTCAATAGCATCGGCAGTTATGACGTGTTTTGTAATCATTCAAAATAACACAACTATAAAACACCGTATTAGTAGTTGGAGGAGTTTGCGGAGTTTTGTAATCATTCAAAATAACACAACTATAAAACGGCAATGTTAAAGAGTTTATTTTAACGTTAGTTTTGTAATCATTCAAAATAACACAACTATAAAACACAACACTATCTAAATTAGCTCTTAAATGTGTTTTGTAATCATTCAAAATAACACAACTATAAAACTTAATGTTGGTAAATTCTTTCATTACATAAGTTTTGTAATCATTCAAAATAACACAACTATAAAACAGTAGCGAATTAAGATAAACTACTTCATTTGTTTTGTAATCATTCAAAATAACACAACTATAAAACAATGATACAGCAGCAGTCAAAATATCTTTAGTTTTGTAATCATTCAAAATAACACAACTATAAAACCTAAAACAATCTCGTAAAAGGTCATAGACTGTTTTGTAATCATTCAAAATAACACAACTATAAAACTTGCTTTTAAAGGCTCTACATTACTTTCTAGTTTTGTAATCATTCAAAATAACACAACTATAAAACCTCCGCCCCATGCATTTCGATAAATATCGTGTTTTGTAATCATTCAAAATAACACAACTATAAAACCCTTAAAAAATAGTATATAATTTTTTTCTTGTTTTGTAATCATTCAAAATAACACAACTATAAAACCCTATATAGATTATAACATGTTATACTTGAGTTTTGTAATCATTCAAAATAACACAACTATAAAACACCACACTATCCAAGTTAGCTCTTAAATGAGTTTTGTAATCATTCAAAATAACACAACTATAAAACCTAGATTTTATATGTTTTGTGTTAGGGGTAGTTTTGTAATCATTCAAAATAACACAACTATAAAACCTCAAATTAGGTTTTATAACGTTAAAAGCCAACACTACTTTTTGTTATTATGAACGATATAATCATAGAATTCATCATCTATGACATATTTATTTTCAAAATACACATCTTTATTATAACTATTTTCTAAAAATAAAACACTTATTTTTTTATAACCAATATATTTTAATATTTCGTTGATTTCTTCATTTGAAAAATAATTTAAAATATTTATAAATACAATTGTTTGATTACATACTTCAGAATAAATCTCTAATAAGTCAATGATTTTATTTATTAGACAATCATAACTATTATGTATTTCAACACCCATCATTTTAAAAAGCTTTATGAAATCTAATTCTTCATTTATATTTATATCAACATTATAATTATCAACTTCATCATATATTTTTTTCACTATTTCTATATAATGCTTCTTAATTTCGTTTTCAATATCACTATCTGAAATCAGATCATTTGACATTTGATTATATAATTTAGAAATAATCATTTTATTATTAATATCAAAATTCATAATGTCACTAATAATTAAAATATCTTTCGTATTAACTATTTTATTATCTGATACGAAAACAATATTTTCATCATTATTCCTAGTAAGATCAAAACAAATTCTACCAAAAAGCTTACTATCACTAATTAATAATATATTCGTTTTTTCATTATTAATATCTATTTCCATATCAAATCCTGATATTTTCATGATCATAGTATAATCAACCTACTTTCAGTATCTACTACATCTGTTTTTTTATTACCAATGATATATTCCATTCGTGAAAATTGTTTTTCAGTTATTACCAATATTTGCACTAATCCTTTAGCTGGTTTATTCTTCTTTAATTTTTCTTTTTCACTTAATACTACAGAATTATTTAATGCTAATTTAGCATATACACTTTCTTGCATCATTATATAACCATTTTTTATCAAAAATTTATAAAACTTACTGTATTCTTTTTGGTCGTTGTATGTAACTGACGGTAAATCAAAAAATAAAATTATTCTCATATGCCTATAACTCATATTCAAAAAAAGTTAATAAGTCAACATCTTTCTTTTCTATAGCATTAAATACACTTTTAACATATATGCTGATAGCATTAGAAACATATTGATCTTTTCCCTTTATTCTAACCTTATGATTTAATACATCAGCTAATTTTACTTTCATACCACCATCAAATCTTTCGTTAAAATTTTCTTTCACTATTTTATCTATCAATGGTCTAAATGGTTCCATCAAATCCGAAGACAAATTAAACCAATTATAAACATTATGATGTTTAATACCTATTTGTGTTAAATAACCTTGCGAAACAATTTCTTTATTAAATTGTGATAATAATATAGTGTATCCATAATTTAATGAATAATTAATATCATTTGGATTTTCTCTACTAAAACTTTTCCCAAACAAACAATTAAAATATACTTTTGCTGCATGACCTTCTCTATTTGTTTCATCAAATAAAACTAAGTCACCAACATAATCATATAACATCTTATAGCTATCAATTTCTAATTCTTTTAAATAGTTCGCTTGATTAATAATCTTTTCTTCAATGATCCTTGTCCAAATTGTCTTACAATAATCATCCCATTCAATTTGTTTAAAAATTTGTTCACTTGTATTATGACTTCCATAATAAGGTACTATTTCTCCTTGTGGATTTCTTTTTTTATCACAAATAATTATCTTAATCTTCCTACTTAACATTTCAGATATTAAGTAGGAAGTCATGGTTGCTGCTGTTGTATCTATGATAAGAGTATTAATTTCTGATAAATGAATTAATTTTACTTCATCATTTCTTACAATCAAGTAGTCATTTTTATAAGATAATTTTGCTTTATTAGTTACAACTACAGTTCTCCATGTCATAACTTATATTTTTTTGAATAGATACCTGTTATAGAAACATCATAAAAGTAAGTATTATCTAATTTGATTGATTGCTTAGATAATCTACCTTCTCGATTCGTCATATTATATGGGTCAAATTTTAAATTTCCATTAATCGCTCCTGCTTTAAGAATCTTTAAAATTTCCAATATTACTCTACATTTCACATCAATATCAAGATTATCAAAGTCTATATTTTTATTTAATATTCTTTCATAAATTCCTCTATACTTTGGATAATATTTTTTCATTTTATCACAAAGTAGATCATATAATACCGTTATTTCTAATTCTCGTTTTTCAAAATAACTATAATTGTTTTTCTTTATTGAATCGTTAATTTCGAAAACAACTTTATTATCTTTATTACTCAATATTAATTGATTGGCATTTGTAAGTTCTGTTGCTGATGATAAATAATACAATCCACCATCTATTTCTACTAATTGATATTTCTTTATCCTTTTAATTATTTTAACTTCACTATAATTATGATTTTCCATAATGTATTGACATTGATCTTCAATAGATAAATCTCGCAATAAAATAGGAAGATTTATAAGTTTTCTATCTATCTTCTTTCCTTTCTTTCCCTCAATAGCTACAATATCACTTTGCAATCCACTAAATCCACCATACTTGCGTACATTATTACGTAATTTATTTACTGGTACCGTTGCTTCTGTTTTGTCTTTTTCGCTATTTTTATCATTTGGTAAAATAGTTACTTTAAAAAGTTCTCTATTATTTGTATCTAATTTTTTAGTTATATATACATCTCTATAATTAAAACACTTAATATAATCTAAAATTCGTTCCGGATTCCAAATAACTTCTCCTGTATCTTCGTCAATACATTCATACTTCATACTATTTATGATAAATCCATGATTTTCTTTATCAACATCATACTTTTTCTTCTTTAAATTTCTCATATATTGACCATAAATATATTTCGCTTCCAATCCCGGAAATCTTACTTGGATGTATCGTCCAATAATACAAGCAATATAAGCATCATGAGCATGATGAAAATCATTTACATTTCTATTTTTATATATTCCATATTTTTCTCTAAATTCATGAGATAAATCTGCTCTTACTGTAAATACTTTAGTTCCTTTATAATGATTTTCAATAATATTAGCGACATGTTTTGTGATCTGTCTTGTTTCTACTAATTGCCTACTAATAAATTTATCAATTTGATCCGGTCTAAATTCATTTCTTATTAATCGATAATATTTTGTTTGTGTTATTAATCCATTATCGTATCGTTTTTTCCAAAAATCTTCCATTTTATTTCTTATTTCTAAAGGTAAAACTAAATCATCTAATTTTCTTTGGTTTTCTTTTTTCTTAACTAACACTAAGTTATCCAAGCTATTATCCGTTGTAAGTGTTCTAGGAAAAATATGATCTATTTCATAATCTAATAATTTATCAATATCCAGTTCTTCTTCACTGTACATGCATTTTCCTAGTTGGGTGTAATACAAATATAATCTTGTTTCAATAGAGTTTTTTTCGTCTTGCTTATTTAAATTAGCAAATACTTCATTTCCATGATTATCTAATTGATTCTTTAAATCTTTGTATATTGATTTTAATTTTTTTACTCTAGTTGTAGATCTAACTTTTTCTTGGTCTTCCCTAGCAAATTCTATATAAATATTTTTAGGTTCATATCCCATGTAATGTTTAATTTCTTCAATAACTTGTAACGTTTGCCATATTCCTCTTTTAATGGCTGGAGATCCTGCTAAGTTTTCAATGTCTTCATATGTAAAAGAATCTGTTTCATCTTTAAAATTCTCTTTTTCAATGATTTGTTTAAAACCTAATTCTTTATCATTGATAATTTCCATTAAAACCATATGGCTTTCCTTCATTACATCTAATACAGAAACACTTGAACCAAATTTATTATCTGCTCTGATACCATCTATAAGCTTTTTAGACAATCTTGACCAACCAGAATATTTTAATTTCATAATTTTCTTGATTTTATTTTGATCTAAATTATGAACATTTTTTAATCTTTCTTTTAAAATACTTCCTTCATTAAAAATCGTCATATCTTCTATAATTTTTTCAATTAAATCATAGTTACTATCATTTATTTCACCAAAAATTCCTTTAAAATCAATCCATGGTGCTAATGAAGATGAAAATGCTTTTTCTTTTTGATAGCCTGTTATTTCACCAACTTTTAATTGATTTTGCTCTAACCAATTAATTAGATCTTTTTCTTTAACGGTTTTTCTCTTACTTTTATAAAATAAATCTTCTATCATTTTATTTTTTGTATCTATAGGCAACAATTTTCCATCAATTCTTATTTTATTAACTTCCGCTAATACTTCATACATGGAACATGTTAATGATTTTTTAGGCATTACTTTTTCCATTGGCAGATACGTACAATAATTGGTTAATCTATTAATAAATTGAGCTGCTGTTTCTTGTATATCAACTATTTCTTGATGATTCCATGGTAATATTCTTTCATTTTCTTTACCTTTTTTTCTTTTTAGCCAGCCAAATTGTTCGTTACCATTTAAAGGTCCATAATAATAAGGAATTCTGAATTCTAGAATTGAAATAATTTTATCTCTATTTTCTTTTAAAACAGGATAATATTTTTCTTGATGATCTAATATTTTTATAAGTTCATCTTTTTGCATTTGATAAGGAATATAAGCATTATTTTTACTATTTTGTTTTAACATAAAGGTTTCATTAGCAATCTTTTCAAGAATTTCATCTTTTCTTGAATCATCTGATTTTTCAATTGCTTTCTTTACATATTTATAGAAACCATCCGTTTTATCCCCTGACCACGCTACAGGATTTATATAATTATAATAATTGACAATATTCTTTGAAGTTGGTTTAAACATTTCGTCATATTCTTTTTTTCCAATTTTTAACATCATTTCTTTTAAAGTTCTTAAATCTTTTCCATGGTTTTCATAAATATTAACCATTGCATCTGAAATTGAAGCATGTTGACTATCGGAACCAACTATTTTGCTTAATTCAATCCAACTATAAAATTGTTGCATCAAATCTATAAATTCCATTTTTTCTTTTAATATATTTTCATATTCAGTAATATTTTCTTCATAAGATTTATTTGAAAATTGCATTTTCAAATCTTCATTATCAAATTGTAAATCCTCATCACGTATATATAATTTACTTACATTAAACTTATTTCCAACAAGTCCATTAATAAATTCTTTAACTACTTTTTTATCTTCATTATTTAATTTTAATTGAGATATACATTTACTTACTTTTGCTGTTCTAGAAATATTTTCAACAACAGTTTTTAATATAAATTGAATTTGTTCATCGCTAATATTATAAATTGTATCATTATTCTTACCAAGAACATCAAAAAGAATTTTTAAATCATCTTCTTTATTTGATGGTTCTAAATGTAATTCTTGTCCTTCATATAAAAAATTCCCGCGATATTTAACAATATGATGTAAAGCTAAATAAATTAATCTTGGATCTGCTTTTTCATCACTTTCGCATAATTTCTTTCTTAAATGATAGATTGTTGGATAATTTTTAAAATAGTCTTTGTCATTATAATCTTCCTCACAAAATAAATTATAATTCATTTTATAATTATCTTTTAATATAGCTTTTTTATCCTCTTTATCTAAAAAAGTTGTTTTTTCTAAGCGAATAAAAAAAGATAAATCAACCTTTAATACCATATCACTCATAATCATTTGTAATAATCTAATTCGTTCTCTTCGTTTATTATATCTTCTACGTGACGAACGATAATTTCTACGATTTTGCGCAGTTTGTGCTTGATCAAATAAACGTGATCCCCATAAATGATGTTTTCCTTTGTTTAATAAGTATCCATTTTCATCAATAACTGCCCATCCTACAGAATTTGTACCAACATCTACACCTATATAATATTTTATCTTTTCTCTATTTTTCACTATTGACATCCCCTTTCTTTAGCGTTATTCTATTCATGTCAAAACAAATAGGTTTTGATCATTCAAAATAACACAACACAGTTAAAATAAAGCTTATGCTAAAGCGTCAGTAACATGACATCACTTAGGTGATTAGAAAAAGTTCTTCGGAACTTTTTTTATTTTATATTAATAATTGTACCATCCACGCCTTGCAATTAAAATATTTATCTTATTAGATATTCTTTTTTATCTATATTATAAACTTTAACATTTCTAAATACCGGCTTATATAAGACGGTATTGTATCTTTTTTTCACAAAAAAATAAGAAACCTTTTTCAAGATTTCTTATTTCAATAAATTATCTAATACTTTAATCAT
>OIZF01002072.1_pt1 | contig 10413 bp, 12 predicted proteins | sample 1588471 | NCBI WGS metagenome assembly OIZF01 (sample SAMN03283279) | human gut metagenome | biome: human-associated habitat; material: feces | host: Homo sapiens | place: Peru | collected 2012
GATCAAGGTGGACATATTATTCATGGTGCAGCTAATGCAATGTATTTACCAAAAGTTATTGCTTTCAATGCCAAAGATCCAACAGCTAAAAAACGTTATGGTGTCATCGCTGATTACATGCATTTAGGTGGAGCAGATGATGATGAAAAAGTTGCTTTATTAATTAAATATTTAAGAGGTATGAATGATGAATTAAATATTCCTCATGGAATCAATAAATATGGCGCAGATGGTATGCCAGCTGAAACTGGATTTGTTCCAGAAGATATCTTCTTAGCACGTGTTGATGAAATTGCTGATAATGCAATTGCTGATGCATGTACAGGATCAAACCCACGTATTCCAAACCATGATGAAATGGTTGCTTTATTAAAAGCTTGCTACTATGATACAGAAGTAGATTTCTAATAGAATAAATGAGGTCCTAAATAGAGGACCTCTTTTTTATGTATATATACTATAAATACGTTTTTTAGGTGTTTAATCCATACTTATGAAAACAATATTTCTTTTATTTATCTATAATAAAGATAGATAAAGGGGGTAGCTATTATGAAGTATGCAATATTAGATGGAAAATTAACTCATATTTCTAAAGTGAAAAAAGGAACAATTGCCAGAGTTTTTGGATACAGTGATGATTTAGTAATAGCTGTAGGTGGTAGGGAAAGAAAATATTGGAAATATTTAGATGTGAAACGTACAAGAATGTATCAAGAATTATAGGAATAACATTGTTTATTCCTTTTTTTGTTTGTATAATAGAATTATTGGAGGTTATAGGATGAAATATGGAAATGAGATAAAAAATATATGTCATCTTGCATGGCCTGCTATTATTCAAGAAGCAATGAATACGGTAGTGACTTATGTAGATACAGCGATGGTTGGTTCTATGGGAGCAACAGCTTCTGCAGCAGTTGGTTTAACATCTACTGTTACTTGGTTGTTAGGAAGTATTTCGGTTGCCTTTGGAGTGGGTGTCTTAGCCGTATGTGCTCAATCAGATGGCGCTAAAGATCATAAAAAAGTACAGATTGCGGGTCAACAAGCCTTATTTATTTCTTTTATTATAGGATTGATAACAACTATTATTAGTATCATAATTGCTCCATTTTTACCTGGTTGGCTCAATGGTGCCAAAGAAATAAGGCATGATGCTTTTTTATATTTTTTAATTGTATCAGCACCATTTATATTTAGAACATTTATTATTATTCTCTCTTCAACTTTAAGAGCTGTTAAAGATATGAAAACACCAATGATGATCAATGTTTATATGAATATAATCAATATCATTTTAAATTTCTTTTTAATTTATCCGACAAGAAAGATATTTGGTATAACTGTTTATGGAGCTGGTTTATCTGTAGCCGGAGCAGCGATAGCTTCAGCTATTTCTTATATTGTTGGAGGAATTTTGATGTTTAGACATTATTATCAAAATAAAATCTTTGATTTTAAACATACAGGATTTCATTTTCACAAACCAGTATGTTTAGAATGTTTAAAAATTTCTATTCCTGTTGTTATGGAAAGAAGTGTTATTTGTTTAGGACATGTTACTTTTGCTTCGTTGATTGCTAAATTAGGAGTTGTTTCTTTGGCAACACATTCGATAGCAATTCAAGCAGAACAAGCGTTTTATGCACCGGGGTATGGTTTCCAATCAGCAGCAAGTACACTTGTAGGAAATGCTGTTGGTGAAAAAGATGAATCTAAAGTTAAAAGAATGACGTATCTTACATGTGCAATTACTTTAAGTATCATGGCTATTGCTGGTGTTTTATTATTCATAAATGCTCAAAATATTATGTCGATTTTTACTCCTGATCAAAAAGTTATCGCTTTAGGAACTAGGGTATTAAGGATTGTTTCTATTAGTGAACCAATCTATGGTATCTTGATTATTCTAGAAGGAACTTTTAATGGAATGGGGGATACCAAAGCACCATTTGTATTTTCTTTGATTACGATGTGGGGAATAAGGATTTTTGGTTCAATGCTCATGATCAATGTCTTTTCATTTGGACTTGAAAGTGTTTGGATCATGATGGTTTTAGATAATATTTCTAGATGTTTATTATTATCAACACGTTTTTTGAAAGGAAAATGGAAATATCGGGTTTATCAATAGGAGGAAAGAAAATGAAATATAAAAAATTTGAAAATACAATTATCGCAAGAATTGATAAGGGTGAAGATATTGTTGAACAAGTTAAAAATATTGCTTTAAAAGAAAATATCAAACTTGCAAGTATTCAAGCTTTAGGTGCAATTAATGATTTTACAGTCGGTGTTTTTAAAACAAAGGAAAAGAAATATTTTGCTAATGAATTTAAAGGTGATTATGAAATTGTATCTCTTACGGGAACTATTAATACAATGAATGGTGAATATTATAGTCATATGCATCTATCTGCTGGAAATGATCAAGGAGAAGTTTTTGGTGGTCATTTAAATAAAGCAATTGTTTCAGCAACATGTGAAATGGTTATTCAAGTCATCAATGGACAAGTAGATCGTTACTTTGATGAAGAAATTGGTTTAAATTTATTAAAATTATAAAGGAGCTAACTATGGAATATTTAACATTACCACAAACGGATTTAAAGGTATCAAAGATTGCTTTAGGATGTATGAGAATTGCTGATAAAAGCATTGAAGAAGTGGAAGAACTTGTCAAAACTGCTCTAGAATCAGGAATTAATTTTTTTGATCATGCAGATATTTATGGTGGAGGAAAATCAGAAGAATTATTTGGCGAAGTATTAAAAAGACATCCTGAATATAGAAAACAGATGATTATTCAAACAAAATGTGGTATTGTTCCTGGAAAAAGATATGATTTTTCTAAGGAACATATCTTAAAATGTGTCAATGAATCATTAGAAAGATTACATACAGACTATGTAGATATTCTTTTGCTTCATAGACCAGATTCTTTATGTGATCCTCAAGAAGTTGCTGAAACTTTTAATGAGTTATATGAAGCTGGAAAAGTTCATTATTTTGGTGTTTCTAATCACACACCTTTACAAATAGAATTATTAAAGAAATATTTAAAATATCCAATTATTATTAATCAATTACAATTATCAATCGTTCATTCAGTAATGATTGATTCAGGATTAAATATGAATATGAAAGAAGCATTTGCGCAAGATAAAGATGGTGGTGTTTTAGATTATTGTCGTTTAAATGATATTACGATCCAACCATGGAGTTCAATCCAAGCTTCTTGGGCGGAAGGAACTTTTATTGATCATCCAAATTATCAAAAATTAAATGATGTTATGCAACAATTAGCTCATAAATATCAAGTAACTAAACCAGCAATAGCGATTGCTTGGTTACTTCGTCATCCTGCACATATGCAACCAATCGTAGGGACAACATCCTCTCAACATTTAAAAGAAACAATTAAAGCATGTGATTTTACGCTTACAAGACAAGAATGGTATGATCTCTATCTTGCAAGTGAAAAACCACTACCATAGAAAGTTGCTTAGGCAACTTTTTATATACTTTATAATAAAAATAATATTTGTTGAATAAATATAATATATTGATATAATAAAGATGGGTGATGTTTATGAAATATAAAAGAATATCTACAAAAGATTATTTAGTAAATGAAGATCAATTTATTGATTTATTAGAAAATAAAGCTTTAGAAGGATGGTATTTAAAAAATATAAGTCTAAATTTTTTAACATTTGAAAAAAGAACACCACAAAGAAAGCATTATAAAATATATTATAAACAAATAAATAAAGATATAAAAGAAGCAGGATGCTGTATTATTGTTAATTATTTCGGGTTACAAGTAGTAGAAGTTGAAGATCTTTTTGCTCAACCTTTAAAACAAGATGTAGGTGATAAAAAAGAAATCTTATCAACGATCTATAATTTTACAACTCATTATTTTTTAATGATCATGGCCATTGTTTTATTAATTGCTTATCAACCTTTTAAAATACATGGGTTGCCAAGTTTACCTTATTTGACTTTTTATTTTGGTACTTATTTATTTTATACTGCTGTAAGTCTTATAAGCTTCTCTTTGTTCTTTTTTGGCTTATGTAATCTATCACATTTAAAAAAAGTAATGAAAAATAAGCCCTTTTATTTAGAAAATATTTTTAATACTTTATCTAAAATAAATCTTTATGTTGGGATTGTTTTGATTTTATTAGATTTATTAAAACAAAATGGTTTCAAATCATTTCTGATTTTACTCATTTCTTGGTTAATTGGTTATCTTGGACATCTTTATAAAGAAAAACATCAAAAATCTAATGCGATTGTTTATCTTTGTGTTATTGCTACAATTGCTTTAAGTTTGTATGACCATCCAGCAGATAGCGATCCTTATAGCGCTATTGAACCTGTCCAAAGCTTACAACAACCTTATAGCTATGAAGATGGTGGAATGTTATATCAAGGATATTCTATTGAAGGGGATCATGGAATGATGGAAGGCTATTATAAAGGATATACGGCAGCTATTTCAAAAGGTATTTTTGAATATCAAGTAGAAAATATTTTTAAGAATAAAATAGCTTATAAAAAAATTATTCAGCAATATCCTCTGATAACTCAAAAAGATAGTGATTTATGTTTTAAATATAAACAAAAATATGTTGTATTAAAGGGTCAAGAAGTTTTTTATATCAATAACAAAGAAGGATTACCACTTTCTAAATATATTAAATATTATCAACGATTAAAGATCTAAGAATTTCTTAGATCTTTTTTGTATTAAAATAATAAAAATAATATTGATATATAAATAATATAATAATATAATAAAAGTAAGGAAAAGATAAATTACATCTCTAGGCAAATAAAGTATTTATTAGAATACATGTAGAAAGGAATGTGAGATTTATATGAAGATAATAGATAAAGTATGGGTCTTTGATTATTTAATGGAAATTTTTATGATCATGACCATGGTTTGTGGTCAAAGCTTACTTACAAATTCTTTAAATTCTTTAGGATATATTAGTATTCATATTAGTTTTATTATTTATTGTTTATTTTATTTTTTACCTATTTTATATTTTATTGCCTTATGGAATAGTGATGTCATAGATTATCGAAAAAATATAATTCTACTTATTATCTTATTTATCTTTAATAAATTATTTCATGGAAATCAAGTTCAACTTTCTTTTCCATTACCTGCTATAGATTTTTATGTAGTTATTTGTTTAATTATAACGATAGTATTTTATATAAGGAGAAAAAATGATGAAAGTAAAACTTATTTTAAGTCTTGATGAATTAGAAAAAGCATATAAGGAATATAAAAAAGCCTTTCGTTTTTCTGGGTTATTCTTTGGTATTCATCAAGAAATAATAGAAGATAAAGATTTTGAAAAATATTTATATTTTTCAAGTGATAAAGTTGAATGTTATGATATAGAAAAACATCAGCTTTTTGAAATAGACTATGATGATTTTTATGAAGTTGATCTATCTTTAAAACAAAAGGTAGTTTGTATGTTAGTAACAACAAGCAATCAACAATATTTTTTTGAATGTAAACAAGATGCACGTTTTTTACAAATAATTGATCTTTTTAAACAAAAGAAAATAAGATATATAGATAGAAATCATTTTATTTCAATCAAGCGATAATCATTGAAAGAAGGGAAATTTACCCTTCTTTTTCATTTAATGAATAAATCTTAATAGAATGAAAACAGGAGGGATAAAATGATTTATTCGCTTATTGTACTAACAGCAGGCTTTTTTGTTTTAGTGAAAGGAGCAGATTGGTTTGTAGATGGAGCATCTTCACTGGCAAGTATTTTTCATGTTTCTCAATTAGTTATTGGATTGACGATTTGTGCGATGGGAACCAGTTTGCCAGAGGCAGCTGTTTCATTAGTAGCAGGGTTAAAAGGAAATTCAGGAATTACCATTGGGAATGTTGTTGGAAGTAATATTTTAAATATTTTGATTGTTTTAGGAATGAGCGCTTTGATTACAAAAATAAAGATTGAAAAATCAACATTGTTCATTGAAATTCCTTATATGTTGCTTTCAAGTCTTGTTTTACTTGTTATGGGAAAAAGTCAACAAGTTGTATCGTTTCAAGAAGGACTTATTTTAATAGGTATGTTTATCATTTATTTACTTTATTTGTTTTGGCTGTCACAAAAAGAAAGTGAGGAGGAAGTTTCTCCACAATACTCTTTTATAGGATGTGTGTTGTTGATTGGTTTAGGCATCTTTTTTGTTATGATTGGTAGTCAACTGGTTGTTAAAGCAGCCACTCAAATAGCTTATTGGTTACATTTTTCTCAAAGATTCATCGGTTTAACGATTGTTGCTTTTGGAACATCATTGCCTGAATTAGTAACCTCTTTACAGGCAGCTAGAAAAGATCATGTGGGTATTGCGATTGGAAATATTGTCGGAAGTAATATTTTTAATATTTTATTTATTGCTGGAGGTGTTTCTTTAATTTGTCCAGTACCTTTTGAAAGTAAATTTATTGTAGATATGTTTGTAGCTATAGGAAGTGGTTGTTTATTATGGCTTTTAACGATTTATCGACGTGAATTAAATAGAATAGGTGGTCTTTTGATGTTACTTTCCTATGTAGTGTATTTAATCTATTTGTGTTAAACGGAAAGAAGAAACATAGAATGATATAGGTGATATAATGAAATTATTGATTAGTTTTTTGATGATTTTTCAAATGATTTGTACCAATGTCGAGTTTTATGGAAAGAGTTATATTGTATATGATAGTTTAAATCAATATGTTGTAGAAGGCAGAAATATAGATTATTTACAAAGTGTTGCTTCAATTTCTAAAATTATGACTGCCATCGTTGTTATTGAAAATAGTCGCTTAGATAAAAAGATTACAGTTGATGAAACGATTAATAAAGCTTATGGGAGTTGTGTCTATATACATATAAAAGATCGAATTACGATTCAAGATCTTTTATATGGTTTAATGCTTCGAAGTGGGAATGACTGTGCTTTAATGCTGGCTAAAAGTGTTGGTGGAAGTGTTGAACGTTTTGTGGAAATGATGAATGAAAAAGCTAGAGATATAGGGATGAAACAGACACATTTTTCGAATCCTTCAGGTTTAGATGAAGAAGATGAAGGAAATTTATCAACAGTTAAAGAAATGGCGATGCTTTATCGTTATTGTTGTCAAAATCCTCTTTTTAATCAAATTGTTAAAACAAAAGAGTATAAAAGACTAGATGGAAAAGGTTATTGGCATAATAAAAATCGTCTTTTAAAAGAATACCCTTATTGTGTTGGTGGTAAAACAGGTTATACCAAAAAAGCCAAAAGAACATTAATTACACGAGCTATAAAAAAACAAGTTGATTTAATTATTGTTACTTTTAATTGTGGAAATGATTTTGAGTTTCATCAAAAAAAGTATGAGGAATGTTTTAAAAATTATGAAAAACATGTGTTGTTTGATAAAGGGGTTAGAAATATTAAAGGAAACTGGTACTTGTTTGAAAATGATTTGTTGATGTCAAAAGAAAAGGATGAAAGTGTAAGTTATTTGATTCATAATGAAGAAATGTTTATTTATAGAAATCAAACGTATATTAAAAAAATTAAATTAAAGAGATATCGGTTTAGAGATTTTTATTTAATGATCTTAAAGGATCTAGTTTATGAATAAGATCTTTCATTATGGGATTATTCTTTTTATTATTGTTGGTTTGATTTTTAATAAACAAGAAGCCATGTTAAAAGCTCTTTTACAAACACCTTTTGATGTCTTTGAACTTTGTAAAACACTTATTTTAAGTATTTGTTTATGGAATGGCTTATTAAAAATCATTCAGGCTTCAAATATGGTGAATCATTTAAATTTTCTATTTAAACCACTATTACGTTGGATCTATGGACGATGTATTCAAGATGAACAAATCTATCAAGCACTATCTTCAAATTTGATTGCTAATCTATTAGGACTTGGAACACTTGCTACAATGAGTGGTTTACAAGCAATTTCTAAATTAAAAGAAAAGAATTATCCCCTTCAAATAAAAATACTAGTAGTAATCAATACGGCAGGCTTTTCTATTTTACCAACTACCATGATGACAATTAGACAAAATTATCATAGTCAAAATATTTTAGCTTTTTATCCTTATAGTTTATTTATTGGTTTTTCAATTACAATTATAGGAATTGTTATTATTAAGGTGATTGAACATGTCTAATTTAATTCTACTTATTATTTTATGGAGTTTTTTAGAATGTGCTTATAAAAAAATACCTATTTATGAAGAATTTATTACAGGAGTCAAAGAAGGAATGCATTATTTAATGATTCTTTTTCCTTCTTTAATGCTTCTTACTTTATGGGTCAATCTTTTTTTAAGTAGTGGTTTTATCTCTTTAATAGGTACTTTCTTTATTCGATTTTTTTCAATTCCCCTTGATTTATTATTAATGGCTTTTACAAGACCAATAAGTAGTCAAACTTCTCTTATTATTTTAAAAAGAATTTATGATTATTATGGAATAGATCATCTTTATAGTTTAATGGGATCAATTTTACAAACTGGAAGTGATACAACTTTATATGTTGTTTCTTTATATTATGGAAGTATTCATTTAAAGAAGTATAGCTATACATTATGGTTAGGCTTTTTCTTAGATTTTCTTTCATTTGTTTTTATGCTTTGTTTTTATTATTTAGGAATGATTTCGTAAGTTTTTAATATATTGGAATAAAAGGAGTTATGATAATGGAAACGAAACAAATTCTTAAAGATATTGGTAAAAGATGTCAAGGTGATATTTATTTAGGAATTGTTGGACCTGTAAGAAGTGGAAAATCGACTTTTATTAAAAGATTTATGGAAATGGCGGTTATTCCTTATATTGAAGATCCTGATGTAAAGATAAGAACGATCGATGAACTTCCACAATCAGGAAAAGGCAAAATGATTATGACTGTAGAACCTAAGTTTATACCGAATCAAGCCGTTAAGATAGATTTACAAGATGATTTTAAAATCAATGTACGTTTAGTTGATTGTGTAGGATATGTGATTGAAGGAGCAAGTGGTTATCAAGATGACAGTGGGATACGTCTTGTTAAAACACCATGGTATAATGAAAGTATACCTTTTGATCAAGCAGCTAAAATTGGAACAAAAAAGGTTATTCAAGATCATTCAACGATTGGAATCGTTGTTACTAGTGATGGTAGTTTTCTAGATATTGATGAACAAAGTTATCACAGTGCAACAAAAGAAATCATTCAAGAGTTGCAAGATATAGGGAAACCATTTATTGTGATTGTCAATAGTAAAGATCCTTCAAGTTCAAAGTGTCAAAATGTTGTTGAAAGTTATCAAAAAGAATACGATGTACCAATCATTGCTATTGATACAACCAACATGTTAGAAACTCAAATCGTGCATCTTTTACAAGAAGCACTTAATGAATTTGGAATTCATGAGGTGAAAATTGAAGTTCCGCGTTATATTGCAATGTTAAATCAAAAACATTGGTTAAAACAAACATTAGATGAAGCACTAAAAAATTCATTAGTAGAAATCAAAAAAATAAAAGATGTCAAACATCTTACAGAAGGTATTGAATCGTATGACTTTGTTAAAAGAGCTTATTTAAAAAGTGTCGATACATCTCATTCTTCAGCGACGATTCGCATTGAAGAAAGAAATGGTTTATATGATGAATTACTAACAAATATTGTTGGTTATGAAGTAGATCGTTCTTCTATTCTTGCCTTGTTACAAGAATTGATGACTATCAAGGATGAATATGATGGTATTTCGAATGCCCTTAGTATGGTAAGACAAACAGGTTATGGTTATGCGATTCCTCGTTTAGAAGAAATAGAATTATCAAAACCAGAAATTATTAAACAAGGTTCTAGATATGGAATGAAGTTAAAAAGTAAAGCAGCAACCACTTATATGATTAAAATTGATATTGAAAGTACATTTGAACCAATTATTGGTTCAAAGCAACAAGCGGAAAGCTTTATTGATTATTTAAATCATAATGGAAATGATAAGGAAGCTATTTTTTCATGTGATGTTTTTGGCAGAAAATTAGGTGATTTAATAGAAGAAGGGATGTATTATAAATTGAATATGATTCCAGAAAATGCAAGTTTAAAAATACATGATATATTGTCAAAAATTGTAAATAAAGGTAAATCAAATGTGATAGCAATTGTTTTATAATTTTTTGAAAAAGTTCTTTAAAAATCTCTTGAAACAACATTTTTTAGATGCTATACTAACCTAGTATTTTTATTATTGCGGGGTGTGAAAATGAATAAGAAAGAACTAGTTGAATCAGTTTCAATAGAACGTAATTTAACAAAAAAAGAAGCAGAACTACTTGTAGATACTGTGTTTAATA
>OIZF01002077.1_pt1 | contig 10396 bp, 8 predicted proteins | sample 1588471 | NCBI WGS metagenome assembly OIZF01 (sample SAMN03283279) | human gut metagenome | biome: human-associated habitat; material: feces | host: Homo sapiens | place: Peru | collected 2012
TGTCATGATCAATTCCTCTCTTGTTTTAAAACACTGTTACTGCCAGTACATATCTTGATAATTCGCTGTATGGAAGGCATTGGCTCGAAAACCCCCTACCCGTTTTGCCACAACATTAGCAGTGATTGGCTGATAAAGGGGGACCATATAAGCTTTCGTCTGCGTAAAGTATTGATTGGCTGCTTGTAAAAGTTGATATCGCTTTGTGGGATCAGTTACCATATCATTCGCCTGCGTCAATAATTGATCATACGTTGGATCAGAAACTTTTGAGAAGTTCAAACCGTAGCCCGTTTGACCAATTTTCAACGGAAATGAGGCATCTGCAATGCTGACACTTAAGCCGATATTAACCAGATCAAAATTCTGTTTTAACACATCTGATACTACTTGGTTATGTGGTTCATATTTTGTATTAACGGTTAAGCCAGGAAAGGCATGTTCCGCCGTATATTGGATATATTCGCCCACTGCTTTACTTGTTGGATCATTATCAAAAGTCATCGATAAATTGACTTCATGCTGACCAGTCTCTTTCAAATAAGTTGCCCAAGCCGCTTTGGCTTTCTGTTTATTCATACGAAATTGAACGCCAGCGTTATCTGTAAAGTCTTGACCGGTCGACGCATTTTTCATCACGCCCTGTGGTACTGCATTAGATTGTGGTAATGACCCATCTTTCATCACACTTTGCGTAATTTCATCCCGATTAATCAGGTACCCAAAAGCTTGTCGCAAGTTTTGACTATTTGTTTTTGAAGCGGTCTCATTAAAGTACAAACCACGAACAATTGCTTGTGGCACAGCATGATAATTAGATTGTTTCTTATAAGTCGCAATATAGTTATCAGATAATTGCGCAATGTCTAGATGCTGATTCTTAAACTCACCAGCAGCTGTCATCGGTGTCTTAATGACACGTGTTTTAACTTTAGCAATACGCACGTGATCAGCGTGCCAATAATACGGATTCTTTTCGAACGTGAAACTTGTATTCGTACCCGTCCAACCAAGCATTTGGTAGGCGCTATTGGTCACCATATAATTTGAAGCCGTCCCATATTTATCACCCCATAATTGGTACTTTTTAGTATCAACCGGTAAAATTGTCGTGGCCAACTGATTAAACCAAGGGACTGGTTTAGTTAAAGTGATTTGAACGGTACGTTGGTCCAAAGCCTTAGCACCAATTTGATCAGGCGACATCGTGCCCTTATGGACAGCATCATAATTTTTCATGACAGCAATACCATCAGCTGAAGCTTGTGATTTAGTTCTTGGATCAGTCATTTTCTGGATCGCAGTAATAAAATCCTGTGCCGTAACTGGATCCCCGTTAGACCATTTTGCGTTTTGTCTAATTTTAAACGTGTAAACCGTGTCATTTTCTGAAGGCTTAACAATTTGTGTCGCCATTGCAGGGACGATTTTATCGCCATCATACCGATAAAAGCTTTCATAAACCTGATCTTGTGCTTGCCCTGAATAGATATCTGTTGTCATAACAGGATTCATAGTCACTGGTTCTGACATCATCATCGTTTGTAGCACTTTTTGACTAGCATGGGTGTTTTTAAATTGTACAACACTCACAATCACAACCGCAGCCAAACCAATGCTACCAGCAACAACTAATTTTCTTTTCATATACACTCCTAAATTAAAATAAAAAAGCTATCCAGTTATACTGCTGGATAGCTTTGACGTGTTATCGTTAAATCGCCCCAGACACTGTTTATATCAACAGCGTCCGAAAAATCTCAACCACTGTTTATCACTAAATAATCAGGCTGAGAATGAGAATATTACGTGCTGCTTTTTGGTCAATATTTTCTTTAAACATGAGTAATACCTCCTTTTACTAATGTAAGTATCATAATACTTTAATGTTTAAAAAGCAACACTAAAAAATCCTATGCCTTAATTGTTTAAGACATAGGATTTTTGATTACTTCTGTTGTGTCAAATCGACATCTTCCAATTTAATAATGCGTGTTTTGTGACGGATTTTGTAGCCAACGTATAATATCACAAAGAGCGGTACTGATAGATAAGTCACCGCAAGTTTCTCTAAGTTAAATTCTGAAAAACTTGCCGGATCTTGACCAATAATCACACCAATTGAAATCACTAACGCAAATAATGGCCCAAATGGGAACCACTTTGCTTTATACTTCAACGCATTCAAATCTTTTCCCTGTACAACGTAGGCACGACGGAAACGGTAATGTGATAACGCAATGCCAACCCAAGCGATAAACCCGGTCAAACCAGAAGCGTTCACCAACCAAGTATAGGCCACTGATCCACCCTTAGTATTTGAAATGAAAGCCAACAAACCAATCGCTGTTGTCAAGAAAAGCGCTGCTACTGGTACGCCGCGTGTCGACAATTTTGCAAAAATCTTTGGGGCTTCACCCTTACGCGCCATCGCATACAACATCCGCGTTGAGGCGTAAGACCCTGAGTTAGCTGATGATACAATTGACGTCAAGATAACCGCGTTCATCAAACTTGCCGCAAAGGCAATTCCCGCATTTTTAAAGACAATTGTAAACGGTGATTCTGCAATATTTTGTGTTGAGGCACTCAACAAACGTGGGTCACGGTAGTAAACCAAAGCTGAAATCACGAAAATCGCCATGATATAGAAAAGCAAAATGCGCCAGAAAACTTGATTAATGGCTTTAGGCACAGACTTTTCTGGATCTTTAGCCTCTCCAGCCGTAATCCCAATTAACTCTGTCCCTTGAAAAGAGAAACCAGCCACAACAAAGACTGATAAAATAGCTTGCGGACCACCGACAAAGCCGTGGTAACCAACGGATAGATTTTTCATCACGTTAACGTCTGAATGGATAATGCCAAAAATTGTGGCAACACCCACAATCAAAAAGGCAATAATCGTGATCACCTTTATCATTGATAACCAAAATTCTGTCTCACCAAAGGCACCTACGGAAAAGAGGTTAATCAAGAAAATAAACACCATGGCCACCGCTGAAAAAATCCAAGATGGGGTCTGCGGAAACCAAAAGTTCGACACCAAACCAACGGCCACAATATCGACGGCTAAGGTAATGGCCCAGTTAAACCAGTAATTCCAACCCATCGCAAATCCCAGTGCCGGATCAACATAGCGCCCTGCATAATCAGAAAAAGAGCCCGACGTGGGTGAATAAGTTGCCATTTCACCCAAACTGGTCATTAAGAAATAGACCATGACACCAATTGCCAGATAGGCAACAATGGCCCCTGACGGGCCAGCTTGTGCAACTGTTGCACCAGAAGCAACAAACAATCCGGTTCCAATTGAACCACCTAAAGCAATCATTGACACATGCCGTGTCTTGAGATTACGTTTCATCTCACCATTATGTTCTGCCATTAACATTCTCCCTCATCGGGGCAAATAAAAAGCCCCTTTCTTATCAACAGAAAGAGGTCCAAAAAGTTATTTTATCGTAACTTTTCAAAGCACACCACGTCGCCGTGACAGTCTAACAACTATTCGTTGTTAGCCCAATTTCACGCTGCCTTGCGCGAAATTTCGGCAACCGCCCCTTTCACGTAAAATCACTGTTCTTGGCGAACTCATTTACGTTACTCATGTTGGTTGCAACCTCTTTGATAACTTGAATATCATATCATCTTTAAATTAAGGTGTCAATTTTTAAAACATGTCGCCAATGCTTAGCATGCCGACGATATTGCTGTTCACACAACTGCCACCAAAAATACCCAAAGCAGATCGCGCCAAGCACACTCGATAACGGCATCCCATTTTGTTGCATACGGTCTAACGCCAACAAACACCAAATCAGCACGACCAATGCTTGCATTCCCCACTGCCATCGCCGCTCAGGGGTCACACGTGGCACCAAAATAACAGCCATGACAGCCAAAATCTGAAACCACCAAATCAACAAGAGATCAGGCATCATAGCCCCCATTTTAAGCCCATGATCCCAATAAACAGCTAACACAGTTGATAATAAGCCCACCACTATCATCACTAAAATTTGTGTCACCACGAACCAGCCCATCGCAATTTTATAATCGATTAAAGCGAGTAACGCCGCAATACCGGCCATCACTAAAATGGCCAGCCAGTAATGGTTTAACAAGGCGGTAACCAGGATGCCTTGTTGCACCACTTGTGGTATGAAATGCTGTACCGCTAATTCTGCGCCATCATTCATCACATGCATGAATAGTAAATTAAAACGCACTTGGATAGCTACAATCAGAAATAATCCCATAAAAATCAGCATAAGGAATTTTCTCAATTTATCGGACTGAATTAACATTCTATTAACTCCCTTGTCTGTTGATCACAATAATTGTACCATTATAACCAGTATCATTTGCTTAAATCCATGATCTTGTCATGTTTTAAACTTGCCTTTATCTTCACATGTTATGATATTTTTAACTGTGATAACCCAATCTAGCAACATTTTAGGAGACTTATTCATATGGATCCCCAATCAGAATCACGGGCGCACCGATACCATGTGCCCAATCACAAGCTGCGCAACCTGATTTTTATCAGTATTGCCGTGATTGTGTTTGCTATCAGCGGCTTTGCCTGGTTAACTATCCACAACACCAAGGGTGTCATCGATAAATCATATGCTGGTGCCGGTCTCACCAAATCTCGTGACGTTTCCAAAGTGATTAAAAGCGGTCGGCCGATTTCCGTCTTATTATATGGGACGGACACTGGTGAATTGGGCCGTACCTACCGTGGTCGTACTGATTCTATGATGTTACTAATCATCAACCCGAAAACCGAAAAAACAACCCTGATTTCACTCCCACGTGACGCCATGGTGGCCATTGTTGGTTACGAAAATACGTTCCCACAAAAGTTGAATGCGGCTTATGCCTTTGGTTCGACGGCGACATCAATCAAGACGGTTGAGTCCTTTTTAAACATTCCGATTGATTATTATGCGTTAGTCAACATGGGCGGTTTAGCAACGATGGTGGATCAAGTTGGTGGTATTACCGTGAAGTCGCCACTTGATTTCACCTATAGTCAAGAAACTGCTCACAATTACGGGCCAAATCTCTACCGGTTCCACAAAGATAGTCCCAAATATGAGCATTCTGACGATAATGGCGTCACTTGGTCCGAATCAAAAACAGTCATGAACGGGGATGCGGCTTTGGCCTTTTCACGGATGCGTTATGGTGACCCGACCGGTGATTATGGGCGTCAACAACGGCAACGTCTCGTGTTAGAAGGCCTAATCAAAAAGTCAGCCAATGTGTCGAGTCTACTCAACGACAAGTTCATGGCAACCATTTCTAAAAATGTCCGAACCGACCTCACGTTTGGTGATATGACAACCATGGCTAGCAAATATATTCAGGCCAAAAATCATATTACTACCGAACATATGCAAGGGGTAACCACTAATTATCCTGACGCTGACGGTAACGATGTGTCTTATGAAGTCATTCCACAAAAGGAGAAACAACGGGTGACCGACCTTGCGCGAAAAGCGCTCGGGCTTAAGGCCGAAAAAACCGGCCGGCCTTATGGTGGTAAAATTCCATCAAGTCTCGCCAATATTGCGGCTTCATTACGCCCAGTTGGCGATAATAGCAGCGATGAAAGTGACACAACAGCACAATAAAAGCACCAAGCAAAAGAGCTTGGTGCTTTTTTACATGTCTTATCCAAAATAGTCAATGCCCATCGCATGACGGACATCTTTCATCGTGGCTTCTGCCACGACATTAGCGCGTTCTGATCCAGCTTTCAGCATTTCCAGCACTGCCGGAATATCTTGGGCAAACATTGCCCGTCGTTCACGAATCGGCGCCATTTCAGCTTCCATCACGTCGATTAAATGCTTTTTAAGCTTCATATCACCTAGACCACCAGCCGTATAGTGTGCCTTTAATTCAGCCACGCGTTCTTGGTCAGGGTCAAAAATATCAAGGTACGTGAAGACAACGTTGCCTTCAACATGCCCAGGATCATCAATGTTGATATGCAAAGGATCCGTATACATGGCTTTCACTTTTTTAGCCAAAGTATCTGCATCATCAGAAATGTAAATCCCATTACCCAATGACTTAGACATTTTGGCATTGCCATCAATACCCGGCAAACGCCCTTGTCCCTTCGGTGGAAAGACACCGACTGGTTCAACAAGGACATCAGATTGGTAGGCATTGTTAAATGACCGCACCAATTCACGCGCTTGTTCCAACATCGGTTCCTGATCATCCCCAACCGGCACTTTTGTGGCGCGGAAAATAGCAATATCGGCTGCTTGAGACACCGGATATGTTAGAAATCCTGCTGGGATTCCCTCCCCAAAACCTTTTTGTGAAATTTCTGCTTTCACAGTCGGATTACGTTGTAAACGCGCCACCGACACCAAATTCATAAAGTATTCAGTCAGTTCAAACAACCCTTTGATTTGTGATTGCACAAAAATAGTGGTTTTTGCCGGATCAATCCCAACCGCCAAATAATCCAAGGCAACTTCTGTTAGAGATTGCCGAATTTTTTCTGGATTACGCGCATTATCGGTAAAGGCTTGTGTATCAGCAATCATCACAAATGGTTCATAGTCCCCTGAATTTTGCATTGCCACACGATTTTTCAATGATCCAATATAATGACCAATGTGTAACTTCCCCGTTGGTCGATCACCTGTTAAATAAATTTCTTTAGACATTTTAACTTCCTCTATTAAAAACGTGCAACATGCACTCTACCTCTTATTATACGGTAAATTTCACAATGTTCATAGCCGAAAAGATTAAAAATACCCTTGACTTAAAATGTGATAACTATTAGAATAATGTCATTATATGACGATAGGAGATTAATACGATGAAATATGCAGTAGTTGGTGCAGGCGCAATGGGATTGCGATACGGTATTCTCCTTCAGGAAAATGCCGGCGTACCCGTTGACTTTGTGGAACCTACGCAGTCGAGCTTAGATAAAATCCGTGCACAGGGTGACAAAGTTTGGAAATCACGTGATCACAAGGATCGCCATGAAATTAAAATTAATATTTTCTCACCGGAGGAATATGATGGTGAACCCGACGTCTGGATTTTCTTCATGAAGCAAATGCAGTTACAAGATACGCTTGATCGCTTGGCACCCAAATTCAAGCCTGGTCAAACCGCTTTAGGCGCGATGAACGGGATGGGTCACATTGAAAAACTACAGCAATATTTCGATGATGAACACATTATTGGCGGGACAGCTATGATTGCCACTGTCCTAAACGACTTTGGTGATGTGGATTTCATGGGCGCTGAAGGCGCTGGCTCATCTGTCTATGCCAATTTGACAGAAAAGCCTTCTGCTACCATGGATGCGCTCCTAGCTGACTTTAAAGCGGCACATTTAAACCCAAGTTATACCGAAAACTTCATGGGGACACTGCTGACTAAAGTTTTCTTCAATGCCGTTGAAAATTCGATTGCCACCATGTTCCAATCCCGAATGGGGCAACTCATGGCATATGACAATTTCCTTGAAGGTGTGGCACGGCCACTCATTAACGAAGCTTATGATGCCGCTGAAGCCGCTGGTATTGAACTCATTGAAAGTCGTGACGACATGGTCGCACAAGTGGACTACGTCTCAAACGTGGCTAACCCACTCCATTTCCCTTCCATGTACCAAGACTTTGTAAAGGGTCGACCAACAGAAGTCGATTATATCAACGGTTGGATCGCGGATCTTGCGGACAAACATGGTACGCAAGCACCTAACCATCGTTTGGTCACCAACTTTGTCCATTTGGCTGAATCAATGCGGGAATTTACGCCACCAGTCAATAAACTCGCCCCAGATTATACGGGCGCTTAATCAAAAAGCATGCCGCAGCATGCTTTTTGATTATGCTAACAAGGCCAATGTTTCAGCGTGTTGGACACCATTAAAGTATTTATCAAGTGCTTGTTGGTAAAGGGGCGTCTCTGGCGCCACTTGATTAAATAGTGTCAAACTGGCTTGGAACTTTGGTGCATCTACTGCGCCAAACATAGTCACCGGATCGTTACCTGCCAATGCCAGCGTCGTGGCGACAATTGCCTCTAAACGCGTCCGAAGTACTGGATCTGTCAAATAAGCTTGTGCCTCTTTGGCATCCGCTAAGCCATAATAAGTGGCGCGTTCACTTTTACCCAATCCGCGCAATTGCGGTAACACATACCACATCCAATGTGTCTGTTTTTCACCCTGACTTAATTCGGCCAGCGCATCAGCATACGTGTTAACACCAACAATTTCACCGTTTTGTGCATCCACAAAGCGCTGTAAGGCTGAATCAAGTGTCAAACTTTGAACAACACCAGTTGCCTGATATTGTCTAAATAAACGATACACCGCTTGTCCGGCAAACGTGAGGTGCATATGATCGATGGTCTGGGGCGATACCCACTTTTTGGCATCAATTTCCGTATCGTCAATAGCGACTTGTTCGGCCGTCCAATCTGTTAAATGAAAAACATTGGTGTAAAGTTTCGCGCGATCACCGTTCGGATAATGGGCGACAAATTGCTTCCCTGACACTGTCCCAATCAACTGTAATTTTTTCGGATCAGCTGTCACCCCGGCCTCTTCCGCAACTTCCCGTGCAGCGTTTTCTTGCCATGACAATTCTGGTTCGACATAACCACCAGGAAAAGCCCAACCAGCAAAATCACGATTGTAGATCATCAACAATTCGCCTTGTGGGTTTTCAATCACCACATCAGTTGTCGGCATCACTAGTTCAAAATCATGCCCGACCCGTTCACGAATTTTTGCAACATAAGAATCTTCGTATGGCATTGTACGCTTTATCCAAGTTACGAATAACTTAGCCCTTTCTTACCGTGTCTTATTTTCTTCATTATAGCAGGCAATCACGCGCTACCCAATGCCTGCCCATTTCAACCTGAAAACTTGTTGGCAATTTGTTCAATATCTTTAATCACCAGCGAGATTGTCCCATTATCATGGTTGATAAATTCAACTTTTGAGCGATCTTGATAGACCGCCATTGGAATAGCTACTTCAATCCCTGAGTCTAATTTAAATTTTTGTACCCGATATTTCTTTTCATACTTCGGCGTATTATCGACCGGTACTTTTGGTGCCACTGATTTGTCAATTAACTGTGCCTGATACTGTGCTTGGGCGGTCACATTATCCGGAAAAACTTGTTCAGCAATGGCTGTCGTATCAATCTGTCCCGTTGATAAACCGTCATAAATCACGGCCTGCGTCGTTGCTAAGGCTTCATGGGTTGGTATATCATCAAATTTTTCGGCCACGGCTTTTACCGTCCGTTTAATGGTTTGAATATTTTCTTTCAATGAAATTTCCGGCGTCAAGGCCAGAAACTTTTCTGAAAAATAAGCACAACGATGACCGTCAATCACATACTGTTTCTCTAATAATTGGTAACGTTGTGTCGTTAAATTAACAATAATCGCCTCATCAACGGTTTGACTACTAGCTGGTAAAACCGTTTGGTTCAACACCAAATTGTTCACCATCTGATCATCAATATAAGTCACCGCATGAGCATAACGTGGCGAAAAATTTAGCTTAAGTAAGCCAAAAATTGGTCCCTCATCTGATGTTGCCAAAAAACTCAGCACGTCCCCAGCGGGGATACTGTCACTCGCCGCAATAATCTCAAATAACTTTGTCGCTAACACGGTCGTCATTTCAGCAAAATCAGGCTTAGCCAGCATCGTTGCTAAATAATCTTGAGGCGTTAAGGTGCCCTGTTTCACATCCCCAGCCGATACTTTGGCGACCAACTGATCAATATAGTCTTGCACCCCGACGTTGTCTAACGGCATCTCCCCTTGTGACGCGATAAGATTGCCTGTATTCGTGTCTAGAATATGTAGCATCGCATGTTGAATAATCATCTTTGCATCCTTTAGGTTTAGTCATTTTATTATAGCATGCCTAATCATGCCCTTAGCTTTCTTCTGACCATAAAAAAAGCCGACAACCCTTACGAGTTGTCGACTTATCGCACAGCTAATTACTTCTTATCAGCCTTGCCTTTGTGGTCTTTATGGTCTTTACGATCCTTGTGATCCTTACCTTGACGAGCTTCACCCTTGTTAGCTTCGCCCTTATCAGCTTCAGCATCTGAAGCTTCACGAAGTTCTTCATCTTCGTTCACGACATCATTGTCAGTCAAAGCGGAAATAACCAACTTGTCGTCAACCAAGTCAGCACGCAAGTGCTTTTCTTCAGGATTTTCAAGGTAGAAGTCAGTGACTTGATCACGGATTTGTTGTTCGATCACACGACGAAGTGGACGTGCACCCATTGCTTCGTCATAGCCTTGTTCAATCAAGTATTCCTTGGCGGCATCAGTCACTGTCAACGTGATGT
>OIZF01002078.1_pt1 | contig 10392 bp, 10 predicted proteins | sample 1588471 | NCBI WGS metagenome assembly OIZF01 (sample SAMN03283279) | human gut metagenome | biome: human-associated habitat; material: feces | host: Homo sapiens | place: Peru | collected 2012
TCTGTGCCTTCTGTCGTATGACGCGCAGCGTCTATACGCTCTGTGGATTCCAAAAGTTTAAGCCCGTAGGCTTCTGTGTGGTCTGTGTATTCTGTGGGAACTACAAGCAAAGAAGATACAAGTACAAGAGCCTCTCCCTGATAAACTGCAATTTACACTTCTATCACTCCATTTCTCTGATGAACCTTAATTTTTTGTACCTAAAGATAATGTTAACAATAATTAATTGGGAACACGAAACAATCTCCGAACCGTGATTCCTAAGCTTCACTTAACTATTGGATTTTTCCCTTTTCACTTTTCACTTAGCTTCTCTATCCCCAGTTTCTCCTCGTCGTCCTTCTTGTCCACAACCAGACTGTCACCAGGTTCGATGTCTTGAGCCATCATGCTCTCGCAAATCTCGTCCTCCACATAAGTCTGTATGGCACGCTTCAGAGGACGTGCTCCAAACTGCGGATCGTATCCCTTTGAAGCAAGGAAATCCTTTGCTTCATCCGTTACCTTGATGTTGTAGCCATTCTTTGCTATTCGCTTCGTCAGCTTGTCCAGTTCTACATCCACAATCTGTCGGATTGCCGTGGCGTCCAACTGGTCGAATGTTATAATCTCGTCAAGGCGGTTGAGGAATTCAGGAGCAAACTGGCGCGACAAGGCCTTCTGCACAACCGAACGCGCATACTCCTTCGACTTTTCGCCATCTGCACCATTTATCGACGAGGCGTTGAAGCCTATGCCATGACTAAAGTCCTTAAGCTGGCGTGTTCCGGCATTCGACGTCATTATTATTATGGTATTGCGGAAGTCAACCATGCGTCCGTTGCCGTCCGTCATACGTCCCTCGTCCAGCACCTGCAGCAGCAGGTTGAACACGTCGCCATGTGCCTTCTCAATCTCGTCGAGCAACACGATAGAGTAGGGATGACGGCGCACACGCTCGGTAAGCTGTCCGCCCTCGCCATAGCCCACATATCCCGGAGGCGCTCCAACAAGACGCGACGTGTTGAACTTCTCCGAATACTCGCTCATGTCGATACGCACCAGAGCGTCCTTTGTGCCGAACATCTGCAAGGCCAGCTGTTGTGCCAGATAGGTCTTGCCCACACCCGTCGGGCCCAGGAACATGAACACGCCAATTGGTCGGTTAGGGTCTTTCAGGCCCAGTCGGTTGCGTTGTATGCTTCGCACAATCTTGTCCACAGCCTTGTCCTGAGCTATTACGGTTCCCTTCAAGGTGCTGCCCAAACGGCGCAGACGGTCGCTCTCCTTCTCCGAGATGCGTTGCAAGGGCACGCCCGACATGGTAGACACAACGCCCTCCACATCCGACGCGTTAACGGTCTCGCGATTGCTGTCGTCGCTCGAAGCCCATTCGTCGTTAAGCTTTCTCAGTTCGGCCTCAAGCTGACATTGGCGGTCGCGATAGTTGGCAGCAAGCTCAAAGTTCTGGTCGGCTGCCGCGGCACGTTTCAGTTGCTCGGCATTCTGTATTTCCTTCTCCTTCTCCACGATGGCTGGCGGCAATTCGGCATGTTGCAGATGCACGCACGAGCCCACCTCGTCAAGGGCGTCGATTGCCTTGTCGGGGAATTGGCGCTCGGTTATATACCTTGCCGTCAGATCCACACAAGCCTTAAGGGCCTCTTCGGTATAATGTACGTGGTGATGGTCCTCGTAGCGTTCCTTGATATTGTGCAAAATCTCGAGCGTCTCCTCGGCCGTAGAAGGCTCCACCATAACGCGCTGGAATCTGCGCTCCAGGGCTCCGTCCTTCTCTATAGAGTTGCGATACTCGTCAAGCGTTGTGGCTCCGATGCATTGTATAAGTCCGCGTGCCAGAGCCGGCTTCATTATGTTGGCCGCGTCCATAGAGCCTGGCGTGCTGCCGGCACCAATAATGGTGTGAATCTCGTCTATAAACACGATAATGTCTGGATTCTCCTCAAGCTCGCGCAGCAAAGCCTGGATGCGCTCCTCAAACTGTCCGCGATACTTTGTGCCCGCAACGATAGACGTCATGTCCAGACGAAGTATGCGCTTGTTGAAGAGTAGTGGCGAGGTGTGGCGTTGGGCGATAAGCTGCGCCAGTCCCTCAACAATAGCACTCTTGCCCACACCCGGCTCGCCAATAAGAATAGGGTTGTTCTTCTTGCGTCGGCACAAAATCTCGGTCACGCGCTTTATCTCTTTCTCTCTGCCCACAACGGGGTCCAGCTTGCCCTCGGCAGCCGCCCTGGTCAGGTCGGAAGCAAATTTGTCGAGCACAGGCGTCTTGCCTCCTCTGTCGGCCACAGTAGTCTTTGTAGTCTGGCTCTTCTTGTCGCCCTGGGTGTTGTTTCTCGACATTATATTTTCGTCTTCCTCCTCCGAAATGCCTATTCCGTTCTGTGGTTTCGAGGTTGTTTGCATAAGATGTTTCATAGCTGTGTTATAGTTCAATCCCTTGCTCTCCAGCACCTGCTTGGCGCCGTTTATTGTCTGGTCGTGCAGAATGGCCAGTATCACGTGCTCCACGTTTACTATCTGCGAGTGTTGCAGACGCGCCTCAAGTATTGACAGCTTCAGGATGTTGCTTGCTTTCTCGTCAAGTGCAGGTGTGGCTATTGAGCCTTCGCCCTCGGTCTCCTTGTTGTTGTTTACACTATTCTCGAGCTCTGTCTTTATATCATTTGCGTCAATATCCGAGCGTAACAGCAAATCAAGGAGAGGGTTCTGTCTGTCTCTCAACATACCTAACAATAGGTGTTCCGGCATTACGTGTGTACACGACATGCGCAACGCCTCCTCTCTGCTGAATGCAAGGATTGTGGAAACTTTAGTTGAAAATTGATTCGTCATTATATATATATTGGCTTTAACTTTCAAGAAGAAAAGCACACGGCTCTAACTTCTTTAACTTCCAAGAAGTAAAGCACATGGCTTTAACTTCTTTAACTTCTTTAACTTCCAAGAAGAAAAGCACATGGCTCTAACTTCTTTAACTTCTCTAACTTCCAAGAAGAAAAGCACATGGCTTTAACTTCTCTAACTTCTTTAACTTCTCTAACTTCTAAATTAACTTCTAATCCCGCCTGTCCAACCAGACGTTTTTATTTTAAACCTTGCAAATAATGTGCCATTTGCTCCAATTTCTTGGCATCATTAAACTTTCTGTAGTATAATGTCGCCTCGTTAAGGTATTCGTCGGCTATGTTGGTTTTGTCCAGGGCCAGATAACACATGCCAATCCGCATTAGGGAGTCGCCCTTCTCGTTGTTGTGGCACAACAGTATGTGGCTCTCAAACAAGGGTAGCGCCTTGCGATAATGCCCCAGTCTGAAGTTGCTCTCGGCCATGCAATACAGGTACACGGCCCTTTCCTGAGGAGCAAACAGCTGTAGATTGGGCGAAATCTTGCCCAATACGGCCACAGACTTTTTGTAATCGCCATCGTAGAAGTAGCACACGCCTATGTAGCCTTGAAAGCGCATATTAAGCTTGTACATGTTGTCCAGCCTCTGAAACAGAAGAAGTGCCTCATGATATTTGCCGCTCTGAAAATATTCTATCGCCCTTGTCAGCAATTGGCTCGAGGCGTCTTTGCGAATATCTGCAAAGCTTGACATCATGAGGCACATCATCATTATTATCGTAAGAATAAGCCTTGGCATTTACTCTGTGTAGAAGTTTATCAGGTCGCGCAGGGCCTTCTGGCAAGCCGGACAAAAGTCCTTGTGCTGATTGCTGCGCATACGGCAGTCGGGGTAGGGACGGTAAACGCCCTTTAGGCTGTAGCCAGCTCCTTCGTAGGCGCCAACCTCAGATTTTTCCCCTTTCACTTTTCTCTTTTCCCTTTTCACCTTAGAAGATTTTTCACTTTTCCCTTTTCTCTTTTCACTTCCCCCATCAGGCATAGGCGTCGGAACCTGTGTTCCCGGCTCAATCAGGTTCTCCCACTTGTTGTGAAAGTCTACAAGGGTTGTGATGTTCTTCTCCCAAGGCTCCACGTCGTGCGGATACATCGGAATCTGCTCGGCCTCGTAGGCGTACTCGTCGGCCAGACCTGCAAAGCTGTGGCCAAACTCGTGCACAACCACCTGGCGATATTGCGGATGGTGGGTCATCGAGAGGTTGTACGAGTTGAGTATTCCGCCCCCGCCATACTCGCTTGTGTTTACAAGCACGATGATGTGCTCGTAGGGCACGCCAGCCAGCACGTCGTGCAACGATTTAAGGTTGAGCGTTGTAAGGTAGCGGTTGGAATAGAATGTGTCGAAATGGCTTCCCAGAACCGTATTTCTCCACACGCCCTTCGACGGCTCGCTTGTTCCGCTGTCTACCGATGCCGACTCTACAGCCACGATATTAAATCTGTCGCGCATGGAGCTGAATGGCTCGTGCTCGAACAGGGCCTCTGTGGCAATCTTGGCGTCCTCCACAAATGTTGCCATCTCGCCTGGCTGGTAGCCCTCGGCCACATAGGCTATGTGGATACATTTGGTTGTGTCCTTAGCCTGCTGCAGAGTAACGTATGGCGTGGTGTTGCCAAATCCGATGTGCCTTATCAGCACGTCCTTTGGCGCCACGGTATGTGTTAGCGATTCCACCACCTCGTGGCGGTTGTTGCGCAGGTCTACGGTTATGTCGACCGTATCGCGCGGCATGGGCACCAGAAACACGTTCTCAAACGATTTCACGTTGTCCTTTGCCTCGTCGTACGACTGCCATTCCTGGAATAGCGTAGAGAACGAGTTGCGGTAAATAACCTCTGACGTTCCATGCTTGCGAACCGTAATCTGTCCGTTGCCCTCAACCGGTAGCTCGTCCAGATGCGCATGCTTGCCGTACCATCTTGGCATCATGTTCAGCTTGTCTACGGCTATGCTTTGCGTGGTGGCGTTGCCCAGAAATGTGTAATCTATACGCAGAGTGGAATCACAAAAATTCTGCTCAAAGTCCACGTCTGCCGCGGCATTTGCGCCCAGGCCCGACGCCAACATCATGAATAGCGACAATATATTCTTCTTCATATTCATACTTTTATTTTTTTACCCGTTAGCCTCTGCCTTAACTCCTAAGAAAAAGCATTCGGCTTAACTCCTTTAACTTCTTAACCCCTTTAACTTCTTTAACTCCTTAACTCCTAAGAAAAAAAGCATTTGGCTCTAACTTCTTTAACTTCTTAACTCCTTAACTTCTCAACCCCTTAACTCCTTTAACTCCTTCTTTAACTTCTTAACTCGTAACTCCTCCACCAATTCCTTGATGTAAGATCTTTGCCAATCCTTCTCATGCAGTTTCACGTCGTCGTACATCAGCAGGTCGATATCGGCCTCCACCACGCCCATGTTGCGCTTGTCCTGAGTGTTGCCCGCCAATTGCTCAATACGCTTCAGCTGCTCCACAACCTCGTTCCTCGCCATGCTGGTCTTGCCCGCCATCACAGCATTAAAGAATTGCTTGCCCTTAAACCGCTCGCCTATTGGCTCTGTGGGTATGATTTGCGTGAACCTGACGTTCTCGAATCTTTGGTCAAGACATTCCTCTACAAACCAGATTCTGTCGGCAATAACATTCGTGCCTATAGCAATAAGAATATCATGCATAACGCTTACAGAGTGCCTTTGGTTGTAGGAATCTCAAAGTGCATAACGTCGCGCTTTACAGCCATCTTCAAAGCTCTTGCCAGCGCCTTAAAAATGCCCTCAATCTTGTGGTGCTCGTTGGTTCCGCGAGCCGAGATGTCGAGGTTCATGTGTGCCGCGTCGCTCAGACTCTTGAAGAAGTGCATGAACATCTCGGTAGGCACATCGCCAATCTTCTCGCGATGGAATTCCACATCCCAGTTAAGCCACGCACGTCCACCAAAGTCCAGCGCCACCTGGCACAGGCAGTCGTCCATAGGCAAGCAATATCCGTAGCGCTCAATGCCTCGTTTCGAGCCCAGACACTTGTCAATACATTGTCCCAGCACGATGGCCGTATCCTCTATAGTATGATGCTCGTCCACGTTCAGGTCGCCCTTGCAAGAGATGTTCAGGTCCATCATTCCGTGTCGGCCAATCTGCTCAAGCATATGGTCGAAGAAACCCAGTCCGGTGTCAATCTTGCATTTTCCCGTGCCGTCCATATTTATCTCTATGGCAATGTTGGTCTCTTTGGTCATGCGACTAATCTTTGCCCTACGCTCGCCCGCAAACAGCAGTTCCGAAATCTTGTTCCACGTCATTCCGTTCTTGCCCAATATCAGAGCCTTGCAGCCCAGGTTGGCAGCCAGTTGCGCGTCGGTCTCTCTGTCGCCAATCACGTACGATCCCGCAATATCATACATCGGGTTGTCCATGTATTCCTTCAGCATTCCCGTACCCGGCTTGCGCATGGGCGAGTTGTCCTCGGGGAAATGTCGGTCTATATGCTGGGCGCTGAACACAATGCCCTCGCCCTCCAGAGTCTGCATAATAAAGTTATGTATTGGATAGAAGTCCGACTCCGGGAAGGCGTCTGTACCCAGACCGTCCTGATTGCTTACCATCACCAGCTTAAAGTCGGTATGTTGCTGTATAAACGTGAGGTTCTTTATCACGTCCTTAACAAACTTCAGTTTCTCAAACGAGTCTACCTGCTCGTCGTAGGGTTCTTCCACAATTGTGCCATCACGGTCTATAAACAAAAGTCTCTGCTGTTTTGTTTCTTCCATATTAGTTTATTTTAAAGTTATTCTTTAGGGTTGCTCACGCTTGCCTCCACGTTGCCATAGGCATACACAAACACGAATACGCCCCACAGATACACGTATTGCATGATGAAGGTGGAGATGGTTGTGGCAAGGAAGTTGAGCCATCCGAAATAAGCAGGAATGCCCGACTCGTCGCCTTGCATCACGCCCATCGTGTCGATGTTCGAGGCCGCGTTGGTTACTATGCCCGGAAGGCACAAGAAGGCGCATACCATGGCGCCCACAAGTATCAGCAGCAGCAATATCGAGAACACGAAGCCCAGTTTCTTGTAGCCCTTGGCGTAATCGCTACCCACGAGATTCTTGAATTTAGTCTCCTTATTAAATATGTACTTTGATACCGAATAGATGTATGGCGACACCAATAGCGCGAGCAGCATAAACAGGCACAGATAAACGGCCAGCAACATTACCGTGAAGGTGGAGGCGGGCAGAGTCCTTACGCTCTCAATCGACATCAGCAGATAGGTGGAGCCTGCAAACACCATCAGGCATACGGCAAACAGCACTATCGAGAACACGTCTACCTTGAGCATCTTCCTGAATGCCACGCCACGCTTCTCGTCGTTTAGCATTACTACCACGTTCGACTTGACAAACGAGTCTAACACCACGCTCGCTACGGCTATCAGACAGCCCGCCGCTATCGTGCCGGCAAACTGGCCCACGCCATTAGCCCCCAGTACAGCCAAGGGCGACACGAAGGTTGCCAATCCCAATACTACAGACAACGCAAGCACCCATATCCACGTACAACGCAATATCTTAGCGAAATTGGTGCTGTAAACACCCAGGGAAGCGCTAAGGCATCCCAAACAACTCCTGTTTTTAAAAATATCGTTTATCATTTTTAGTATTAATTGAATGGTCGTCTAAATTCCGAGCAAATAATAGCCGTAGCCACAGCCACGTTCAGGCTGTCGGCCGTCTCTCTATTCTCGGGATAGTTAGGAATGCGCAGAGCCTTGCTAATCCTCTTGCGTATAGGTTGCGAGATGCCCTTGCCCTCGTTTCCCATCACGATAATGCCGTTGGCAGAGTGGGGCACTTTGTAGATGTTCTCGCCCTCAAGCAAGGTGCCGTACACGGGAACCGTAGCGGGCAGCGAGTCGAAGAAGCTCTCCAACTCCTTATATTCCACCCTCACGCGGGCTATGCTTCCCATCGTGGCCTGCACCACCTTCGGGTTGTACACGTCCACCGTGTCCATGCTGCACACAATATCCTCTATGCCAAACCAGTCGGCTATGCGTATGATGGTGCCCAGGTTACCCGGATCTTGCACGCCGTCAAGCACAAGCGTAAGCTTCTTGTCCAGACAGCTGGCGTCCAGACAGCCGTCAAACTTCTTAAACACGGCCATCACCTGCTGCGGATGACACAGGAAGCTGACCTTAGCCAGCTCGTCGTACGATACCTCCACAATCTCGCATCTCACGTCTTTCAGCAGCTCCGCGTTCTGGTCTATCCATTCCCTTTGCGCCACGAGCAGCTCCACTTTCGAGTTGCCGCGCGCCAGAATGTCGCCCACAATCTTCGAGCCCTCGGCCACAAAAACGTCCTGGGCGTCGCGGTTCTTCTTCAGGTTGAGCGAGTGAATGTATTTAATCTTGTTCTTGCTTATCATAAAATCTACAGTTTTTCTTTTTGTTCCTTGTCCTTAAAGCCTTCTTTTTCCAGTCCTTAAAGCCTTCTTGTTCCAGTCCTTAAAGCCTTCAGTCCTTGTACTTAAAGCCTTCTTGTCCTTGACCTTAAAGAATGATTTCCTGTCCCCATTCCTAAGGGATAGTGCAAAGATACAGTATTTTTGTTAATCCACAAAACAGGTAGGGATAAGAATTAAAAATACAATAAAATCACGCTTTTGGTGTCTACTTACACCAAGTTCTGTTTCGCCATAGTAATGAGCTATGCCATGGTTCAAGACTACAGGATATATCAAACACATTTTTTGCTAAAGAAATAAAAAAAACTTGTAGATATCAAATGTTTTCTTTATTTTTGTCTGCACATAAAATAGATAAGACTATGGTGTGGGTAGAAAAACTTGGGGCATATTTTTTAGATGTGTCAAAATACATACTTACAGGTGTCGTTATCGCATCTATGTTTAAGGACTTTGACAACAAAATCCTTATTTATATTGTGGGGTTAATATTGTCAGTACTTTGTCTGATTGTCGGTTTGATATTAACCAATAAGAAGGAAAATATTCAGAGTAAAAATAATAATAAAACAAATAATAAGGAGAAATAGACTATGGGGGTATATTTAGCATTTCTATTTTTTGGGGTGCCATGCATCCTTTTCTTAATCTTTTGCCTTACCAACAAAGGAAAGAGATGGTTAAGACAAAACAACTTGATGTAATATTAGCCATCAAAATGATAGTTTTCTGAGGATAATGTAACAAGTTTATATAGTAGCGGAGGTCTCCGGCCTCCGCAGCAATCAATGATACAAACTATTAATGATGATTTGTATTCTACTTGGTGCTGCGGAGGCCAGAGACCTCCGCTACTATATAATCAGAAATCGAAAATGACTAAATGACTAATGACTGAAAATGACTGCTACTCTATCGATATTTTACATTATTTGTGTACCTTTGTACCGTCAAAAGTGTGTTTGGGGGTATATCCATGCTACAACCATGCACAAGTATACATAAAAAGTTAGTCTATATGAAAAGAAATTTACTCACCTCAGTATTCATTACATTGTTATCGTTGACAGCTGGTGCGCAGACCGTTTGCAAGTCGCACAATGAGCTGCCCAAAAGGATTGATTCGGAGATAGTGGACATCGACCCCGCGCTATTTAAGACTCAGCGTATCCAGTCGGCACCAGTATGCAAGGCCATGGACGACGATAGCTATCTGTCTAAGCAGAAACATCTCTTTGTCCAGGGTGCCGACTCTCCCTATATAGAAATAGGCATCGGAAATAACTTGACAGCCGAGGTCATGGGACGCCTCACTCCCGAGATGCTCAAGCCCTATGCCGGTTACAAGATAGTGGGTATATCATTTTCGGTGGGTTCGACCTTGGGTAATTCACCCAGCATAATATTCTATGAATTAGACTATGATGGGTGGAACCTGATAGGAAGGTCAGGTGTCAAGGACTATTTTGCTCATCCAGGTTGGTTCAACGAGGTGGAATGTACATGGAATTATGTCATTCCTGAGGAGCCCAACGCTATAATGTTCGGATATACGTTTGATCCGATACATCTTTTTCTTGGTCAAACTAATGATAACGTTGTCATAGTGGGTCGTACCACTGATTTGACCAACGGCTTTCTGGTTGGGGGTGAGTTGATAGAAGGCGAAGGCTATAATCTATATCGGCTCAGCTCTAACGAGAATCCATATGCCGTTTGCGTGCAACTCATTCTCTCCAATGGCAGCTCGACCGAAATCGTGGGCGTCGACGGCAAGCGCAATGTCAAAGTCGTAGAGCGCTATGCTCCCGACGGGCAGCGTGTCTCTGCTCCTGTGAGCGGCATCAATATAGAAAAACTAAGCGACGGCACTACGCGCAAGGTGTTTGTGCAGAAGTAAGGTCAAAATGACTGATTACAAATCCTTGTATTCTGCGGTCGCGTCAAACGATGGGCATAATTTTACTTGTAGTTCTTTTGTATGTAGTTCCCACAGAATGCACAGACCACA
>OIZF01002087.1_pt1 | contig 10368 bp, 9 predicted proteins | sample 1588471 | NCBI WGS metagenome assembly OIZF01 (sample SAMN03283279) | human gut metagenome | biome: human-associated habitat; material: feces | host: Homo sapiens | place: Peru | collected 2012
CCATATCGGTCGTTCTAGAAGGAGATAAAATGGCAATGATTTTATAAGAGTTTGTGTTTTTAGCTAGGGGTTTTCCATCTACATCATAAATAATACCCCGACTCGCATATAAAGTTTCTTTGGCAGTATTACGATTACTTGCAAACTCGGTTAAATTGATACCATCTACCTTAGGACTTAAAACAACATAAGAAAGTTTAAGAATGATAATAAGAAAAAAAAGGCTCACAACTAGTATCGTAACCTTTACATTTAAATTGGTTTTTCGTTTATACTTGCCACCTTTTTTCACAAGATACCCCTCCTATTCATCAATATTCTTGATGTTATTATTATTATAAGTCATGCCCTTTTCTTGGGCTACCTCTTGTATTTTATCTAAGCTAGCTAATTCATCGACTTGCATACTTAATGATTCATTAATGCCTTCTTGTTCACTGATTTGATTTTTTAATTTTTCTAATTCAATATTAGATTCTGATAAAATAGCTTTTGTAAAAACAGTAGAAATAGGAAACATCAAAACCGTTAAAAGAAGTAAAATCGTCATTATTTTTTCACCTTTTAATAATCTTATTGTTTTCTTTTTTTGTTTACTCATAATTTATCCTTTCTGCTACTCTTAACTTAGCACTTTTACTACGAGTATTTTCTTCTAGTTCTTTTTTACTTGGTAAAATAGGTTTCTTAGTAATTACTTTTATCTTAGGAAGATATTCTTTGGGAATGTTAGGTAATCCTTTTAACATATCATCTACTTCACTATATTTTTTAAAAGTTTGTTTGGTTATGCGATCTTCTAAAGAGTGAAAAGTAACGACAACTAATCTTCCTTTATCGTTTAATAAATCAATGGCATCTGGTAAAACTTGTTCTAATCCCGTTAATTCTTCATTCACTTCAATACGAATGGCTTGAAAAATATTACGTTCAGGATGTGTTTTATAAAAATAGTTTTCACCAACTGCTTTTTTGATACAATCTACTAATTCTTTTGTTGTTGTAATTGTTTTTTTCTCTCTTTCATTCACAATTTCTTTAGCAATAAAAGGACTTTTCTTTTCTTCTCCATATTTATAAAAAAGCATTTTTAATTCTTCATAAGAATAATTATTTACAATATCTTTAGCTGTTATTTTATCTTCTTGGTTCATCCGCATATCAAGGTCTTCATCTCTCATGAAACTAAACCCACGCTTTTCATCTAACTGAGGGGAAGATACTCCAAGGTCAAACAAAATACCATCTACTTTGGTGATACCATATTCTTGTAAACGTTCTTTCATGTTTACATATTTATCATGAATAATGGTAAAATTATCGCCAATTTGGGATAATTTTTCTTGACTATATAAACAAGCCTCACTATCTCTATCAAAGGCGAATAAATGCCCCTTTTTTATTCTTTTTAAAATTTCACTAGAATCTCCAGCATAACCTAAAGTAGCATCTACGTAGATGCCATCTTCTAAAATATTTAAATTTGCAATTGATTCTTCTTTTAAAACTGTATAATGTTTCATAGATTCTCACATCCATATATATTAAAAATTATTTTTAAATATTGTTGGGGTGCTGGCCAAAAGAAGGGAACAGTAACTTCTTTTTAGACTAACACCGCCCTAAAACAGCGCATAAGAAAAACATCTTTGCTTTTCTTATATAAAGGGTAAAATGTATTTAAAACTATGCTTTGCTAAACTTTTGAAAGAGTAAGTATAAAAGCAAAGATAGTATTAGAAGACAAACTTACTTCTTAAAACATCGCGAAAGTTTAAAAGAAGGACTAAACGTGTCTATCTTTTCTACTACCACTTCTATCACTGTTCATATATAGATTACTAGATTTTTAAAGTAATGTAAAGTAAATACTGTGAAAATAAAGTAAACTTTACATCATTTTAAAACTTTATCTTCAAAACACTTAAAAAGTTCTATATAATAAACCTTGTGGTGATGTTATGAAAAAAAAGAAATATTTTATTTTAACTTTAGTTTTTCTCTCTTTCATCATGCTTTTCTATTTTAATCAAAAGAAAGGTTTTCATGAAGATGAGATTTACTCTTACGGTTCTTCTAACTATAAGTATGATAACATTTATAAAAGTTATGGTTATACCAGTAAGGAATTAGATTATTTTTGGAATGTTACTTTTAAAGGTAATTTGTTTAACCGTGTTGGTAATTCTTTAGATTTTCTTTTAAATATGGATAAAAAAGAATTTTCTTACCGTGAAGATTTAACTAAGAAAGAGCCCCTTCTAAAAACGAAAGAAGACGCGAATGAATATTTAAGTATTCAAAAAGAAGATCTTGGAAACTATTTTAGTGTGTGGCTTAATCAAGCAATTGATGTTCACCCTCCTTTGTTTTACTTTTGCTTGCATTTTTTCTCCGTCTTTTCTTTTAATCATTTTTCTAAAGTTGTTGGCTTTGCTTTAAACCTTCTCTTTTTCATCTTAACACTTATTGGGATGAAAAAAATATTAGCTTTAGAAGGAAAAGATGAATTTTCTTTACCAGTTGTGATTTTTTATGGTATGAGTATGGCTGCTATCAGTACGGTTATGTTTCAAAGAATGTATATGATGCTTACGTGTTTTGCGGTATGGTATCTTTATTATTTATGGAAATTTGCAAAAGAAGATTTACGTAAAAAAGATAAAATAATTTTTAGTCTCATTATTACAGGTGGCTTTTTAACTCAATATTATTTTTGTATTTATGCCGTTACTTCCTTTATCACTTACGTTATTTTAAATTGGCCTGATAAAAAGAAAATAAAAGACCTCTTCTGGATTCACTTTAAAGGTGCCTTATTAGGACTTATCCTTTATCCTGTCGCGATTTACCAAGTTTTATTTTCTTCTCGTGGTATTGTTGGTCATGAAAATATTGCTAAAACATATTTAGAAATGCTTACTTACTTCATACAAAATATTTTCACAAAATTAAATTTAACTATTATTTTAAGTATTATCTTAGGTATTAGCCTTATTTATGTAGCTTTTAAAAAGAAACTTTTTAAGCAAAAAGAATTTCATTTACTTTTACTCCCTATCATTCTTTCTTTACTTATCATTTCCAAAACATCCCCTTTTTTAGGTAATAGTTTTACATTCCGATATATAATGTTACTTTATCCTATTATTGTTATTTTAATATTCTATATTTTAAGTTTTATAACAAACAAAAAACTTCCCATTCTTTTACTGATAATAAGTATTTTACTGGGAGTATCAGGAATGATTTTAGAACGTCCAACTTACTTATATGAAGAGTATCAAGAGTCGCTTGATATTGCCCAGAATAACAAAGATGATAATATCATTTATGTAGTTGATAACGATTTTACTTTTTTAAATGCTATGCCTGAATTCTTAATTTATAAAAAACATCTTATTATTGACATTAACGAAAATGATTTAGAACAAATAAATGCTTTAAAAGAAGTAAGTCAAGATAATGAAGCTATTTTATGTATTAAAAGTTGGTTAGATACGGAGAAAATTAAAGACGATATTTTAAACAATACTGATTTTACAAAAGCAGAACTTATCTCGAATGTTTCTGGAGATGTCTTATCTACTTATTACAAATTAACAAAATAAAGACAATTCATTATTTTACTATTACCATATTACGACGCTTTATTTTCAGCAGATACGGTGCTTTGTAAATATTGTAGTAAAGAGTTATAAGAAAGGATAGAAATGAAACGTTTCTATCCTTTTTATGTTTAATTTTTCTAATCTCATTGAACTTTTTTGCCGTTTCCGGTACTTTTGTTCAACGAAGTTATATAAAAACTTGTTTCTATATGTAAAAAACAGGCTTCATATTCATAAATTAATTATTCTTTTTGTTATCTTTCATACTATCTAAAACCGTTCCAAATGAGGCAATCCCATTTAATTCGGCTGGTAAAATAATTTTAGTAGCTTGGCCATCAGCCATTTTGCTAAGTGTTTCATAAGACTTTAATTTTAAGATAGCTGTATCAGGGTCCGCTTCTTTTAAAAGACGTATACCCTCAGCTTCCGCTTGCTTTATTTTTAATAAGGCTTCAGCTTCTCCTTCTGCTCTTTTAATTTTAGTTTCTTTTTCAGCTTCAGCTCTTAAAATAGCACTTTCTTTTTCACCTTCAGCAATTAAAACAGATGATTTCTTTTCTCCTTCAGCTTGTAAAATCTTTTCTCTTCTTTCACGTTCAGCACGCATTTGTTTTTCCATGGCATCTTGAATATCTCTTGGTGGTAAAATATTTTTAACTTCGACACGATTTACTTTGATTCCCCATGGATCAGTTGCTTCATCTAAAATAGAACGCATTTTAGCATTAATAATATCACGAGATGTTAAAGTTTGGTCTAATTCTAATTCACCAATAATATTACGTAATGTGGTAGCTGTTAAAGATTCAATAGCACTAATAGGATACTCCACACCATAAGTGTAAAGTTTAGCATCCGTGATTTGAAAATAAACAACGGTATCAATTTGCATTGTAACATTATCTTTAGTAATAACTGGTTGGGGTTCAAAATCCCTTACTAATTCTTTTAAAGTTACAACATTAGCAATTCTATCAACAAAAGGAATTCTAACATGAACCCCATTATGCCAAGTCGTATAATAAGAACCTAATCTTTCAATAACATATACCTTTGATTGAGGTACAACCTTGATACAAGGAATAACAAATAAAATAACTAAAATAAATAATATAATTAAAAATGGCATTATTTTTCACTCTCCTTTTTAGTAGTTGTTTTTTTACGTGTGGTACTTGTTGTCTTTTTTTTCGGTGTTGTTTTTTTAGCAGGAGCTTTTTTCTTTGGCTCTTCTTTTTTTACTTTTTCAACAACTAATTTAACCCCGTCAATTTCTTTAATAAGGACTGGTTCATTTTCTTTAATAGAACCATTGGCAACAGCACTCCATAACTTACCATCTACTTTGACTTCACCAATTTCATTTTTAGTAATTTTTTGAGTAACAATACCCTCCATACCAATGACTCTTTCTAAATTAAGTTTGGTATCTTCTTCTGTTTGATAATCTAATAATTTCTTTCTTGTTGCAATTAAAAAAACAATACCTAAAATCACAAAAACAGCAAATTGGATAACAAATGAGGAAACAAATAAAGATAAAAATAAAGTAATAATACCGCTTGCGATAAACCAAATAGAAACTAAATTCACGGTCGCCGCTTCTACTAACCCTAATAAAATAACAATAACTAACCATATCAACCAATGTGACATAACATAACACTTCCTTCCTCTTGATATTAACACAAAATTCCTCTTTTGAATAGTCATTTTACTCTTTTCTATGGTAAAATGGTAAGGCGAAAGAGGTGTATGATATTGATAAAATTTTATGATTTAAATAACAAAACATGTCAGGAAACAAAAGAACTTGCACAAAACTATTGGATTGATATGATAGATCCTAATGAAGAGGAAATTAAAAGTATTTGTAATCTTTTAAAATTAGAATAAATTGACTTAAAAAAAGTTCTCGATAAATCAGAACTTCCGCATATTGAGCAAGAGCAAAATGCCACCCTTTATATTTTTAATATTCCTTATGTCATTACAAATAATGGCAAGAAAAAATATCGTTCCTATCCTTTTGGTATCTTTTATCAAGAAAAAGGGCTTATCAGTGTTTCTTTAAAAGAACACCCTCTTAAAGAAGTTTTACAAAAAGAACTTTTAGGAGAAAATAATTGGCAAAATATGGAAGATTTTTCTATTTTCTTTATTGCTAAAACAACAGAATATTTCATTCGTTATTTAAATGAAATTCAAGAAGATATTATTGAAAAAGAAAAAGATTTAATCAAATCACCTAGTAATAAAGATTTAGAACGAATGCTTACCTTACAAAAAAGTTTGCTTTATTTTACTACCTCTTTACAAGGTAATGAAATGCTTTTAGAAAAACTAGAAAACAATAGTAATTTAAAAGAGACTTCTCTTGATAATTTAAAAGATGCTCAAATTGAAATAAAACAAGCAATTCGAATGGCTAGTATTTATAGGGAAATTTTAGAAAATACTATGGATACATATAGTTCTATTATTTCTAATAATTTAAATGATATTATGAAATTTTTAACTTCCATTACCCTTGTCATTTCAATACCTACTATGATTTCCTCTTTTCTAGGAATGAATGTTACTATTGGTGACTTTGCTAGTAATCCTTACTCTTTTTTACTTATTATTTTAATATGTCTTTTAGTTACTCTTTTAATTGTTATTCTTTTAAAAAAGAAAAATCTTTTGTAAGACTTTTCTTTTTTTGGTGTTATCACCAACCATTTTCGGCAATTTGCTGATTTCTTTTCGGTGATTTGATGGATTTTTGTTCGGTGATTTGCTGATTTTAACTCATTCTATAATGGCCAATGATGTCATTATGATGCTCTAGAATATCTTCCTCATAATATTTTTGATAAGGATTTGCGTGATGAATAACAAAATTAATTCCGTGACGATTTCTTTTGTCAGATACAATGCCAATATGCTTTTTAAAGACCACAATATCGCCACCTTGCCACTCCTCTATTTTATGAATATCAGTTGTTAGACTAATCGCATTATAATCAAAATAAATCTTTAAATTTAATACTCTTCGAAAATCAATATTTTTATCGACAACATCAATATCATATAAGTTTCTAAAGGCATTTATATGTTCATTAACAAGTTCTCTTAAATCATAACCAGCATCTAAAAAAGCAAAAGCAACGACATCAGTACACACACCATAAGAATCATCAGGATAACCACTCCTATAATATTTACTTTTATATTTAGGATGAGTTTTTATATAATTTCTAGCGTTCATTAAGATATCTGTTTGATCATCTACCCCATCATTATCTTTATCTATCAAACTAACATATGTTTTAATACAAAAAAATTCATTTGTGTACTTTTTATGAGGTAGCAAATTAAAGTAATAAAGTAAGTATAAAAGTATTAATAAACTTATCGTAATAATACTTAAAATAATTAATTTTTTCTTTTTCATATTTCTCCGTATCTATTTAAAATTAAAGACAAGTAAATAATTATTAATAAGTTAAAAATACCCAGTTTTTTTACAACTGAGTATTTTTATTATTTCGTACGAATTGTGAAGTTATCATTATTCACATCTACAACTAAAATATCATTAGGTTTTAAATCTTGTTCAATCATATATTTAGCAAGTAAAGTTTCAATGTTTTTGGTAACATATCTTCTAATTGGTCTTGCACCATAATTTTCATCAAATGATTCATCAATAACTTTTTGACGAGCCTTATCTGTTAATTCTAAAGATATTTGTTTGTCTTTTAAACGACTATTAATTTCACCAATAATTTTATTTAAGATTGCTCCTACGACATCTTTATGTAAAGAATGGAAGACAATAATTTCATCAATACGATTGATAAATTCGGGACGGAAATTATTTTTTAGTTCATTTAAAACTTTTTCTTCGGCATTATCTTCATTGTCTAAAATATATTCACTACCTAAGTTACTTGTCATAATAATGATGGTATTTTTAAAGTCAACGGTTCTTCCTTGAGAATCGGTAAGACGTCCATCATCTAAGATTTGTAATAAAATATTAAAGACATCTTTATGAGCTTTTTCTATCTCATCAAATAAAACAATACTATAAGGATTTCTTCTTACGGCTTCCGTTAAGACGCCACCTTCATCATATCCGACATATCCTGGAGGAGCACCAATTAAACGAGAAACATTAAAAGATTCCATATACTCCGAACAATCAATTCGAATCATATGACGTTCATCATCAAATAATTCATAAGCAAGACTTTTAGCCACTTCTGTTTTACCAACACCGGTTGGACCTAAGAAGATAAAAGAACCAATAGGACGATTAGGGTCTTTAATACCACTTCTGGCTCTTAAAATGGCATCACTTACTCTTCTTAGAGCATCATCTTGGCCAATAACCCTTTCTTTTAATCGGTCATATAAGTGAAGTAGTTTTTCTTTTTCACTACTAACGAGTTTAGAAACCGGTATTTTTGTCCAACGAGAAATGATACTTGCAATTCCTTCTTCATCCACAACATCAGATAAAATAGTACCTTTTTCTTCTTTACGAAGATCTTCTAATTCTTTTTCAAGTTTTGGAATCGTACCATGACGAAGACGCGCACTTGTTTCCAAATCGTAACTATTTTCGGCATTTTGTAAATCAAAACGAGCTCTTTCTAATTCACTCTTCTTTTGATTTATTTTATCTTTAATGCCTTTTTCTTCTTCCCATTTATGACGCATTTCACTTTCTTCTTTTTTCAAATTAGAAAGTTCTTCATCAATTTTCATCACTCTAGCTTTAGATAAATCATCTTTTTCTTTTTTCAAAGCTTGACGTTCAATCTCTAAAGACATAATTTTACGAGTTAATTTATCAAGAGGTACAGGAACAGAATCAAGTTGCATTTTAATAGTAGCACACGCTTCATCGACAAGATCAATGGCTTTATCCGGTAAATATCTATCTGTGATATATCTATCTGATAAAGTAGCGGCAGCCACTAAGGCACTATCTTTAATAGTAACACCATGAAATATTTCAAATCTTTCTTTTAAACCTCTTAAAATAGTAATCGTATCCATAACAGTTGGTTCAGAAACTAAAACTTTTTGAAATCTTCTTTCCAAAGCGCCATCTTTTTCAATGTATTTACGATACTCATTTAAAGTAGTTGCACCAATTAAATGAATCTCACCACGAGCAAGCATTGGTTTTAACATGTTAGAAACATCCATAGCTCCTTCAGCCCCATTACCAACAATCATATGAATTTCATCAATGAACATAATAATGTTGCCATCACTTTTTTCAATTTCTTTTAAAACGGCTTTAAGACGTTCCTCAAATTCACCACGATATTTAGCACCAGCCACTAAAGCTCCTAAGTCAAGTTCCCAAATGGTTTTATTTTTAAGACTGTTTGGAACATCTCCGGCAACTATTCTTTGGGCAAGTCCTTCTACAATAGCTGTTTTACCAACACCTGGTTCACCAATTAAAACGGGATTATTTTTACTCTTACGCGATAAAATACGAATAACATTTCTGACTTCTTCATCACGACCTATGACAGGGTCAACCTTATTATCACGAGCATTCTTTGTAATATCACGTCCATATTTATCTAAGACATTTTTTAATTCTTCATTATTTTCATTATACATATTTAAACCCTCCTTTTTAAACATCATTATTATATCTCAATCGTTAGCACTTGTCAATATAGAGTGCTAATGGTTATTATAAAAAGATACCTAACCGAAGTTAGATATACATTTTATTATTCATCTAAATTTAAATTTTTAATATACTCTATGTTTTCTAGAAACAATTACACGGTTTTCATGATTACAATGCGGATTGATAAACAAAGCATTCCTCTTTGGTTTCGTTGTTTTAAAGGCAATGAATGCCCTGAAGCTTTTCAAGAAGAACTTATAAAAACAGGCATATCTTATGTTTCTAAATTATTTAATAATAATTTTGATTTAATTTTTCTTGCCGACAGATGGTTTAATTCTACTGGCATTATGGAACATATTAATTCTCTCGGACACACCTATGTTCTAAGATTGAAAAAGAACATAAAAGTACTACACTTTGACAAAAAAGAAAACCATAAAATCTGGAAATTTCTATCGGATTTGCCTAAATATAAATATCATTCTATTGCCTATTCTAATATAGAATTTACAGACAAAAAATATATTACAAATATTGTTATAAGTGATGCTGTTGATACAGATGATCCGTGGATTTTAGCAACAAATGGTGATAAAAATAATGCTATTAAAGATTATAGTTATCGCTTTGATGGAATTGAATCTGTCTTTAAAAATCAAAAATCTAATGGTTTTTTCATTGAAAATACAACGAATGCATCTTTAGATTATTTTCAGTCTATGTACTGTTTTGCTAGTATTGGTATTTTATTTCTTACCATTCTAGGGGCTGATTATTCTAAAAACAAAAAAATGTTATAGAGATATTAAAATTAGTACTCATACCAAGTCACACAATTCAAAAATCAGAATTAAATCTTTATTTAAACCTGGTTTAACCCTTTTTCATCGTGCTTTTAATTCTTTAAAATATATCAGAATTAGTTTTAAATTTATGCTTTATGACATTTAACAATTATTATAACCTTTTTAAAACTCCACTTTAAAGTGGAGAGCGTTGCTGTGCCTAAAAAGTACATATTTTGAACAGTTACCTTGATATACTCAAAAAAGTGACGGTGTAGAATGTGGTGTGTAAATTCTTAAATGAATTGCATGC
>OIZF01002088.1_pt1 | contig 10364 bp, 7 predicted proteins | sample 1588471 | NCBI WGS metagenome assembly OIZF01 (sample SAMN03283279) | human gut metagenome | biome: human-associated habitat; material: feces | host: Homo sapiens | place: Peru | collected 2012
GTACCTTGTTAGATCTATTACTTGGTATTCATCACCCCTTACAAGGCAATATTCAGCTGAATGACTCAATTGGCTTTGTTCCGCAATTTTTTAGTGCACCTTTTACCTATTCGGTATTGGATATTGTACTAATGGGGCGTTCAAACCATATTGCCACCTTTAGTAAGCCTAAACCACAAGATATTGAAGTGGCGTTACAAGCATTAGCTGATTTACAGTTGCAGCATTTAGCCGAGCAAGATTTTGCTTCTCTTTCAGGAGGGCAACGCCAGTTGATCTTGATTGCACGTGCCATTGCATCTGAATGCCGTTTAATGCTGTTGGATGAACCCACTTCCGCGCTTGATTTAGCCAACCAAGATGCGGTGTTATCACTTTTAAGACAATTAGCGAAAAAGCATGGCTTAGGAATTATTTTCACCACGCATCAACCTAATCATGCACAAGCGATTGCGGATAAAACACTCTTGATCAATCGGAATTTTATTCGCTTTGGGCAGACGGATGAGATATTAACTTCTGAAAATCTGACCGCACTTTTTCATTTACCGATGATCGTTGAACAATCGCAATATCAACAGCAACCGTTTAGCCATTTTGTGCCGGTTTATGAGGTGTTGTTAGAAGGGAAGAGAGATGAATAAACTCACTATTCATAGTGCGGGAAGCTTTCGATATGCCTTATTGGAGCTTACTCGTGCATTTAAGCAATATAATGACGTGGAAATTGAATGCATATTGGGGCCCGCTGGGTTGTTGAAAACGCGCATAATGGAAGGAGCGTTAGCTGATCTTTTTATTAGTGCGAATTCAGAAAATGTATCGGCACTAGGGAGTCGAGTTTTTCAGCAGCAGGTGCTCACTTATAATCAACTTATGCTGACAACAAAAAATAAACCAGAATTTCAGCGAGATACTCTTGAGCTACTTTTTGATGATCAATATCGATTAGCCACCTCAACGCCAGTTTGTGATCCTTGTGGTGATTATACTTGGCAGCTTTTTGACCTCATTGAAAAAGATTATCCCGAACAAGGTAAAAGGTTAAAATCGAAAGCATTGAAATTGGTCGGTGGAACAGAAAATCAAGTTGTTATACCACCAGGTGAAATAGCTTCATATTATCTCTTGAAAAACGATTATGCGGATATGATGTTGGGTTATGCGCATTATCAGACAAGATTAGAAAATTTGGGGATGCTTTGTCATGCATTGCCATCGGAATATGATATTCGCGCAGAGTATGTCCTTACTATGCTGAATGATGCCGCATTGACGCAGCGATTTTATCAATTTTTATTGAGCGAGCATGCGCAAGACATTATTCGTAAGAATGGATTTAAAAATGATTAAACATTTAAGAGGAACAGCGTAATAATTCCTTGCTTTTATTGGCTTCAATCGTTAAAATTCAGGCTCCTTGTCATCGCTGAGTTAGAGATCGGCGAATGATGTATTAATAACACTACCTTTTAGGAGTAAAAAATGTCTCTAAGTACTGAAAAAAAAGCAGCAATCGTTGCTGAATTTGGTCGCGATGCGAAAGATACTGGTTCTTCTGAAGTTCAAATCGCATTATTAACTGCACAAATCAACCACTTACAAGCTCACTTCGCTGAGCACAAAAAAGACCACCATGGTCGTCGTGGTTTATTACGTATGGTTTCTCGTCGTCGTAAACTTTTAGACTACTTAAAACGTACTGATCTTGCTTTATACCAAAGCACTATCGCTCGTTTAGGTTTACGTCGCTAATTTTTATTACGATAGTAAAAATAAAAGCCTTCGGATTACCGAGGGCTTTTTTATTTTCTGCATATTGGAAGATAAAAAAACGGTCAAAAATTTGACCGCTCTTTTTTAGTTCATTAGTTTGCAATGCCTTTATGACGAAGCAATGCGTCTAATTGAGGTTCACGTCCACGGAAGCGTTTGAATAAGACCATTGGTTCTTCAGAGCCACCGCGAGTGAGAATTTCATCCAAGAAAGATTTACCGGTAACCGGATTGAAAATCCCTTCTTCTTCAAAGCGAGAGAAGGCATCTGCAGATAACACTTCAGCCCATAAATAGCTGTAATAACCTGCTGCGTAACCGCCAGCAAAGATATGGCTAAAGCTATGTGGTGCTCTTGCCCATTCAACACCTTTAATCACGGCAACTTTATCTTTCACTGCTTTTAAGGTATCAAGTACTTGATTAGCTTTGCCTGGTTCAAAAGTATGATGAAGGGTAAAATCAAACAAGCCAAATTCAAGCTGACGTAACACAAACATCGCTGCTTGGTAGTTTTTCGCTTTGAGAAGTTGATTTAATTTTTCTTCTGGCAATGGTTCGTGCGTTTCAAAGTGACCCGAAATAAAATCAAGCGCTTCTTTTTCCCAACACCAGTTTTCCATAAATTGACTTGGAAGTTCTACCGCATCCCAAGGAACCCCATTGATACCCGCAACATCCGGCACATCAACTTTGGTGAGCATATGGTGAATGCCGTGACCAAACTCATGGAAGAGAGTCGTGACTTCATCATGGGTGAATAACGCAGGTTTATCACCAATAGGTGCATTGAAGTTACAGGTTAAATAGGCAACAGGTTTCTGAATTGAACCGTCAGCATTACGTTTTCTGCCGATACAATCATCCATCCATGCGCCGCCACGTTTATTTTCGCGCGCATAAAGATCGAGATAGAAACTGCCGCGTACTTCTCCCGTTTCATCAATTAAATCAAAGAAACGCACATCTTTATGCCAAGTATCTACGCCAAAACGTTCAACTGCACGAATATTAAAAATACGTTTAATTAATTCAAATAAGCCCGAAATAACGCGATCTTCAGGGAAATAAGGACGAAGTTCTTCATCATTGATCGCATATAAATGTTGTTTTTGTTTTTCAGAATAGAAACTGATATCCCAAGGGGCAAGTTCCGTTACGCCAAATTCTTTTTCACAATAAGCTTTAAGTTCTGCTAATTCTTTCTCACCTTGCGCTTTTGAACGATCTGCAAGGTTATTTAAGAAATCTAACACTTGTTGTGGGTTTTCAGCCATTTTGGTGGCAAGTGAACGTTCAGTGTACGTATTGAAACCTAGCAATTTCGCTAGTTCCACGCGTAACGTCATGATTTCTTCAATGATCGCTGTGTTATCCCATTTACCTGCGTTTGGACCTTGATCAGAAGCGCGAGTCGCATAAGCACGATACATTTCTTCGCGTAATGCTGCATTTTCACAATAGGTCATGATTGGCAAATAACTTGGGATTTCTAGCGTAAAGCGATAGCCTTTTAAGCCTTTACTTTCAGCAGATTGTTTTGCTGCGAGTAATGCAGATTCAGGAAGACCCGCTAATTCACTTTCATCTTCAATGACTTTTTCCCAACCCATGGTAGCGTCAAGAACATTATTGCTAAATTGTGCGCTTAATTCTGATAAGCGAGCAACAATCTCACCATAACGTTTTTGTTTTTCTTCGGATAAACCGATACCTGAAAGCTCAAAATCACGCAGTGCATTTTCAATGGCTTTCTTTTGTGCTACTGAATAAGTGGCAAATTCAGGACTATTTTTTAAGGCTAAATAAGCGTTGTATAAGCCTTTGTGTTGGCCTACCCAGGTGCTGTATTCAGAGAGTAGTGGTAAGCAGGCTTGGTACGCATCACGTAATTCAGGGCTGTTTTTAACTGAATTTAAATGGGAGATGGGAGACCAAGCACGGCTTAGGTGTTCGCCTGCTTCAGAAAGGGGTTCAATAAAGTTTTCCCAAGTAAAGTGCGGTTGTTTTAAAACTTGTTCAATGGCTTGACGATTTTCTTCGATGAGTTTTTGGATTGCCGGTTGAATATGTTCTGGTTTGATTTGAGAAAACGGAGGTAAGCCTTCAATATGAAGTAATGGATTAGACATAAATATTCCTTTTGGTAACTGTTTCTTTAGTAAATTGCGACAAATTCTATAATATCAAGGTTGAAAAATCTAAAAAATCAGTAATAATTGCGTATCACTTTTATTTAGGGTTTATGATGAACGGCGCTTCCTTTTTTTCTATTATCATTTTTTCTGGCATCATTGCTCTTACGATTGTTATAGGTGTTGTTTCACTTAAGTTTTTCCCAAAAACTTCTTTAACCAAGGCTATGTATGTTGTTCTTGGATTCATTTCTTTAATATTAGGTGTTATTGGTATTTTTTTACCTATTCTTCCGACAACACCTTTTTTACTGCTTACACTTTATTCTTTTGCGAAAGGTTCTTCTCGTTTAGAACGTTGGTTCTTGGAGACGAAACTTTATCAAAAATACCTAAAATCCTTTAATGAGCGACGTTCATTAACGAAAAAAACAAAAATCTCTATTTTAACCTTTTCAACCACGATGCTTTTAATTGGTTTTTATTTTACTCCAAGTGTTGTGGGACGAACGATCATTGCGATTTTAATTGCGGTAAAATATTGGTTCTTTTTCTTTTGGATTAAAACAGAAGACGTTGAAAATGGATAATGCTTTCCTTACTTGGCTTAAAAGTGCGGTCATTTTAGGTGTCGTTTTGGGATTAAGCGGTTGTGACAAATTAAATAGCCCGAAATCTACAAACACGGTATCAGAAGAGCAACCAACACAAAGCCAGTCTATTGAACAAGAAAATACTTCAAAACCGAGTAGGACTTTACTGACTCGGGCGTTTACTCATTCTCCTTCTTTTGAGCCTTGGTTTGTGCGTTATCCTGAACAAGAAAACTTATTGCGCGATTTATATGAAGGCTTAACCGCTTATGATCAGGAAGGACGAATCGTGCCAGGTATCGCAGAAAGTTGGCAAACAAAAGACAACAAAACCTGGCTCTTTACCTTACGTGAAGGGCTTCGTTGGTCAAACGGTGAACCTTTAGTCGCTCAAGATGTGATGCTTTCTTGGCAAGCACTGTCTCAATCCAATAGTCCATTAAGATCTTATTTGGCTTATCTTAATCTAAAAAATGCGAAAGGCGTTTTAGAAAAAAATAAACCTTTTAAGAGTTTAGGCATTTATGCGGAAAATGACCGCACTTTACGCATTGAGCTTGATAAACCAACACCGTATTTGCCGGAAATGTTGGCGCATATTAGCCTCGTGCCACAATATAGCGATCCTGATTCCCCTGTGACTAATGGGGCTTATATGATCGAAAGTGAAAGTGTGAGAAGCATACACTTAGCGAAAAATCCCTATTATTGGCAGAAAAATAATGTTGCTTTTGAACGCGTAGCTTATCTACCTTTTGTTGCGCCTAAATTGGCTGAATTTGATGTGGTGGTTGATGTGCCTGAAGTTCATTCAGATCTTCAGCATTTTCCGAAGCTTTGTGAGTATTTTTATGAATTTAATTTAAACGATCCTAAAGTTGCTAAGGCAGATGTGCGTAAGGCGATTGCTTCGTTGGTTTCGGTTACGAATATTGTGAATAATGAGATTCCAGCGGCAATTCCAAGTTCTTATTTTTTACCGAAAGCTATGCTAAATGGACAAGATTCAAGATGGGAGCCCGTTGTTGCCGAGCAGTTATTGGCTCAAAATAAAATTGATGAAAGACATCCGCTACATTTAAATGTGCTCTATGATGATGCACCCTTGCATGTGAATATCGCGCAACGTTTAGTGGGGCAATTAACACAATCCGATATGTTGCGCGTGGATGCCCAACCCGTCAATTGGCAAACATTACAGACTAAACGTCAAAAAGGGGATTTCCAAGTCATTCGTTCTGGCTGGTGTGCAGACTTTAATCATCCGATGGCATTTTTAGGCTTGTTCTATTCTAAAAGTCCCGATAATAAAAATGGCTATGCTAATGCAGAATACGATCAACTTTTTGAGCAAGTACTGAGAAGCTTAAATGAAAAAGAGCGGTCAGAAATTTACTTAAAATTAAGTGAGAAGATCCAACAGGAAAACCTTGCGTTACCGCTTTTCCAATACACTACACCGGTTTATATTTCTCCAACTATTATGGGGGCGAAGAAAAATCCAGTAGGGGTCATTTATAGCAAAGATCTATGGCGAAAAGTGGAAAGCTAAAGCTGATTAAGAAAGTTGTTTATCATGCGATGAACGACTTTTTTATTAAATTTAATTAAAAGTGTAAAGTAACACTATTTACTTTTTGTTTTTATCCGCTACAATACACAACAAATCAACCTAGAGGGAAATCCTGATGTTAAAAATGAATGATTTGGTTAAGCTTAGTCAGACACCAAAATCCACGGTGCTGTACTATGTGAAAGAAGGTTTGTTGCCAGAACCCGTAAAAGATAAACCGAATTTTCATCTCTATGATGAATATTGTGTGAAGTTACTCAGCTTTATTAAATATCTACAAAGCAATTTCAATGCGACAATTTCACAAATTAAAGCACTTTTTGCACATCCTCATTTTGATTGGAATAATCCTTATGAAAGTCTTATTGGATTATTAGACATCATCATGGGCGCTGAAAATGAAGTGTTTTCAGTGGAGCAACTCTCTACAGAATTTCATCTTTCTACTCAGCAAATCCAAGATATGGTAGCAGAAGGATTATTGAATCCTCGTGAAGGCATTTTTACAGCAAAAGAACGAGATATTTTGGCAATCTTGGCGCGTTGTGATGAAGCCGAAATGGATGTAGTGAAAGCTTATTTGGCTGCAGCAAGAATGTTAGCGGAAAAAGAGGTGAATGTGACTTTAGCTGCATTAGCCAATAGTGAACAAAAAGATGAAAAATTAAAACACTTATTTGATTTATTGTTGGTGTTAAAACCTTATCTCTTGAATATGAAAACCTTTAATCTTTATCAAGCGGAGAGTGCGAAATGAAACTCTTAAAATATGCTGGCTTTGTGCCTTATTTAGCCATTGCCTTTATTAATGCCAGTGTGGATTTGGCACATAAAATTACTATTCAAAATGTGTTACTGAAAAGCTTTTCAGGGGAGAGCCTGGTCGTTTTAACGGCGTTAATTAATGCCATGATTTTATTACCGTTTATTTTCTTGTTTTCCCCTTCGGCATTTATCAACGATAAATTTTCTCGCACCAATGTGATCCGTTACAGCAGTTTAGCGGCTGTGGTGATCAGTGCGGGGATTTTATTGAGTTATATGACGGGCATGTTTGCGCTTTCCTTTGTACTCACATTGATTTTGGCAGCGCAAAGTGCGGTCTATTCTCCGGCCAAATATAGCATTATTAAATCAATTGTGGGCACCGAAAACATCGGTATGGCAAATGGCGTGATTCAGTCGCTCACCATTGTGGCCATTCTGTTTAGTTCTTTTGCATTTTCTTTCTTCTTTGAAGCGCATTATGTGGCATCAGATGATCCGAATGAAGTATTACAAAGTGTTTGGGTGATAGGTGTAGCATTAGTATTATTGAGTGCACTAGAAGCCTATTTTGCGTTTAAAATCCCATTCTTTAAGCAAGAAGCTGAGAATACAGATGGTCAGTTTGATATGAGAAAATACCTTTCTTTAGGGTATTTAAAAGATAACGTTCGCACATTAAAAGCAGATCAAAATATTTGGTTGAGTGTCATTGGACTAAGCCTATTTTGGGGCGTGTCACAAATTATTGTGGCGGCATTTCCTGCACATTATAAAGCAATGTTCAATGAAGATAATGCTGTTGTCATTCAAGCGATTTTAGCGGTGAGTGGAGTCGGATTAGTGTTAGGTTCATATCTTGCAGGACGTGCTTCTCGTTTGCATATTGAGTTAGGTATTGTTCCACTTGGTGCATTGGGTATTTGTGTGTCGTTATTCTTCTTAACCCTAGCCCAGAGTGGGGTGGTATTAGCACTTTGTTCTTTTGTCTTTGGTTTCTCTGGCGGTTTATTAATCGTGCCACTAAATGCGACGATTCAGTATTTCGCACCTGAGAAAATCAGCGGCAAAATCATGGCAGGTAACAACTTTGTGCAAAACGTGTTTATGGTGGTCTTTTTGCTATTAAGCATTGTTTTTGTACAACTTAATGTTTCGACTCAAGGTTTATTCTTAGTGACTTCGGCTGCATGTTTTGCTGCAAGTTTATATACCATGTCGAAAGTACCCCATTTATTTACGCGTTTATTCTTACTCTTTGCGTTAAAAGCGAATTACCGTTTTCATGTGGATGGGTTAAAAAATCTTCCACAAAGTGGTGGCGTGTTGTTATTAGGTAACCATATTAGCTGGATTGACTGGTTAGTATTACAAGCGGCTAGTCCGCGTGCGATTAAATTTGTGATGTATCGTCCGATTTACAACAAATGGTATCTCACTTGGTTCTTCCGTATTTTCAAAGTCATCCCAATTGGTGGAGGCTCAAGTCGTGAGTCTATTGAAACTATTCGTGAATATTTAGCGCGTGGTGAAGTGGTGGCGTTATTCCCAGAAGGTCATATCAGCTATAACGGTCAAATCAATGAGTTCCAAAAAGGCTTTGAGCACGTATTAAAAGATTTAGAGAATGTGACGACTGTTCCTTTCTATTTACGTGGATTATGGGGTAGCAGCTTCTCTCGTGCGGATTCTTTCTATAAGAATTTAACTAAACGCCAAGGCAAACGTGAAATTTTAGTAGCATTTGGTAAACCCATTCATGGCTTCATTGATGCGACAGCGATGAAGCAAAAAGTACTCGAACTTTCTTTCTCCGTATGGGAAAAAGTCATGAGTAAACGTAAACCGCTGATGCATCATTGGTTGAATTCAGCAAAATCGAATTTATTCAAAGAAGCCGCGGTGGATGCACAAGGCACTAAACTGAATAACCTGAAATTTATTGCTGCAGTATTGATGTTTGTGAAAACCTTGAAAGCCGCTTTAGGGAATGAAAAAAATGTTGGCGTGTTATTACCAAGTTCATCAATCGGGGCAATTATCAATATGACCTTAATGGTGATGGGCAAAGTACCGGTAAATTTAAACTACACGCTAAGCCCTGAAGTGATGGAAAAAGCGTTGAAAAAAGCCAACATTTCGCAAGTCATTACCTCTGAAAAATTCTTGGATAAATTGAATGCAAAAGGTTTTGACTTTAGCCAAGTGATGGCTGATAAAGCCCTCTTTATGGAAAATTTAGGGAAATCGATCACTAAAGCGAATAAAGTGCGGTCATTTTTAACGGCGTTTTTAGCGCCACAATGGTGGATTAAATTACGTTACTTTGCAGACGTAAGCTTGGACGATAATGCAACCATCTTATTCAGTAGTGGTAGTGAAGGTGATCCAAAAGGCATTGAATTAAGCCATAAAAACTTACTAACAAACATTAAACAGATTGGTGAATTATTAAATTTCCACAAAGATGATGTGATTTTGAATTCCTTACCAATTTTCCACTCATTTGGCTTAACCGTGACAACTTTATTGCCATTGTGTGAAGGGATTAAAATGGTGAGTGTGGCGGATCCAACAGATGGGGCGACAGTAGGAAAAATGTGTGCTCGACATCGGGTGAGCATTTTATTTGGTACTTCAACTTTCTTTAGATTGTATGTACGCAATAAGAAATTCCATCCGTTAATGCTACAAAACGTGCGTATGGTTATTGCGGGTGCCGAAAAATTGAAAGCAGATGTAAAAGAAGCCTTCAAACTTAAATTTGGCTTGGAAATTTATGAAGGCTATGGCGCAACTGAAACAGCACCGGTAGCTAGTGTAAATATGCCTAATTTACTTGATCCGGAAACCTTACAAGAATTTACCTTCAATCAATCTGGTACAGTTGGTATGCCATTACCAGGTACCATTATTAAAATTGTGGATCCAGAAAGCTTGCAAGAATTACCAGTCGGCGAAGACGGTTTGATCTTGATTGGTGGTGGACAAGTCATGAAAGGTTATTTGAATGCACCAGAAAAAACAGCAGAAGTGATTGTTGAAATTGACGGTGTACGTTATTACAAAACTGGCGATAAAGGCCATATCGATCATAACGGCTTCATTACCATTGTGGATCGTTATTCTCGATTTGCCAAAGTTGGCGGCGAAATGATCAGTCTCGGTAGCGTGGAAGAGAAACTTTCACAAGTATTTGATGAAGAAAATCAATTTGTTGCCGTCGCCTTGAGCGATGATAAAAAAGGCGAGAGCATTGTGCTTTTAATCAAGTCTGCACTTTCTTTAGATGAGATCAATGAACGCATTAAAGGATTAAATGTACCGCCGATTATGCTACCAAGCCAAATCTTCTTAGTGGATGAAATCCCGATGCTTGGAAGTGGTAAAGTAGATTTCAAAGGTGCGAAGAACTTGGCGATGAGTTTGGTTAAGTAAAGAAAATCGTAATAAATAAAAGAGCGGTCAATTTGACCGCTCTTTTTGTTATTTAATGAACCTCATTTAGGTATTTTCAGCATT
>OIZF01002092.1_pt1 | contig 10344 bp, 9 predicted proteins | sample 1588471 | NCBI WGS metagenome assembly OIZF01 (sample SAMN03283279) | human gut metagenome | biome: human-associated habitat; material: feces | host: Homo sapiens | place: Peru | collected 2012
GCGAAAACTTTGTAGCATCTGATATTCCAGCTATCATTAACTACACACGTGATACATACATTTTGAGCGATGGTGAATTAGCTATCGTAACTCGTGATAATGTATCCGTATTCGACCGTGAAGGCAACCCTGTTGATAAAGAAGTATTCCATGTTAACTGGAATGCGGAAGCAGCAGAAAAAGGCGGTTATGAACACTTCATGTTGAAAGAAATTCATGACCAACCTAAAGCTGTACGCGATACTTTCGGTACACATATCTCTGAAGATGGTAAAACAGCTATCTTTGATGAATTGAATTGGACTGCTGAAGATGTAGCAGCTTTCAATAAAATCCTCATCGTTGCATGTGGTACAGCATACCATGCTGGTCTTGTAACAAAACAATATATTGAAAACTTGGCGCGCATTCCTGTAAGTGTGGAAATCGCATCCGAGTACCGTTACAGCAATCCATTGACTGATGACAAAACATTATGTATCGTTATCAGCCAATCTGGTGAAACATCTGATACATTGGCAGCGTTGAAAGAGGCTAAACGCCTTGGCGCTAAATCCTTAGCGATTACAAACGTAGTAGGTTCCAGTATCTCCCGTGAAGCAGACAATACTGTTTACACATGGGCAGGCCCTGAAATCTCTGTAGCGTCCACAAAAGCGTACACTACTCAATTAGTAGCTGGCTTGTTGTTCGCTGTATACCTTGGTCAATTAAATGGCAAAATGGATCCAGCTTTAGGTGAAGAAATCCTTAGCGGTGTTAAAAACTTGCCTACATTGATTCACGAAATCTTTGAAGTAGACGAAGATATGAAAGCCTTTGCTAAACATTATGGCTTCAAATCTGATGCGTTCTTCTTGGGCCGTGCTATCGACTATGCAGTAGCGATGGAAGGTGCTTTGAAATTGAAAGAAATTTCTTACATCCATGCTGAAGCATATGCTGGTGGCGAATTGAAACATGGTACATTAGCTCTTATTGAAGAAGGCGTACCTGTTATCGCATTGGCTACACAAGAGGATGTATACGATAAGATGATCAGCAACATCCGCGAAGTAAAAGCTCGTGAAGCGGTTGTAATCGGTATCGGCATGAAAGGTGACGAAGAATTATCTAAACACGTAGACCATACAATCTATGTTCCTCGTGCAAATAAATTCATCGCTCCAATCCTTGCAGTTGTACCGTTGCAATTATTAGCATACTATGCAGCGATTACACGCGGCGCAGATGTAGATAAACCACGTAACTTGGCTAAATCTGTAACCGTAGAATAATATATATAACCAACAGTGCTTCGGCACTGTTGGTTTATTTCAATATAGGGAGACTATTATGGCAGTTATATTTTCCGGCATCCAACCAAGTGGTGAGTTAACACTTGGTAACTATTTGGGGGCTTTACGTAATTTCTTAGACTATCAAGATACTGACGAATGTTATTATTGTATCGTTAACCAACATGCGATCACTGTACCGCAAGATCCAAAAGAGTTATTCCAAAATACTCGTAATTTGGCTGCGTTGTATCTAGCGGTTGGTCTCGATCCTAAAAAGGTAACATTGTTCGTACAATCCGAAGTACCTGAGCATGTTAAACTCGGTTGGGTTATGCAATCTATTAGCTATGTTGGCGAATTAGAGCGTATGACGCAGTATAAAGATAAGTCTCAAAAGCAAGGTGACTCTATTCCTACAGCATTGCTTACGTACCCACCATTGATGGCGGCAGATATCTTGTTATATGGTACAAACTATGTTCCTGTAGGTGAAGACCAAAAACAACATCTTGAGTTGACTCGTAATTTGGCAGAGCGTTTTAACCGTAGATTCGGTGAAACTTTCGTAGTACCTGATATCAAGGTAGGCGAAGGTGGTGCTCGCGTTATGAGCTTACAAGAGCCAACTAAGAAAATGAGTAAATCTGATGATAACCAAAATGCTACTATTCGCCTTTTGGATGCACCAGATTTGATTGTGAAAAAATTGAAACGCGCTCAAACGGACTCCGATAATGCAGTGCGTTACGATAAAGAAAATAAGCCTGGCATTTCTAACTTGATGGGCATTTACCGTGCTATCACAAAAGACAGCTATGAAGCTATCGAAGAAATGTATGCAGGTAAAGGTTATGGCGTATTCAAATCAGATATTGCAGACCTATTAGTGGCAACTCTTGAGCCAATCCAACAACGTTACAATGAATTGATTACAAGCCCTGAACTTGATGTAATTCTTGATGAAGGTGCTGCTAAGGCTCATGCTAAAGCAAGTCAAATGTACCGTAAAGTTGAGCAAGCTATGGGCTTGTGCCGTAAATAAAATCATATAGTAGACTTTCAATTTGTGAGGTAAGCCATGACGAAACAAGAGGCGATGGAACGCTTTTCATCAGGTGCCGTACAACAGAGCTTAGAAATACATCGTGGAATCCAGTGGACTGGACGTATCATCGGTCTATTGGTGTGCGTGTTAATTGTGAAATATTTGCCGTCCGATTGGGCTGAGCGTATATTGTATTATCTGTTGTTACTTCTTATATTGTGGACCCTTCATAGATTAGGTGAAAGTCAAGCTTTTATCTGTGAAAAGGGCCTCGTGTTAAAACGTAGGCCTTTTTCTTTTATAGAATACTTTCACAGTCTCTTTCATGGGGATGAATATTTTGTCTTTGTCGATTATGAGCATATTATTGGATTTACTGAAGGTTGGCGTGAACTGCAGGCCATGAATGGTCATGGTGGCATTTATGTAATCCCCTTAGACCTTGCGCAGGTAGGGTATAAAGATAAAATGGCCATGATTGAGGCTATTAATAAGCATTCAGATCTTTAAAGTATAAGTATATACAAAGGCTTTTGAGCTATAAAACATAGTATGTAGCATGGATTAATTAAGAAAATTCAAAAATTCATCAAATTAGCTATTTACAACTTTAACGAACTAAAGTATAATACAATCATCGGGTACAGACATGAGTTCTGTATAGCATATAATAGCAAGTAGTTAAAGGTGTAGCACACCGTGGAGGATAGTTATGAATTGGAAAAAAATGATGGCCGTTGGCCTTGCAGCAGTATCTATGATGGTATTTGTAACGGGTTGTGGTAGCGATACTAAAACCGCTAATACAGAATTACCTAAAAAAATCGTTATCGGCTTAGATGATAGCTTCCCTCCAATGGGCTTTAAAGATGATAAAGGCGAAATCGTAGGTTTAGATATCGATATGGCTAAAGAAGCGGCTAAACGCGCTGGCATGGAAGTAGAGTTCAAAGCTATCGACTGGTCCAGTAAAGAAGCCGAGTTGAAATCTAAAAAAATCGACGCTTTATGGAATGGCTTAACAGTATCTCCTGAACGTGAGAAAAATATTTTGTTCTCCAACACATACATGAAGGATAAACAATACATCGTTGTTCGTAATGATGATGACTCCATCAAATCCAAAGCTGATTTGGCAGGTAAAGTAGTAGGTGTTCAACAAGCTAGTACTGGTGAATCTGCATTACAAAATGATCCAAGCGGTAAAACTGTGAAAGAAACAAAATCTTATGCTGACTTCGTAAGTGCTTTCATGGATCTTGGTATTGGTCGTGTTGATGCAGTTATCGCCGATGGTGTTATCGCTCGTTACCTCATGACAAAAGAACCTGGTAAATACAAAATCGTAGACGGTACTGATTACGGTGTTGATAACTTCGCTGTTGGCTTCCGTAAAGATGACACTGCATTACGTGATAAAATCAATGGTATCTTAGCGGACATGAAAAAAGATGGTACTGCTGATAAAATCGTTGAAAAATGGTTGGGCTCTAGCGCAGACCTAGATAAGAGCGATGCTAAATAGTACAATTCGTGATATACTAATAGTACTATGGTCAGTATGTACAACAGATAATTAAAGAACGAAATGTACACTAGAGAAGAGGCCAGATGCCTCTTCTCTAGTCGTGTTTTGAAGGAGTATTCCATGTTAGATTATTTATTGCAGATTATCCCAACCATCGCTGATGGTTTAAAGGTAACCGTATCGCTATTCTGTATTGTATGGATTTTATCCATCCCTGGCGGTATCTTACTTGCTTTGGTACGTCTATCTAAATTTACAGTGCTCGACAAAATTGTTGAAGCCTTCGTATATTTGATGCGCGGCACACCATTAATGTTACAAATTTTATTCGTATATTATGCATTGCCTATCATTACAGATGGAGCAGTCCAAATGGATGATGCTACAGCTGCAGTACTTACATTCGTGTTGAACTACGCAGCGTATTTATGTGAAATTTTCCGCGGTGGTATTCAATCCATTTCTCGTGGTCAGTATGAAGGGGCAAAGGTTCTTGGTTTTACTTATGCTCAAACCATGCGTAAAATCATCTTGCCACAAATGTTTAAACGCGTATTGCCTCCGCTTGCGAACGAAACAATTAACTTGTTGAAAGATACGTCTCTTGTATACGTATTGGCTATGAATGATATCTTGCGTATTACAAAATCTATCGTACAACGTGACTTTGATATCTCTGCCTTCCTAGTGGCAGCTTTATTCTACTTGATCTTTACCTTTATTTTGACAAATATCTTCAACTACTTAGAAAGACGATTTGCTGTATATGAAGATTAATCTATTCTGTAGTAGTGTGTCGTAGATATGGACTTAGTTGTTTTAAAGGGCTATAGCCCGTTTGAAATTACAGCTATTTATTTATACGACGATGTAAGAGGTACTTATGACATTTGTAAATATGGAGCGTATTGAAAAACGCTTTAACAATCAAACTGTATTGCGCGATGTATCGCTCAAAATGGATAGAGGGGAAATCGTTTCTATTATCGGCCCATCTGGCTCTGGTAAATCTACATTCTTGCGCTGCTTAGGTCAATTGGAAACCATTGATGGTGGCTCTATTACTGTAGATGGTACAGTCCTTGCTAGTACAGATGCTAATGGCACTGTAAACTATGCTAGCCAAGAAACACAACATGACTTGCTATTACGCATGGGTATGGTGTTCCAATCTTTCAATTTATTCCCTCATATGACGGTACTTGATAATATTATTATCGCACCGCGCATGGTAAAAGGTATGAAAGATGATGAAATTTTACCGATTGCAGAGCGATTACTTAATAAAGTTGGCTTATGGGAAAAGCGCGATATGTATCCATCCCGTTTGTCTGGCGGTCAACAACAACGCGTGGCCATCGCTCGCGCATTGGCGATGAATCCTGAAATCATGCTCTTTGATGAGCCTACATCTGCCCTTGACCCAGAATTAACTGGTGAGGTTCTTAAGACTATTAAACAGCTGGCTGATGATCATATGACGATGATTATCGTAACCCATGAAATGAATTTTGCTCGTGAAGTATCTGATCGTGTCATCTTCATGGCAGATGGTGTTATCCAAGAGGAAGGTACACCAGAACAAATTTTCAACAATCCACAGAACGATAGAACGAAAGCGTTCTTGGAGAACATGTTATAGGAGGTCTTATGAAGTTACGTTTTATTGCTGCTACGTTAGCTGTCATGGCTATGAGCACGACCTCTATTATGGCAGAAGGCTTGCAAGGCACACCTGGAACTCCGATGGCAATCGTAGATTCCCAAAAAGACTCTGCCTCTATTTTGCCAGATCAGTATAAATCGTATGCGACTACGATGAATACAGTAGTTAAGGATTATAAAAATGGCTATACCTTTACCATACCATGGCGTGTAGCCGATGGTGTTAAGCTAGATATGGATGTGCGTAGTGAAAGTGAGCATATTCAAGGCTATTCTTTCAACCTAGCAGGTCCAACACAAGATGATTCCTATACTGTGTCTTTCACAAAACGCAATAATACACCGCAAGACGGGGTATCTCAAAAGGAATGGAATACGACTTGGTATGGTGTGCCAATCAAGGGCATGTCTGATGAAGAATACTTGAGCATCTGGCGTCAGCATAGTAATGTCTTTGAAAATAACGATATCGTTGGGGGCTTCTTTAACAAGAAAGGGGCTATATCAGCACGTTGGGATAAGACGACACCAAAGTCTTATGCTGAAATGACATCTACAGAGCCTGTTCAATCCGTATTTGAAGCGGAATTCATCATGGATAAGGATCCAACGCATCGCTATAACTTGGCGAGCACCTATGCTCCTATTCAAGGGGAATTTATGGAACAAGGTTTGATGGAGCATACGATTCCATCCTTTGAATTACTAAATAAGTCTGGTTCTAGTACAATTAAAGGTGTTAAGCAGTTTATCTCTGGCACAAGTGATATCAGTGTAGCTGAAGGCATTAAATTTGCCTATCCAAAAGGTTTTACCCGTCTAAATGAAAAGGGTAAAATTGCTTTCGCTAAGCATAATGTGCGCCTTGATATTGAATCCTTTACAATTCCTGTACAAGCGGTTAGCACAGGCATGCCTACAATGATGGGCAAACAAATGCTAGGTGATTATTACCTTAAACAATTAGTTGAGGTGAATAAGGCAACGATTACGCGTTATGAAACACATATTATCGATGGTAATGTAATGTTCTACTTGGCAGGTCATATGAAGAATCCTAATACAGCTGATACATCTGCAGCGGCACCGGTATCCTTTGCCGCTACTATTATCTTAGGTAATGAAGGCAATGTAGCCGTGGCTCGTATGATTGGCCCAGCAGGCACTAGCCTTAGCACACCAGAGCTCATCGATGTGCTGGATGGGTTTAAATTGACTACTACATTGAATACTAACCAATCATCACAAGTTTTATAATATACACATAATATTCTTTTATTTGTATAAATCTGTATGATTTGTGCTATAATAAAAGAAATCCTCTAGAAAAAGAGGAGTTTTCCTTGATGGTCTAGAATATAATACTATAGGCTAAACGATCTTTGATCATATCCCCTTTGAGGGATTAGAAATAGGAGGGGTTATTATGGTTACCTACAAAACTATTGTTGTACCTACTGATGGTTCTGAAAATGCTAAACGTGCGTTGGAACATGCTCTCGCTGTAGCGGACCGCAACCATGCTGAATTGATTATTGTTCACGTTGCAAATATCGTGTCTGCTATTTCCAATTTCGATCAAACACCAATTTCCGGTGGTTACGTATCTGAACAAATTGCAGAAGATATGGAAGAAACTGGTAAAGAAATTCTTAACGATGTAGTGAAAGAAATTCCTACAGGCGTAAAAGTTAAAAGCGTATTCGAAGTTGGTTCCCCTGGTCCTGCATTGTTAGCAGTAGCTAAAAAATATAATGCTGACCTTATCGTAATGGGTAGCCGTGGCCTTGGTCCATTGAAAGGCTTATTCATGGGTAGCGTAAGTAGCTATGTAACTAGTCACTCCACTTGCCCTGTATTGATCATTAAATAATTCATATCCTGTACAGATATGATACAAAAAGAGACTTTGTTGTAACAAAGTCTCTTTTTTATAGCGTAAAAATGATATAATATTTGTATGTATGCCATTCAGGTTTACAAATAAGAACGAAATTAAGTTACATGAGAACAATAAATAAACATAGATAATGGTTTATAAAATGGGGGACTATATGAGCGACAAACAAGAATCATTGCTAAAGCTAGCAGAACTGTTTAAAATCCTGGGTGACCCTACACGCCTTAAAATAGTAGAATTATTATTAGAAAATGAAATGTGTGTAAATCACATTGCAGAAACAATGGGGATGGGACAATCTGCTATTTCTCACCAATTGCGTGTACTCCGTCAAGCGCGTCTTGTCACTTATCGCAAGGAAGGGAAAACTGCATACTACTCTCTGAACGATGATCATGTGGAAGGTCTCGTAAGAATGGGTATGGAACACGTATCTCATCAATAGTTATATAGCGGTATTACATACTATTTGTCTAACTTGATTAGGGATATACAAAAGTACTCATGATATACATATCCTCTAAAGATATATAAAGTTAAAATATAAGAAAAGGAGCCGTTTATACGGCTCCTTTTTGTATAGGTATACTAGTATTAATATAAAGGGAAGAGGTAATAGGCTATCGTAATAAATAAAGGCATGGTTACTGCCGATAGTATGGTTGTGCCCATTACAATTTGTGTGGCATATTCTGGATTGTTTTTCATTTCGATAGCGATGAGGGCCATATTGATGGCTGTTGGTACGCTATAGGTGATGACAATCGTTTGAGCTGCAATCGGATGCATAGGACCATAGAACATAATGAATAAAATGGTAATAATTGCAGCAATCAGTGGACTTACGATGAGACGTAAGGATGTAGCAAGCATAACATCCGCCTTAAAAAAGTTTAATGGCGTTCTGTTAATTTGCACCCCTAAAGCGATCATAGCAACGCCTACAAAGGCATTAGCAAAGATTTTAAGAGGGGCAAAGAAGAATAGACCGTGTAAATCAAATGGTAAGAGCTGGCAAAGTAATGCAAGTGGTATAGCATATACCATAGGCATATGGAAGACTACGCTTAACGCATCTTTTGTGCTTAATCGCCCAGCGCCAGCTTGGTAGAAGCCATAGGTATTACTCGTAATGGTCTGTATAATCATAATAGATACGACGCTGACAAGACCTAAATCAGCATAGGGGGTTGCGCCATCGATGACGTAAGGCACATTAGTAAATACAAAGATGGCAAGGGCGATGCCCATATTGCCAACGTTGTTGAACATAACGCAGTTCTTTAATGTGGCGATTTTTGCTACATCATAACCTTGTATTTTGCCGACTACACCTGAAAGTATAGAGTTCAGTATGAGTACAACTAGTGCACAAAATACAATTTCTAACGTACCTGATGTAAATTTAGCTTCATACATGGCTCTAAATACAAAGGTAGGTAATAATATGTAGAAGTTTAGTTTACTCAGTGTATATAGATCTAGTTTAAATTTTCTATCCAATATAAACCCTACACCTATCAGTATAAAGATAGGAATCATAGAGTTCATAAATATATGTCCTATTAGCTCGAATATATTCATTATCTCACCTAGAGTTTCTTATTAATTTAGTATGGATTTAATGTATAGTATTATCATACCATAGTATGTATTGTTCGGGGCTTAAAAGTTTTATCCATTATGATTTCTTATGATTTTCATCAGAAATATATATACAAAATGTGAGCTTTTACATACATATTAATTAACAAATATATAGTATAATATGAATATATTGTATATTTAGTTTGTTCTTTGAACGTGTCTCTACGGTGAGTAACCATAGCTTTCACAGTGTGGAGTCCAAAGGGATGCACAGGAGGAATTATGAAACGAATTTTATTAGTATTAATGAGCGTTTTCATGCTAGCCTTGTTAGTGGGGTGTGGTAGTGACACAAACAAATCAGCAGATTCTGCTAAACCAAGCACATCTGAAAAGATTACTGTACAAGCGGCAGCGAGCTTGAAAGGGGCCCTTACTGAATTGGCAGAGTCCTACAAAAAGAGTCATAATTTAGCAGATGATCAAATTGCTATTAACTTTGCTGGTTCTGGTACATTGCGCCAACAAATTGAACAAGGTGCACCAGCAAGTTTATTCATCTCTGCTGACGAAAAGAATATGAAAATGTTGCAAGAAAAAGACCTTGTAACAGATGTAAAACCTTTCGTAACTAATGAATTAGTTCTCGTAGTTCCAAAAGGTCAACCTAAAGTTGAATTAAATCAAATTGCTTCCATTAAACGTATTGTTTTAGGTAATCCTGAAACAGTACCAGCTGGTAATTATGGTAAACAAGTATTAACAAAATTAGGTGTTTGGGAACAAGTTGAACCAAATGTAGTATATGCTAAAGACGTAAAAGCTGTAACAGCATCCATTAGCCAAGGTGCTGGTGATGCGGGCTTTATCTATAAAACAGATGCTATTGCTGCAGGTGATGCAGTTCAAATTTCTGCTGTAACACCGGCAGATTCTCATGATCCAGTTATTTATCCAATCGGTATCATTAAAAAATATGACAACGCATTGGCAAAAGACTTTTACCAATATGTAATGAGCCCAGAAGGCCAAAAAGTATTAGAAAAATACGGTTTCTCTCCTTCTAAATAAGAGTTAAACGCTAGCTTTCAGGGCTAGCGTTTTCTTATGATACAATATAGATATTATTATGAATATGTTAGACATACATTTTTACATGCTATATGATGCAAATAAGTAAATCATTTTAAAACTAGATGTATTTTTATTATTACTGACTTTAGTCTTATTGATAGAAAGGGGGAGTGGCATGAGTCCATTTTGGCTATCCTTGTGGGTGGCGAGCATTGCTCTTATCATTGTAATTATTACTGGCTTAGGAGCTTGTTATTGGATGAAT
>OIZF01002096.1_pt1 | contig 10339 bp, 24 predicted proteins | sample 1588471 | NCBI WGS metagenome assembly OIZF01 (sample SAMN03283279) | human gut metagenome | biome: human-associated habitat; material: feces | host: Homo sapiens | place: Peru | collected 2012
AATATATTCATTTAATTTATTACACTCAGGCGAACTAAGACCGCGTTTTTTAGACATTTCACAAAAAAGTTGCTGATAATTTTGCGGTGTGAGCGTAATGCCACGCAAAGTGCTTTCTTTTATTGTGTCTTTAATTACTTCGCTTACTATGCTTGCCATTTTTAGCCTTAATTTTGCGATTTTAAGCCGTGCATTGCTAGCTTTGCGACTAATTCATCAAAGCAATCCTCACTAGCTTTTGTTATGGCGCGGTAACGCTCTTCGTTGCTAATTACAGAATCTGTAAATTCCGTGCCTTCGACCTTGCGCGTGATATAAAAATCATATTCGCCCTCACTCGTTAATACATCAACCAAGCCATTTTTAAAACGCAACTCATAAGCCAAAACAACGCTAGTTTTATAGCCATTTGCATAGCCATAATGAAGTTATCTGACGTTCCAAAAATTCCAAGGCTGTAGTCTGTCACCTTGTTTCTTGCCTGAACTGCCTCTTTCTTTTCCTCTGATACTGCCATCTGTGTATCTGTCATCTATTTTCCCTCCATTAATTCTTTTACATACAAATCCATTGAATGACATAGCTTAATGCAATTTCCATGTAATGCATGGTTTTTCCAAGCATTATATTTTTCGTAAAACTTTTCTTCTGACATTTTACCTGACTTAACCAGTTCCGCCCATTTGCGGACTTTTTTCTTAGCTTTGCGTTTGTTGCTGCCATTCAGCTTCCTTATATACTTGCCGTCAGCCGTTACATAATGATGAAAACCTGTAAAAGATATCCCACATTTAAACGGAACTATTTGTGTTTTCCCATTTAGTTCCAATTTAAGACTTGCCAGAATTTGCGTTATCTGATCTAAGCACATCTTCAGATACCCTTTGTCTGGATGAATCAAATAAAAATCATCCATATATCTTCCATACCTGGAAATTTTAAGATTTTCCGTAATGATATGATCCATTTCATCCAACATCAAAAGAGCATATACCTGCGCTACCTGATTTCCAAGTGGAAGTCCCAAGCCTTCTGTACTGTCAATAAATAAATGGTTTAGCCATTTTATGTACTCATCTGGGAAATGATAATCTACAATCTGTTTGAGGATTTCGTGATCTATCTTGTAGAAAAACTTCCTGATATCACACTTAAGAATCCAACCAGATAGTCCGTATTGGCTATAAAACTCTAACATCTGCTCTTTCAGGCAATCCATTCCATAATGAGTACCTTTACCCTCTTGCCCGGCATAATTCGTTCTGATAAAACGTTCCTTTAATACCGGATGCAAGATTTCATCGCAAAGACAATGCTGCACCACTTTGTCTTTAAAAGAACACGATTTAATCACCCGTTCTTTAGGCTCATATATTTTAAATTCATTGTACGGATTCATACTATATGTCTGATTTTCCAGTTGCTCTTTTAACAGGTGCAAACCTTCCAAATTCATAGTCTGAAATTTTGCACAGCTACTATTAAAACCTTTGCCAGACTTAGCTTTCCTATACGCTTTATACAGGTTCTCATAACTGCATATAACATCTTTATACATAAAAATTCCTTTGTATTTACCCTTCCTGGGAGGGCCATGAGCTTTTTTGTATCTTCTACTGATTTCGGCTTAATGTCTACTCTTACTGTCTGTGTGATACAGAATGGACGAACACCGTTGTTGTTATTGTAGTTGTTGTTGATATTGCCGGAAGGCGAAACAACGGTTTGTACAGCTCACAGCCCAATTTCTTATCTTTCTCTGTCTTTCGTTCTCCAAGCAATCGCCATATGCTTAATATCGGTCACCATTTTTGACCAATATTCCATGCTTTTCACATTGATGATATTTAACTTCATGGACAATTCAATGTAAAACAGAAGCTCATCGCAATGCGTGATTGCTTTGGTTTGCAACTCTGACCGGTCCCTGCGATATGATTTCAAATCGGTTCTGTTTGCTTCATACAGATATTCATAAATTTCAAGAGCCTTATTCTGCATTTTATCTACAAGAGAAAATCTATATTTCTTGGGATACCGGTTGCAATTTGAAGTCACTCGCAAGGTATGCTCCGCCAGTTCTTTTGCTTTAAGAATCACATTTAAGTCGGTTTCTGCCATTTACTTATTCCTCTGATTCAAAGATTGAAGGGGAAAAGATACAAAATGGACGAACACCGTTGATGCAAAGGCAGTCGTCGAGGATAAGGCCGGAAGGCGAAACAACGGAGACTGTACTGGAATAATCATTGCATGGTGTACTCCACGGAGTGATTAACCACCACCATTTATCTGCATTAGGAATGTATTTCCTATATTTTCTGTACTCATCCACTGTCAAAAGTGACACTTTATCAATACATGTTCCATATTCTGTCTGACCGTCCAGAGAAAGAAGATTTCTTTCAAACTCTAATACATTTCCTTCCCCTATTTCTTCTTCCAACTTTTCTAAAAACTCTTTATTCAGATAGCTTCTCAGCTTACTTGTGGTCCAATTGTTATCATCAGAGGCAAACTCTTTATTCCCAATAGGTTCTGCCAGGCACATATATCCCGTATCTGTAATATCCAGAATTTTCCATGTTGTTCCGGAAAGCTGAAATTCATCTCCGATTGAAAGTCCGGTCGGTAACTTATTCATATTTTTAGAATTATTACCTTTTAATGCATTTATTTCTTTCTTCAACACATCGATCTGATCCTGAAGCGCTTTCATTGTTAATGCCATGACTATTCTCCCTTCGATACAAAGATATAAGATTTCAAGATACAGAATGGACGAACACCGAAGTTGTAATTGAAGCTGTAGTTGATACCGCCGGAAGGCGAAACAACGGCAATTGAGTAGTCACAACCACGCTCTCTGGTGCTCCATGGGGTGCATGTCCACCCCCAATCCTTCAAACTCTTATTGACAAGCAGGTCATTAAATTCCCTTGCCTCATCAAATGTAATAGGCCTTACCTTGCATACACAGTCTTCATATTCATGCTGCATATCTACTGACGCCAAGTTTACAGTATGCTCAATCAGATTTTCTGCGCCCACAGCCTTTTCGATAATGGGCTGGATATCCGATTCAATCAGTTTTTTAAGGCTAGATTTGTTGTAATCTTTCGTATTTCGGTCAAATACAACATCCTCTGCCATAAAATCTTTGGAAATAACTTTTGTTGTATGGCTAGAAGCATCCTGATCCAGTACGATAAAATCATGCTCACCAACTTTAAATACTTCCCCTGGCTTCAGTTCTGACAGCCTCACTTTATTCTTTTTCTCTGCTTCTTCCAGCTGCTTTACTAACTCTCTTGCCATGTCTAAGGCTTTGCTCATTTTTGCTTCCTCCCTTACTAAATCGCATTGAATGTCTGAACTGCAAACAGCTCATTTACGGTCTTTTTAAAGACTTCACCGTCAATCTTCACGCTGTACATAAACCCGTCATTTTCAAGGGTTACTCTGCACTGCTTTTTTCCTGCCCAAATTCTCTTTTCCTTTTCGATAACCAACATTTCTTAACCCTCCACTTTTAATTTTCCACTGTCGTTTACGACCAACATAATCAGCTGACCACTAACCATATCAGAAACCTTTTTCTGATTTTCAGAGTCTAGCGATTCGCAGTCATCCACCCAGATTGGAACTGATATTCCGGCAATTTCCTGTACACTCTGGCAAATATCAACTCTACCCAGAATCCGGTTGCCCTTGTTGCTAATCGTTGTAAGGATAGATTTGCCGTCAACCATAGGAATACATGTTGACTTGTAGTTGCCATTCTTTGCCGTTTCAAATAACTGCCACTGAACTAATTTGAACCTCTGGTTAATCTGGTCTGAAAGTGCTTCATTTTTGGCTTTCTCCAATTCGGTAAGCATATAGAGGATTTTTTCTGCATCGACCTGCTGCTGTACCATGTCAGTTCTCTGTTCTTTCAACTCTGCCAGACGTTTTTCTTCGACTTCTGTATTTGACATGAGGATTTTTGACTCACAATCAGAAAGCTCTTCTCTTAGCTCCTGTTCCTCTTCCTTAAGTGCTTTTCGGTACTCGGAAATATTTTCCATGCTCTTAAGCGCATTTTCTTTTTCGGTAATCTGCTGCTTAATTTCCTGATATTCACTTGTATCCGATATATCGATCTTTTCGGGAAGCTCTGAAAGCTTGTCTTCTAATTCTTTAACCTCGGAAACTACTGCATCATACTCAGCTTTTCGCTCTTCCAGATCTAATCGAAACTGGTCTAAATTTTTTGTTTTCCTATCCAGCTGGTCTTTGGTATTGTTCCCGTCTGTTGTGATTGAAGCAAGCAGCTCTGCCTTTTCCTTTTCAAAATTGGTAAAAAGCTCTGCCTTCTTCTCTTCCGGATAAAGCTGCCTGCAGTACGGGCAAATGAGAGACTTTTCGTCAAGTTTTCTCTCATTCTCTTCTTTCCACTCTATACGGATACCTTCCAGTTTTCCTTTTAACCGATCAATAGCATCTGTAGCTGCAGAAATTTTGGTTTCGATAGCATTTATATCTGCCTGTAATTTGTTACGCTCCAATTTCTTTTGTATGGAAACATCCAATAATTTAGACCTTTCTTCCACCAGTGACTCATTCGCTTTTCTTTCAAGCCCAGACAGTTCCATTTTCAGTTCTAAAACACCGTCAGTTAGCTCATTATAATTCTCATAAAGTTTTTCACTTTCAAGCTGCTTATCAGCATTTTTCTGAATTTTCTGCTTAAGGCAGTTTTTCTGGACTTCCAGATCAGATACATCCATATCTGACTTGGCTTTAATATCCGCTTCCTTTTCTTTAATCTGTCCATCTAATATAGGAAGCTCCTTTTTAATATCAGCTACTCTTTTCTTGTTCATAGCTGATAATTCTTCTGCTGAATATTTTCCAAGCAGCGCTCTCAGTTCTGCCAGATCCGGATATTTATCTGCTACGGACGTATCCGGAATATCTTTGACTGTCTTGAACAGGAATTTACGGACCTCATCTGGCTTCTGATTAAGGAATGCGTTGATATTGCTTGACATCTTAAAAACATTATCAATTTCCAGATATTCATTAAATGCAGTTTTGGTCTTCGGAACGTCATTAATAAAATACTTGTTATCATCTTTATATGAGCTTCCGTCTTTGCTATAGGTACGCTTCTGTACCTTGCGAACTGTAATCTCTCTTCCGTCCATATCCAGAACCAGAGTTACTTCTACATCACCATCTACCGGTGATCCGTTCACTTCACGTCTCACGACTGGATTACTTCTCATTTCGTAATCACAGTCAAACAGGCACCATGTATATGCACTTGCTATGCTGGACTTGCCCTTTCCATTTGCTCCGGAAATGACGGTCTTATCATGGAAATCAAAACCCTGTTCTTCATAGCACATGAAATTTTTAAGGTGCATGCTTAAGAGTTTAATTCTCATTCGTCTTTACCGCCTTTCTTTCAACTCCCAGAATAGCCCTCGCGACTTCATCTGAGATATAACCGCCGGTTTCAAAAACTTCTTTAAGGACATTAAGCCTAGCTTGTTTATCTACTAATACTTCATACTCAGATTTAGTAAGCAGAACGATTCTGCTATTTTTATTTTCATCCATCCAACTTATCTCCTCGCTCTTTTAAATTTGTCCACGATTTTTCTCTTATTCGTGGTCTTGTTACTTAGTTTCAAATAAAACTCAGTTTCTTCTACCAGCATCCATTCCCCAGCATTTAAATGAGCTGCCGAAACAGCTTCTTTTTGCGACCGGGTTAACTTCTTCGGCTGCTTCATTTTCTGCTTCTCCAAGCTACATAGAATAAAAAACCTAAAACCACTGCAACTTCAGTCACAAGTGTGGTTAAAACTCCGGCCCAAAATTGGTCAATATACATTGCGCATCCTCCTATCTTGTTACCAACCACAGTGCCAATGCTGCTCCAACCATCATCAGCCCTGCTACTACAATCACTGTATCCGCAACCTTCCAAAAGATTTCTTTCCAGTGTTTTTTTTCAGTCTTAATTGCCACGTAGCTTACGCCAAGTGGGCAATCATGGTTTTTCATTTTTGCCATATTTTCACTCACTTTCTAAATACTCCACAATTTTCTTTTTATGTACGCTTTTGCCAAGACAGAGCATCCAAGCTCAAAAACTATGTTTTCAAAACTTTCATCAGCATCAGCAATCGTTCTGATTTCTGCTTGCAAAGTGCTGTTCGATACCGGTTCTGAATCCTCAATTCTATTGCACAGCGCTATTAACGCATCCTTCTTCTTTCGTTTCATTCTGTTTTCCTCCTATGTGCAATATTTCATCGCGTATCTTTTTACAATTCCCTCAAAGATAACTTTCAACTGTGGTTTCTCATAAATGATTGCAATTTTTGTCGTTCCATCCTTGATTGCCGTCTTCGTGTTCCCGGCTCTTTCCATTCTGGATCGTTTATTGTCCTGTAATCTCTTCAAACTGCAATGTGCCGTCATTTCCAATTCACCGTAAAGTCGGTTGTATAAAGACTGGTAATCAGTGCCACTCTTGATTGAAATTTCACGCACCCTCGCATTGATTTCCGCTTTCCAATCTCCGATAGGCTCTGTAAATATTTCTTTCATGGTATCAACTGTCTGCTCAACCTTTGCAATCTGCTGTGCCTGCCGTTTTTGCTCAATTTCTGCCCTGTTCATGTTTTCAACAAGCATATTCATAAGCTGCAATTGCGGGGATAATTTTGAGCGGTCAATAACCGTCTGTTTAACTTTCTCCTCAACTAATGTGAAATACTCTCTTGCCTGTTCTGCTTTCTCGCCATTGCCTTTCATGGAGAGTTTTTTCGCAAAATGAGCCGTGAGTTTGTAATCAGTTGTAGCCTGTCCACCCCATTCCCCATTGATGGTGAATGCCCAATAATCAACGTTTTCCTCTGCAAACTCATTCTCGATGATGTTTGACTTACACCACCTTGCATAATGTTGTGGAGCAAGTTCCAGAAACTCATACAACTTTCTAGCCGTGGTCATCCCGTCACCGTCAATATCCAGTGCAACTTCAATCGGAGTACGTGTATTGCTTTTTACCAGTTCATTCATTCCTTTACACCTTCTTTCGTGGTATAATGTTTAAAAACCCCGGAGGATATCACTTTGAAAATCAAAAACGAAAACGACTATCTCGGTCTGCTTATAAAAAACATGAATAAGGAAAATTATGTTGATTACGGTAAAATTCTGCCCTACATTAACGATATAAACATCGTTGCGTTCAACCATCTCTTTGAAGAAAGGGTTTGGATATGCAATGTTGATAATGAAGGCTTCTATTTAACAACCGTCGGAATCAACAACTATATTTCATGGAAAGACCGTGTTACCTCATGGCTTAGTTCGCTTTTGAAATTTGCAGTTTCATATACTCTCGGTATTTTAAGCGGTGTTCTCGTAGCTTGGGCTATCTCAATAATAGGTCTAAGCTAAATCCGCCATTGGCTATGATTAACTCTATTTTAGAAAGCACTAGCCAAAGCCCTGTTGTTACACCCGCAAAAAACAGCAAGCAACAGATGTCGCAAATAATTTGTTCTTTTTTGCTCATTTCTTCTTCCTCCTAACTACTAACTAACTCGGCTACTGTGATTCCTGTTACCTTTGAAATTTTTTCCAAAGTGTCAAGCGAAGGTTTACCACCCTTTTCCCATTTCCCAATAGTCCCGTTTCCGATATTGCATTTTTTTTCAAGTGCAGAAATTGAGATATTGTTCTCTTCGCAATATCTAATGATTTTTTTGTAAACCATCAAGTGTTCTCCTTTCTTTTTATTTAGATAATGTTCTATTGACATTTATTAGAATATATTCTAAAATTAAGCTACCACACATAATAAGAACATCTTCTATTTATCATTCCTTTTGTAGAACATTTTCTAGTTAATAAGGATAGTATATAGATTATGTTCTAGTTTGTCAAGCACTTTTATAGATTTTCTTCTAGTTTTTCAAAGGAGTGATTGTATGACAGTACTGGAACGCATAAAAACACTATGTAGAGAAAAGAAGGGCATCAGCATCACTGCACTTGAACAAATATTGAAATACAGTAATGGTTCCCTGGCAAAAGCAAAAGATATTCCAAGTAGTAGAATTAAAGAAATTGCAGATTTCCTTGGTGTCTCAATAGACTACTTAATGACCGGAGAAGAACCCAAGGTAGACCTGTCAGTAGGAACCGCAAAGTTAGTAGGAAAATTGGTTCAAGACCCAGAGATGGCCAAAGCCTTAAAAAAATATTTTGAACTTTCAGACGAAAAGAAAAAGCATGTTATTGATACAATAAACATGCTTAGTGAGGTGTAAAAAAATGATATTAAATGGTTTTTGCGATGTGCAAAAGAAGAATTATTCTGTTGAATTAGAAACATACGGTAAATGCACGCTTAAGGATTTGTCAACCGGAAAAGCAGACATCGGTAGGGCACTGTGCAAATATTCCAGAGAAACCGGTGCTTGCCGTGGTAAGGAATGTTCCATATTGGCTCAAAACGGAATAAAAAGGTAACGAGTTCCTATTACGGGAACTCCCTACACCAGTTATCATCTTTAAAAATAATCTTTTCTATTTCTCCAAGACCATCAAGATTTACTCTAACCATTTGATCGTCAAGAGTGAGATCGGTTGCCTTGATATCAAGCGATAGCACGGGAACGTGCATAGTAATGTCCTGCTCCAGCTTCATTTTAACAATTCCAGTAATCTCATGATTGTCAAAGTACACTCTAGTGGATGTATATCCGTTCTCACTTGTCTTAGATTCAATTCTTATTTTGTTCATCTTCTACTATTCCTTTTAATTCAGAAACCACGATATACACGAATCGTAGCATGTCGTTATTTTCAATTTTCTCAATCATTTCAATGATCTGTTTCCTGTACTCTTCTTTCTCATTCACCAGAACCCCTCCAATCACTCCGCACGTAGTAGCGATAGTATAATTATAGAACGTATGTTCGATTATGTCAAGATAGCATCGGGGACACCGATACAAAATCAATGTCCCCAAACCAGAAGTTGATTGCCCATTTTCATTGGACATTTCTAGTATATGCTTTTAGTGGGTAAACTATTCTTACAAGCAACGAAAAACTTTTATGATTCTTCTGTTTCTTCTGCAAGTTCTCCGCAATCCAGATCAATTAAAACCTGTTTTACCTGTGGCTTAATCTTTTCTGGTACCTGTGCGTAAGTCTTTCTACCTTTGATAATAAGAGTTGCATAAATAATTGCCATATCGCTTACCTCCTTTCGTAGTATTAAGAAAAGCAATAGCCTAAGCATCTAACAAAGCCTCGACCTCTGCTCTAATCTTCTCTGGAACATCATCAATTGTTTTTTTGCCCTTGCGGATTAAGTCCGCGTATACTGTTGCCATGTAGCTTGCCATGATTAAGCCTCCTTTGTGGTTGTAGTGGTTTGGGTTGCTTCGTAAAGTTCAGTCAATGCTAACTGGGTGTTAGTGACCTCATCTTCCAGTGCCAGATTAGCTTCATACTGCTCGGTAAGAGCTAACTGGGCTTCGGTGAGCTGATTTTCCAAATCTGTTACTCTAATCTGCAGTTTTCCAATATCTGATTCCGGCAGATAAGAAAACACTGCTTTAGGCTCATCTGGATTAGTTACGTCAATTCTTTCAAGAGCTGCTCCGTCTGGAATGTCCACGAACATTGACAACAGACCTTGTGGGGCTTGTTCTTCCCCATACACAATTGACCAGATTCTACCTGTAGCATCGTAAATTACTAACGCTTTCATTTGTTCTGTTCCTTTCTATGGTTTTTAATAGTATCCAACAATTCTAACTTGATGCGAACCAGATTTTGTTACTGGCATAACAATGTTATTATAGCCATATTTTGCAGGGCCTGTATTTGGTTGATATCCCGCATTGTCGTAAACAAAGTAATTATATCCATCAAACCCGGTGAAACTTATGCCATTAATCCAAGCATATGCCGTTACAGAAAGTGGAGTAAATCCAAACCCTGAAATTGATAAATATGGTAAATATGTTGAACCGTTATTCATCGCATACGTAAAAGTTCCACTTCCGCTGGTGGAAACGTTGCCGTTCCACACTGCATACTTATGGACATTTCCAGATACACCAAAAATAGAAACTCCACTGCGTATATTATCAGCTGTAAGATTTCCATCTCCCCGAATAGATATATCTCCAGTCATTTTTTTGCCGTTACATGAAATGGTTTGCCAAGATGATGATGGTGTATAAGTCCCACCACTCATCGTACCCATGGTGCCGGTCTGCTTGCTTTTCGGATTGGTGGTATAGAAAGT
>OIZF01002097.1_pt1 | contig 10332 bp, 13 predicted proteins | sample 1588471 | NCBI WGS metagenome assembly OIZF01 (sample SAMN03283279) | human gut metagenome | biome: human-associated habitat; material: feces | host: Homo sapiens | place: Peru | collected 2012
AAATGTACAATTGTTACTTGTGGTTCAATACCATATTTTAACATTTCATCAAAAATATCATCGTAGAATTGTAAACCTTCTTCATTAGGTTCTTTTTCATCACCATTTGGGAAAATTCTTGTCCAGTTAATAGATAAACGGAATGATTTAAATCCCATTTCTGCAAATAAAGCAATATCTTCTTTATAATGATGATAAAAATCTGTAGCCACATGACTAGGATAATATGTATTTTCATCTACATAAGGTACTGCCCCATCAGGTACTTCTGTTCCTCTACGGTCAATAAATTTTGTAGATCCATCCGCTAATTTTAAAGCCATACGTCTAGGAATATTATTTCTTCCATCTCCACCAGTGATGACATCTTGAATAGCAAGACCTTTACCACCGCTTAAATATCCACCTTCATATTGGTTAGCAGCTGTTGCGCCACCCCAAAAAAAACCTTCTTTAAATCCCATTTGAATTCCTCCTGTTTGTTCTTTACTTATTATATTTATTTTATTGTATTCGGTTACATTTTTTCATAATTTGAAAACTCGTTTTCCAAAAGAAATAGAATTCGTTATAATAAAAATGGATTGAAGGTATCTTTATGAAATTACATCAATTACGCTATTTTCAATATTTTGCTCACTACTTACATTATCGTAAAGTAAGCGAAGCACTTTATATTTCTCAACCAACTCTTTCTTTTGCTATAAAAGAGCTTGAAAAAGAATTAGGAGTTGCTTTGTTTAAAAAAGAAGGCCGTACAATTTCTCTTACTGGTGAAGGGAAAACTTTCTTGAACATGTTACAAAAAGCTTACAAATTTTAGAAAAAGTCGTGCAGGCAATTACGCCTAAACAAGAAATTCAAATTTCTTCCATTCCTACTGTTATCAATAGTTTTTTAGTTCCTTTTATTATTCAATTACAGAAAGAACATCTTGAAATCAATATTCAATTTCGTAGTGAAAAGACCCCAACAATTACTCAAAAAATTTTAGATAATCAATATGATTTTGGAATTTGTAGTAAAATCAATGAACCTCAATTAAAGTATATTCCATTAATTAAAAGAAAACTTGTCATTGTTTTTTCAAAAGAAAACCCTCTCGTTTAAAAAGAAAATATTGAATTAAAAGATCTCCTTGATTACCCTTTTTATACTTATCAAAAAATATGACACTTTATGCAACTATTAAGGACCTCTTTTTAAGTCAAGTTTTGCCTTTTCATCCAAGTAATTATTTTGATGATGAAAATTCGATGATTGGTCTTGTTAATGCAAATCTTGCGGTTTCTATCATGGAAGATAACGATACTTTACTTTCTTATCCTGATTTGATCAAAACAGAAATTTCTCTTCCTTATCAAGAAAGAGAAATCTATATCGTCTATCATCCTCAATATATTTCAAAATCATCTTTAAAAATTATACAAAAAATGCTTTATTTTCATTGCATTGTTTCTATTTTTTGAACAATAAACATACTTCTAACCTCTTTTCTTTAATTGATTTCCTATTTTTAAATAAATGATTTCGCCTAAAATGCCTATTACAATACCCGATAGTATACCAAAAAGCATTAGATAAGGTAAATAATACATAAATACTGTTGAACTAAAAAAAAGTATTGCCACCAATAATTGTCCTACATTATGAAAAATACCACCCATAATGGAAATAATGATATTAGAAAATAAATTTGCTTTTAAAAATAAATACATGATTATTAAAGAAAGCAATCCTCCTGATAAACTATATAAAAACATATAAAAATTCGTAAAAGTCATAGAAACAATCAAAATTCTTAAAAGCATGACAATAAAAGCCTCTTTTAAGCCAAAACAAAGAAGTAATGTCAAAGTAACGACATTTGCAAGCCCTAATTTAGCTCCTGGAACACCTAAATAAAGAGGTATTAATGATTCTATATAACTTAAAACAATTGCTATTGCACAAAATAAAGCCAAATAGCATAATTTTTTAATAGACTTTTCCATCTTCTTTTCCTTCATTTCCTTCAATCACTTCCACAACTAAATGATGAGGCAAACAAACAATCGTTGCCCCTTTTTTATTTATTTCCCCTTGTTTAATACATAAATGATCTGGACAAGTTGCTTTTATCATAAAAGCCTCATGATTTTTAATTTGTATTATATTTTCATTATCAATATTAATGATTCGATCATCATCTAAAGAATAATAACCTTCAATTTGATCATTTCTTTTTATGACAATTTTTGCTCCTTGTTGTTTTGATTTAAAAAGAAAAAGACCTCCTATCAAAACAACAAGAATGCCAAGAATAATCAAATCATTTCTTAACGTTTTATTTTTCATCTTCTTACTCCATGCTATAATATAAAAAAGGAGGTTGCCTATGAAAAAATCAATACTTTCATTACTTATTTTTTCATTTATCCTTTGCGGTTGTAAAAATACAGCTCCTCTTTCTAATAAAGAATTTTGTCTAGACACAATTATCCAAATAACCCTTTATGATTCTTCTTCTAAAAATATTTTAAATAACTGTTTTGATTTATGCAAGAAATACGAGCGTATATTTTCTACCAATAATAAAAAAAGTGAACTCTATAAAATCAACCATTCTTCCAACAAATTAGAAGCTCAGGAATTATCCAATGATCTCTATAAAGTTATTAAACAAGGTCTTTATTATAGTGATTTATCAAAAGGAAGCTTTGATATTACCATTGGTTCGATTTCTTCATTATGGGATTTTAAAAAGCACACACTTCCTGAAGATCCATTGATTCAACAACATCTTCACGACGTTTCTTATAAAAATATTATTTTAGAAAATCACAAGATACGTTTTTTAAATACAGAAACGATGATTGATTTAGGAGCGATTGCGAAAGGATACATCGCTGATCAAATCAAAAGCTATTTACTTAAAGAAAATGTCAAAAGTGCCCTTATTAATTTAGGAGGTAATATTTTATGCGTTGGAAAAAAACAAGAGAATCCTTTTATTATTGGTGTTACCAACCCACAACAAACGTCTGATTCATTGTTTAGTTTAAAAATCAATGATTTATCTGTTGTTACAAGTGGAACTTATCAAAGATTTTTTAAAATTGATTCTAAAAGATATCATCATATTTTAAATCCAAAAACGGGTTATAGTTATGAAAATGGTTTAAGTTCAGTAACGATTATTTCTAAAAAATCAATTCAAGGAGATGCTTTGAGCACGGCTTGTTTTTCTTTAGGAAAAGAAAAAGGACTTGAATTACTTAACTCACTCAAAGGTGTTTCTGGTTGTTTTATCGATGAAAACAATCAAGTAAGTTATAGCAAATCCTTTAAGCACTATTTAAATAAGGACTAATGTCCTTTTCTTTTTATTCAATAATCTTTCTTGGACATTTTTCTTTGCATTTACCACAATGAATACATTTAGAATAATCAATATGTGCCAAAAAGTTTTCAACTGTAATCGCTCTTGTTGGACAAACTTTTTGACACATCATACATCCTAGACATCCTGCCTTACAGTTTTTATTAACTATTGGTCCTTTATCATGGCTATTACATCTTACATGACATAAAGATTCATAAGGGACCATTTCAATAAGATGCTGTGGACAAGCATCCATACACTTTTGACACGATTTACATTTTTCTTGATCAACTTGAGCAACACCGTCAATAACATGAATGGCATCAAAAGCACAAGCCTTTACACAACTGCCATACCCCATACAACCAAAATGACACTTTTTATCGCCACTTCCTGGGACAACGGCCGCACTTAAACAATCATGAATGCCGTCATATTGATATTGTCTTTGTATTTTATCACACGTTCCCTTACATTTAACATAAGCCACTAAATGTGTATTCTCTTCTACTTCTAAATGGAGAATTTCTCCTATTTTTTGAGCAACTTCTATTCCACCAACAGGACATTGATTGATTGGTGCTTCTTTTTTAGCAATCGCACAAGCAAGTCCATCACATCCTGGATAACCACAAGCACCACAGTTATTACCTGGTAAAACCGCTCTTATTTTTTCTTCATTTTCATTAACTTGAACATGGAATTTTTCACTCGCTAAAGATAGAAAAACACCCACAACAAGGCCAATACTTCCGACAACAAGTATGGCAATTAATACAGTATTCATAAAAAATCCTCCTTAGATAAGTCCTGAAAAACCAATAAAAGCAATCGCCATTAAACCAGCGGTAATTAAAACGATGGGCGATCCTTGCATGACATGAGGAATATCATTATCCGCAATTCTTTCTCTAATTCCTGCAAGTATGGTAATAGAAATTGTAAATCCTAATGCTGTTCCAAAACCAGCAACAACACTTGTAATAAAATCATAATTATTTTGAACATTGGTAAGAGCCACTCCTAAAACTGCACAGTTAGTTGTAATCAATGGTAAATAAACTCCTAATGAATTATAAAGTGGTTTAGAATATTTTTTTAAAAAGAGTTCTACAAGTTGTACTAATGCAGCAATAATTAATATAAAAGACACTGTTTCTAAATATTCAACATGAAATAAAACAAGTAAACGGTATAATAAATTTGTGACGGCTGAAGCAATCGTAATAACAAAGATGACGGCGCCACCCATCGAAAGTGCTGTTTTTGTCTGTTTTGAAACTCCTAGAAATGGACATAATCCTAAAAATTGAGATAGGACAACATTATTGACTAAGGAAACACTAATCAGTGTTAGAATAAGAGTTTTCATTTTTTAAGTTCCTCCTTTAATAAGGATTTGTTTATTTGGCATTGATGACCATAACATTCAACACAATTTCCCCCACATTTAAGAGAAGATTCTTTTGTATTTGTGGCACTTGGTAGCTTTAATTTATTTTGAATGGCCGTTAAAAAAGCTAAAACAAAGAATGCACCTGGCGCCATAACAAAAATCGTGATAGGTTCAAAAGAAAATGGTAAAGGTACTGAAAATGCTGTTCCTGACCCTAAGATTTCTCTTACTAAACCAATACATGTAAGAGCTAAAGTAAATCCTAGACCTATTCCTATCCCATCCATCATAGAAAGAAGTGGTGGATTTTTAGAAGCAAAAGCTTCCGCTCTTCCTAAGATAATACAGTTAACAACAATTAAAGGAATATAGATTCCTAATGTATCATATAAAGAAGGTATATATCCTTGAAGTAATAATTGTACAACCGTTACAAGAGAAGCAACAATAACAATATAACCCGGTATACGCATACGATTTGGAATGATATTTCTAAGCAACGAAATCAAAAAATTAGACATAATCAAAACCGTCATTGTCGTAAGTCCCATTCCCATTCCATTAATGGTAGAAGTCGTTACTGCAAGTGTCGGACACATTCCAAGCATTAAGACAAATGTTGGATTTTCTTTAATGATGCCGTTATATAAAGGTTTTAGATACTTTTCCATATTCTCATCTTCCTTTCAAGAGATCATAAAATTCAAGTGCTCCATTGATACCACCTGTCATTGCTTTAAAAGTAATGGTAGCGCCTGATAAAGAATCAATTTCTTCATCACTTTGTTTTCCGGTTTTTACAACTTCAAAACGATCTACTTTTTTTCCTTTATACTGATCTCTAAATTCTTTATTTTTAGCGTTCATCCCTAATCCAACAGTTTCATCAATGGATAAAATTTCAACACCGGTAATTTCTTTTTGTTGATTGATACCAACAATAAGTTCAATGTCTCCACCAAAACCATCATGGTCGATGATTTGAATAATTTCACCTATGTTTTTTTTATTTTGATACGCTTTTAATGCTTGGACAATTTCTACATTATTTTCATTATTTTTTAATTGTTTTGATAATTTTTTTATTTTTTGATCTTCATATTTTTTAAAGCCTGTGGCTTTTTTCATAACAAGTTTATATGCTTCTTGTTGTGTTTGCTTAGCCTGTTTTTCAATAGGCTTTTTTGTTATTTGATAAACATACCCCATCAAACCTCCACAAATAATTGTTATTAAACAAAGAATAAAAACATCTTTTATTATTTTTTTTAAATTCATTAGAAAACACCACCTTTTAAAGTGATTTTATCAATTAATGGAACAAGTAAATTAGAAATAATGATTGCATAGGAAACACCTTCACTACTTGTTCCAAAGAAACGAAAGAGTCCTGTTAAAATTCCTAAAATAATTCCATAAACGATTTGTCCCTTTCGATCCATGGGACTTGTAACATAATCTGTTGCCATAAAAAAGGCACCAAAAATAAGTCCTCCTCCACAAAGTTCACAAGCCAAATAATAAAAGTCAAATGAACAAGGTGAAAAAAATAAAGTAAAAATTGAAAATATAATTAAATAAGTTAAAGGAATTGTTGCCTTGATAATTCCTTTTATAAGCAAATAACCTGCACCAATAAGTAAAGCGAAAGTTGATGTTTCTCCTATTGTTCCTGAAGTCGTTCCTAAAAACATCTTTAAAAGTTCATAGCTTTGTCCATTTTTTAAAACAACTAAAGGTGTCGGTGAAGTGAGACCATCAAAAACAAAATTAGTCATTCTACCTGCGAAAGAAATGAGTAAAAAACAACGTGCTGCTAATGCAGGATTCATAAAGTTTTGTCCTAATCCACCATAAAGCTGTTTAACAACAATGATTGCAAAAATCCCACCAATCACTGGTATCCATAAAGGAACCGTTGCTGGTAAATTTAAAGCTAAAATAAGGCCTGTAACAGCAGCTGATAAATCTTTGATTGTTATTGTTTTTTTCATGAAATATTCATAGATATATTCTGATAAAACACATGTGATTATCGTGGTTAGAATAATCAATAAAGCCTTTATTTTAAATTGATAGATTCCAAAAAAAGTAGCTGGTAATAAGGCAATAACAACATCAAGCATAATGGAAGATGTTGTGACTTTATCTTTAATATGTGGTGAAGAAGATACATGTAATAATTGATTCATAAAGATACCTACTTTCTTTTATTAATTGAAACTAAATATTTCATTTTCTTAAAGGCTTGTGTCATATTGCGTTTGGCTGGACAAGTATAACTACAACAGCCACATTCAATACAATCCATACCTTGATTTTTGATAAAGGCTTCTGTATCATTTTTTAACGCAATTTGATAGAGTGTTTGTGGTTTAAGCAAGCTTGGACAAACATCTAAACATCTTCCACAACGAATACACGCAGACGGCTCATAAAGTGAAACTTCATCTTGATTCATAGCAAGAAGAGCACTGGTTGTTTTTGTAACTGGAAGATCTAGTGTCATCAAAGCACTTCCCATCATCGGCCCTCCACAAATAAGTTTTTTGATTTCACCTTTAAAACCGCCAAGTTGATCTACAATAAACTGAAAACTTGTTCCTAAAGGAACTTCTATATTACAAGGTTTTATTCCTTCTCCAGATATTGTCATTACTTTAGAAAAAAGCGGTTGATTATAACGAACGGCTTGATTAATAGCAATCACTGTTGCTACATTATCTACAATACAACCCACATCAACAGGAAGCATTTTTGAATTAAGCATTTTTCCTGTAAGAACTTTAATCAACGTTCTTTCTCCACCTTGAGGATATTTTGTTTTTAAAGCCTTTACTCTGATTTTATCTTCATCTTTACACCTTTCTTTAAGTAAAGAAATCGCTTCTTTTTTATTATCTTCAATTGCGATATAACAAATTGCCTTAGGAAACATGTCTAAAATCACATGGATTCCATCTATAAGTTCATCTGTTTTTTCCAACATCAAACGATAATCACTCGTAAGATAGGGTTCACATTCTGCCCCATTAACAATAAAATAATGAATCTTATTAATATCCTTAACAGATAATTTAACGTGTGTTGGAAAACCAGCACCACCCAAGCCGACAATCCCAGCTTCTTTAATTTTTTCTATTTTATCTTCATAGCTTAATGATTTATAATCATTTGTTTTTATTTCAATACTTTGATATAAACCATCATTATTTATAACGATTGCTTGTTGCATTTTTCCAGAAATATCCATTCTTTCTTCTATTGCTTTTACTGTTCCTGAAACAGATGAAATAATCGGACTAGAAACAAAACCCTCTTCACAAGCAATTTTTTGTCCAACTTTAACTTCATCTTTTATTTTAACAAGTGGTTTACAAGGCGCCCCAATATGTTGTTTTAATAAAAATACAACTTCATCACTTGCATTTAGCTTGATGATTGGCAAATCTTTTGTATAATGTTTTTGATCTTTTGGATGTATGCCTCCAATAAATGATTTTAAATGCATGATTTTCATCCCCTTTAACCTTATTTTAGTCCTATCTTTTTTAAATTGAAAGCGTTTACAACAAGTTAAAAAATTAACTTATTTTCTTTGAAATATATGTTGTTCATGTGATTTTAATCACATTTAATAATAAAAAAAAGATAGCTTTCACTATCTCAAAAATATTAGTTTTGTTCATAAAATTCTTCGTCATTAAGCATTGGATAACTTATAAGTTGTTGCCCATCTAAATTTATTTTATGCATATTAACTGCCGTAATTTGACGACGATCATAGGTTGTATAATAGTAAATACCCTTTTGACTATTCCAACATGATGTATAAATTGTAATTTCATATTTTTCTTCAGTCACTTCACAACATCCTCTTTGTTGTTCAACCGATCCTAAAATATGAAAGAATTGATTAACACTTTCTTTTTCACTACTTTTTGATTTTGCATTCATTTTTGTAAAAGCGACACGAACAAAGCGTGACATAGAAGATAAATCTCCAGGAAGTCCTAAAGCTCCCATTCCTCTAGAATAAGTTTTTAAATCTAATTCTTTAGAAAACATATTTACAGGTTGTTTGGGTGATAAAAACATATAGTTATTTAAATTAAACATTTGTTTGTCAAAAGCAGGATTATTAGTTAAGATACCAACTGGATTTTCATAGACTTTTAATCCTTCTTTGACAGATTCAACGGTAATACATCCACTTTTATCTGCAATGATCCAATGTAATGAAGCTGCAGGAAGTTGTTCGTTATAAGGCGTTTTAACAAGATTCATTTCTTTGATGAGTTCTCTTGCTTCATTTAAAGAGGCACATTGACTTAAAATCCAAGGAATAAATTCATATTGAGCGACATTCCTTACATTTTCTTGAACATCATTATAACAAGCATTTCCTACAAAATTTAAACCTGCCATACCTAAACCTTTTTCATTAACGGCATCATAATATAATGGATAATCATCAATAACATGAGCCATACCAATTAAAGCATAATGAGTGATCTTTTTTCCATCATGTCTAAATTGTAAAGGATAGTTTCTTGGCATAATAGCAATTTTTTCACCATAAGAAAACTCATAATCTAACGTTCTTCCCATATAAAAATCTTTAGTTTGATAAGTTGCTGCTGTACACATTTATAAAATCTCTCTTTCTATTATTTATTTTCTCTTGTATAGTATAACCTTATTATTTCATTTTTATGAATTTAAAAAAAAACACTCTTTCGAGTGTTTTATTTAACTTCGATAAGTTCTAAATAGCTTGTGGTACCTTTAACCCCTGGAGTACCACCAGTTACAATAATTTTTTGACCTGGTTTAACACCATTTTCACGAGCAATGATACTTGCATAATCAATCATTGAAATACGTGAATCTAAAGGTTTACAAGGAACTGCTTTAACACCCCAGTTTAAAGCTAAAGCTCTTACTGTCTTTGGTGAAGGTGTCGCAGCAATGATACGAGATTTTGTACGATAACGTGCCATTTTACGAGCAGTAAATCCTGATTCTGTAAAGGCAATAATTGCGGCAACATTAAATTTATAAGCAATTTCAGCAACGGACATACAGATTGCTTCACTTGTATCATCAGGTGCTGTACGAATTGCTTGTCTTTGCAAACTTTGATAATCTAAATTCGATTCAATTTTATGTGCAATTTTTGACATCATTAAGACAGCTTCTTGAGGATATAATCCACTTGCTGATTCTCCTGATAACATAATAGCATCCGTTCCATCATAAATAGCATTTGCAACGTCAGATACTTCTGCACGAGTTGGACGTGGATTTTGTTGCATACTTTCTAACATTTGTGTTGCAGTAATAACGATTTTTCCACGTTGTTTACATTTTTTAATAATCGATTTTTGAATAAGTGGCACATCTTCAGCAGGAACTTCTACGCCTAAATCTCCACGAGCGACCATGATTCCATCTGCAATATCAAGAATTTCGTCTACATTTTCAACACCTTCTTGATTTTCAATCTTCGCTAAGATTTGAATATCATTTCTACCATTTTCAATTAATAATTTTTTAATATCAATGATAT
>OIZF01002099.1_pt1 | contig 10327 bp, 13 predicted proteins | sample 1588471 | NCBI WGS metagenome assembly OIZF01 (sample SAMN03283279) | human gut metagenome | biome: human-associated habitat; material: feces | host: Homo sapiens | place: Peru | collected 2012
TGGAACAAGCAATTACTATAAAAAAACTGGATGGCTATGATCAATTGTATTCGATGGCAGATAGTGAAATTCGAAGAGTCATTGGTACAAATGAGGATATTGAAAGTGCGATGCAAAATTTGAATGATGAATTGAATATATTATTGGAGAAACAGTAGGAAGTTAAATTTCTGCTGTTTTTTTTGTTTGATTCTCCAAAAATGACATTTGTCATCTAAAAGTGGTGACATATGGAAATTGAAAAGGTTTTCATACGGGTTATAATGAATGTGTATTCTATGTGATGCTCATGTTCAATAGTCGCATAAATATGTGAAATTATGTGTGATAACACTTGAAAACGCTAACATGTTTATTATAAAATGTGAGTATAAGAAAACGCGGAGGAAAAAATAATGAAATATGTAGTTATGGTAAGTCATGGTGAATTTGCAGCTGGTTTAAAAACATCATTAATGATGTTGGCAGGACAAAGAGATGATGTGATTGCTTCAGGTTTACCTGATGGAAAGACAGCAGATGAATTTGCGGAAATTTTTAAAGAAAGTGTTAAGGACATTCATGAAGATGATGAAATTGTTTTATTAGCGGATATTGTAGGAGGATCACCACTTACAACTGCTTTAAATGTTTTAGTTGAAAAAGGTTTAATGGAAAAGACAACAACAATTGGTGGGATGAATTTACCATTAGCCCTTACTTCAGTATTAATGAAAGATACTTTACAAGGGGATTCCTTTGTACAAGCTGTCTTAAGTGAAGCAACAACTGCTTTACAAGAATTTAAAGTCGTAGAAGACGACGAAGATGATATTTAAGGAGGAAAAAAGATGTCAGTATCATTTATTAGAATTGATGATCGTATGATTCACGGGCAAACATGTACACGTTGGGCAAGAGAATATCCATGTGATGGTTTGGTGGCTGTAAACGATAAAGCAGCAAATAATTCAGTATTAAAAGCAGCTTACAAATCAGCCAGTGGAAAGAAAACATTTGTATGGACAATGGAAGCTTGGCAAAAGAAAAGTCAAAAGGTTTTAGATAGTCAAGATCAATATTTCTTAATTACTAAAAATCCTATTGATATGAAAAAAATTCTTGTTGATCAAGGTTTTGATTGTGGTATTAAAACAGTCATTGTTGGACCTTGTAATGATCGTGAAGGAGCAACAAAACTAGGAAACAACCAATCGATTACACAAGAAGAAGCAGAAGCTTTTGAAGCTTTAGCTAAAGCAGGTTATACAATCAAATTTGCTTTATTACCAGATGTTTCAATTGGAACATGGGATGATTTTAAAGAAAAATTTGGTTTTTAACAAATAAATAAAAAGGGGAAGAAAAATTATGACAATTAGTTGGTTACAAGCGGCATTACTTGGATTATTTGCTTGTTTATCAAGTATGCCAGGATTAGGTGGTACTTCCTTTGGTAACTACACATTAGGTCGTCCTTTAATTGGGGGACTTGTTTGTGGGATTATCTTAGGAGATATCAAAACAGGTATTTTAGTAGGGGCAGCAATGCAAGTTGTCTACATTGCATTAGTTACTCCAGGTGGAACAGTTTCAGCAGACGTTCGTGCTATAAGTTACATTGGGATTCCACTTGCCATGGTAGCGTTAAATAGTTATGGTTTATCTGCTGCTACAAAAGATGGAGCATCTCTTGCAATTTCATTTGGAACAATGGTTGGTACTTTAGGTACAGTATTATTCTATGGAACAGCAACAATCAACTTAGCATGGCAACATGTAGGATGGAAAGCTGTTGAAAAAGGGGATTATCATAAATTATATCTTGTAGATATGGTATTACCTTGGATTTCACATATTTTATGTTCATTTATTCCAGCCTTAATTATGTGTAAATTAGGGGCAGATGTTGTTGAACTTATTAAAACAACATTACCTATGGATGGTTTAGCTATGAAAACTTTATTTACAGTTGGATCATTATTACCATGTGTCGGAATTGCAATCTTATTAAAACAAATCGTTACAAAAGCAGTTGATTTCATTCCATTTTTCTTTGGATTTACTCTTGCTGCTTCAATGGGAATCAATTTAGTTGCAACAACAGTGATTGCTGGTATGTTTGCCTTAATTAACTACAAATTAAAAATGTTACAAAATCAAAGAGTAGCTGCACCTGCAGGAGACTTTGATGATGAAGATGAGGAGGATATTTAAGATGGAAAAGAAACTATCTAAAAAAACATTAACTAAATCCTTCCACAATTGGTATTATGGAAACTTAACATGCTTCTCTCAAGAACATATGCAAACTTTTGGCTATCTATGCTCTATGTTACCAGTAGTAGAAGAACTTTATGATAAAAAAGAAGATCAAGCAAGATCAATGAAAACATACACTGCTTTCTTTAATACAGAACCTCAACTTGGTACTGTTATTGTTGGGATGACAGCTGGATTAGAAGAAGCACGTGCTAACGGAGCAGAAGATGTTGATGATGAAACAATCAACGGTTTAAGAGCTGGTTTAATGGGACCAATCGCCGGTATTGGGGATTCCCTAGTTGTAGGAACAGTTATTCCTATTTTACTTGGTATTGCTTTAGGTATGTCTACAGGAGGTTCTCCTCTTGGAGCTATCATGTACATCATTGTATGGAACTTATTTGCTTACTTTGGAATGAAATTCTTATATTTCAAAGGATATGAATTAGGTGGAAAAGCGGTTGATTTCTTAGTTGGTCCTCAAGGGGAATCTTTAAGAGAATCAGTCACAATGTTAGGTGGTATTGTTATCGGTGCTGTATCAGCAACATGGATTTCAGTAACAACTTCATTTACGATGACCGCAGCTGGAGCTAAAAAACCTTTCATAGATTTACAAAAAACATTAGATGGTGTTTATCCAGGATTATTAACAGCTGTCTTTGTTGTTGGATGTTGGTATTTATTATCTAAAAAGAAAATGTCACCAATTAAAGTAATGTTATTATTAGTTGTTGTTGCCTTTATTGGTGTACTTGTTGGATTCTTCAATCCAGGATTATCTTATTAAAAGGAGAAAAAAGATGAATAGTCAAGAAAAACAAGGATATATAGATGAAATTAATTATCAAAAGAAAATGATTCATAATCTTATAAAATGGTTACGCAATTTGTTCTTCCTTTCCTCTCTGGGAGTCTTATTGATGTATTATTTTTCAAATATCCTATTTGTAAAAATCTCTGCAATCATATTAACAATAATATCTATATTAGCGATTGTCCTTGTTGGAAAGGCTATTTACAGTGGTAAGAAAAACATAAATAAAATTGTTGATCAGTTTTCCTTCAAATATAAAAACTCTCTATAACTCATACAAAAAACCGCTTAGGCGGTTTTTATGTTATACTTTATTTGGTGATATTATGATAACAAATAAAATCAATACAATTTTAAATAACAGTCAACAAAGTGATATCGATTATACGATCTGTAACTATATTAAAATGAATTTAAAAGAAGTTGCTTTTATGTCCATTGAAGAACTTGCAAGAAAAAGCTATGTTTCAAAAGCAAAGATCTCTAAATTTATCAAAAAATTAGGTTATGATAATTATATTGCCTTTAAAGATGATTGTTTATTAGAATTAGAAATTAGAAAACAAGTAATAAATACCAACTATTTTCTTACAAAGAAGCATCTTCATGATTCATTATCTTGGATTGAAAAGAATTTAATGAAGATTGAACAAAGTCAAATCGATTACTTTGTAAGAAAAATAAAAGAAGCTAAGCATATTTATCTTTATGGAGTTGCTTATTCACATTTACTTTGTCAATATGTTCAATACGAAGGAGATCTTTTTCAAAAAGATATTCTTGTTTTAGATGAAAATGAGGTAGCTATTGATCGGTTAAAAGAGGATGATTTATTGATTGTTATTGGTGTAGAAGAAGATGCTTTAAGTAAACAATCTTCACGTTGTTTACGAAAGCTTTTAAGAAATCAAGGAAATAAACTTTTGCTTTCAACCCAATTGATTGATCAAACAATGTTGAAATCTTTTGAAGGGACTTTGCTTGTATCTATCGATCATTTAGAAATGAAAGAAAGAAGACTTCTTTTTCGTTATTTAATAGATATGTTGGTATCACGTTACTTTGAGTTAGAATGTGCTTAAGGCACATTTTTTTCATCTTGTCAAGAAAGTTTATGAAATATAAAAAAGAAAAGAAATTTATTTATTTTAAAGTAAAGTAATCCATAAGGAGGGCTTATGGAAGAAAAATTAACTATTAAACAATTATTCGCTATTTTAGCCGCAGGTTTGTTTTCTTTTTGTGGTGTTTTGATTGAAACAGCGACAAATATTACTTTTCCTACATTGATGAATGAGTTTCATATTTCAACATCACTTGTTCAATGGATGACAACGGGAAATTTATTGATGATGGGTATTATGATTCCTATTTCATCTTATTTAAAAAGAAGATTTCAGACAAAAAAATTATTTTTGATAGCAGGGTTCTTATTTTCAATAGGATTGATTGTTGATGTCTTTGCACAACAGTTTACTTTATTGCTTATAGGAAGATTTATACAAGGAGCGGGGGTAGGAATTGCACTTCCTATGATGTATAACATCATTTTAGAAGAATCACCGGAAAGACTTCTTGGTTTAATGATGGGATGTGGTTCTTTTGTGACGGCTGCAGCACCCGCTATTGGACCAACTTTTGGGGGAATTATGACACAATATTTTACTTGGCGCTATATTTTTATTTGCGTTTTACCAGTTATTGTTCTGGCAAGTTTTATAGGTTATTTTTGTATGAGTGAACAAATAATTAATAAACATGAAAAATTTGATCTTTTAAGTTTTATAGCGGTAGCGTTAACTTTTGTTTCTTTAATTATGGGGTTTTCTAATTTAAATCAGATAGTTGATGATTTAGTATTTGTTTTGGGTTGCTTTATTATTGGAATAATCAGTTTATATTATTTTACTAAAAGACAACTGCATATTAAAAATTCCTTAATTCGTATAGAAATATTTAATCATAAAGGTTTTACGTTTCATACTTTAGCTATTATGTTTCTACAAATGACAACACTTGGATATGGTTTATTGTTACCGACATTTGTTCAAATTGTTTTAAAACAACCAGCAACAGATGCAGGGGTCGTTTTACTTCCAGGAGCCATTGTTGGTGCTGTGTTTGCGCCAATAGGTGGATTGATACTTGATCGACTTGGTGCTAAAAAGCCAATTGTTCTAGGGTTATGCTGTAGCTTTATTGCCACATTTTGTTTCTTATTCTTTTTTAAAAATCTTACATACCAATCATGTATCTTATTCTATTTTATTTATAGTTTAGGCATTGGTTTAATTGTTGGTAATACCATGACATCTGCGATGTCTCATTTACCAAAAAATCTGCAGGCTGATGGGAATGCTACGTTACAAACATTGATGCAACTTTCAGGAGGAATAGGAACGTCCATTACAGCAGCTATTTTAGCGTTTGTACAACAAGGAACAAACTTATATGATGGGACAAATAAAGGTGCATTGTTTGTTTTAATTTTTTTAATGTTTAATATTATTATTGTTATTTTAAGTCAATATTTTGCTTTTAAAGGAGGAAAGAAAAATGAATTTTAATGATAAAGTGGTTGTAATTACCGGAGGAACAAGTGGTATTGGAAAGCAAGCAGCGATTGAGTTTTCAAGAAAAGGAGCCCATGTTGTTGCTTTTACTGTAGATAAAGAAGAAGTATGTAAGGAAGCTATTAAAGAAATAGGAAATGATGCATCTTATATTCATTGTGATGTTTCTAAAGAAGAAGATGTAAAAAAAGCCATGGAAGAAGTTGTTTTAAAATATGGACGTCTTGATTGTGCTTTTAATAATGCTGGTATTGGGCCAGATGGGGTACGTATGCCTTATGAATCCTTAACAGAAATCTCTGAAAAAACATGGGATTTAGTTGTTGATGTCGATATGAAGGGCGTTTTCCTTTGCTTAAAATATGAATTATTACAAATGCAAAAGCAAGGATTTGGTACTATTGTTAATACGGCTTCTATTGGTGGATATAAAATGGCTCCAGGATTTGCTGCTTATGGTCCAGCTAAAGCAGCAGTTATTGCTTTAACAGAAATGGCGGCTTTAGAAAATGCGGCATTTGGTATTCGTGTCAATGCCATTTGTCCAGGTCCAACCATGGGAACAGAACTTACCAAAAATTCACTTTCAACTAATCCTCATGAAGAAGCAATGTTGAAAGAACATGTGATTCCTATGAAAAAACTAGCGATGACTCAAGAAGTCGTGAACGCTGTCTTATGGTTAAGTAGTGACCAAGCAAGTCATACAACAGGACAAAAAATATTTATAGATGGTGGAATGCATATTGCTTAAAAGGGAGAAAAGATGATTAAACATGTATCGGTATTTACTTTAAAAGATAAAAGTGAAATTAAACATTTTGTTGAAATGTTAGAAGAAGTTGGTAATAATTGTCCTTTGATTATTAAAAGTGAAATAGGAGTAAATATGAGTGAACAACTACCTGTAGGACCTCATTTTGGTGATGTGATACAAATTGTTGAGTTTTCAAATGTGATAGACTTACAAAAATATTCCCAATCAAAGGAACATCAAAAATTATTAATGGATGGTACAGAAATGGAAACTGTTACCGCAATAGATTATATAATTTAAGCATTCATTCATATATTAAAGAGCATTCATTCAAAATAGTGCTCTTTTTTTCATTTTTTAATTAAAAATATGATTAAACAGTCAAAATATAATTGACACCGTGAATGAACAGTCATATAATGAACGCGTAAGAGGTGATCAGTATGGATAATCAACGCTATCAAATTATTTTAAATGAATTAGATAAAAAAGGAAATGTGACTGTAGCTTCCCTTGTTGAACTTACAGGAGCGAGTGAATCAAGTATACGACGAGATTTAGTAGAACTTGATCATCAAGGATTCTTAAAAAGAGTTCATGGAGGTGCAACCCTTATTCCTAAGGTAACACAAACGATTGAAGATCCATTAGGGAAAAGACAATTATTAAATGCTGATGAAAAGAAAAAAATTGCAAAGTATGCAGCAGGAATGATTGAAGCCAATGATGTGGTTTATTTAGATGCAGGTTCATCAACTTTAGAGTTGATTGAATATTTAAATCAAAAAGAAGCACACTATATTACTAATGGTTTAATGCAAGCTCAACAATTGACTCTTAAAGGATTTCATGTGGTATGTCTTGGTGGAGAAGTGAGAAATATTACAGGGGCATGTGTGGGTGCTAATACGATGAAGTCATTAAGTCGTTATCATTTTTCTAAAGGTTTCTTTGGAACAAATGGAATTGATTTGATGAATGGTTTTACGACACCAGATAGTGAAGAAGCTGCTATTAAGGAATTGGCTATGGAACGTTGTCAAATGAGTTATGTTTTATTGGATCATAGTAAATTTAATAAGGTATATCATGTGACCTTTGGTCAAATAAATGATGCGGTGATTATTACAGATCATTGTGAAAAAGAAATTAAAGAACAAGCGACAGTTGTGGAGGTTAGAGATTAATGATTTATACAATTACTTTTAATCCATCTTTGGATTATATTATGCATGTTGATTGTTTTGAAGAAGGGGAAACAAACCGTTCAAAGCAAGAAGAAATTTATCCTGGAGGAAAAGGATTCAATGTTTCAACAATTTTAAGTCGTTTGAATCTTGAAACAACAGCTTTAGGGTTTGTTGCAGGATTTACAGGTGAAGAAATTGTTAAAGAATTAAAAGAAAGAGGATTTACTTGTGATTTATGCCAGTTAGAAAGTGGTCTTTCAAGAATTAATGTGAAGATGAAAGGGGCTAAAGAAACTGAAATTAATGGAAGTGGTCCAGATATTCCTCAAGAAAAATTAGATGAGTTATTTAAAAAATTAAATCATTTAAAAGAAAACGACACATTAGTTCTTGCAGGAAGTATTCCTTCTTCTTTACCTGATGATATTTATGAACAAATTATGAAAAAACTCGATCAACAAGGAATTAAAATCATTGTTGACGCAACTAATGATTTATTAAAGAAAGTATTACCTTATCATCCTTTCTTAATTAAACCAAATCATCGTGAATTAGAAGAATTATTCAATGTTAAAATTGAAAATAAAGAAGATCTAATTCATTATGCTCGAAAACTTCAAGAACAAGGAGCTATTAATGTTCTTGTTTCCCTTGGAAAAGATGGCGCTATTTTAGTAAGTGAAGACACACATGTTTATTATTGTGCAGGGGCTAAAGGAAAACTTTTAAATAGTGTTGGTAGTGGAGATAGTATGGTTGCTGGATTCATTGCTGGATATTTAAAGGATAAAAAATATGATGAAGCTTTAAAATTAGGAAGTGCTTGTGGCGGAGCAACAGCATTTAGTGAAGATCTTGCCGAAGCTTTCATGATTCAAGAAGTCTATAAACAATTACAAGTGGAGGAACTATAAATGAAAATCTTAGATTTATTAAAAAAATGTTTCCATTGATGTTAATGCTAGATGTTCAAATAAAGATGAAGCCATTGATACATTAGTTTCATTAATGGCAAAGTAAGGAAACTTAAATGATCAGGATGTTTATAAACAAGAAATTTATGCCCGTGAAGAATTAAGTACAACAGGAATTGGAGAAGGAATTGCTATTCCTCATGCTCAAAGTGAAGCTGTAAATGCCCCAGGACTTGCAGCAATGGTTGTTAAAGACGGTGTCGATTATCAATCTTTAGATAATCAACCAGCAAAACTTTTCTTTATGATTGCAGTTCCTAAAACAGGTGGAAACGAACATCTACAAATTCTTGCTATGTTATCATAAATGTTGATGGATACAGACTTTAAAGATTCTTTAATTAATGCACAAAGTGTAGAAGAATTTATGGATTTAATCAATCAAAAAGAAGCAGCACAAAAAGCAAAAGAAGAAGAAAAAGAAGAAGCACAAAAAGAATTTACAGGAACTTATCGTTTGCTGGCAGTAACTGCTTGTCCTACAGGTATTGCTCATACGTATATGGCGGCTGAAGCTTTAGAAGAAAAAGCAAAACAAATGGGAATTACCATTAAAGTTGAAACAGATGGTAGTGGTGGTACGAAAAATGCCCCAACTCTAAAAGAAATTGAAGAATGTGAAGCGATTATTGTTGCAGCGGATAAAAATGTTGAAATGGCTCGTTTTAATGGAAAACCAGTGATTCAAGTTAAAGTGGCAGATGGGATCAATAAAGCAGAAGAGTTAATCAATGAAGCCTTAAGTGGAAATGCCCCAATTTATCATGCAGATCACATATCAACAACTGTTGAAAGTGAAAATGATGAAAGTGTTGGTCATCAAATTTATAAACACTTAATGAATGGTGTTAGTCATATGTTACCATTTGTTATTGGTGTTATTTCAAATCCTTTAGGATATTTATTTGCCTTAGCTATCGGTTCGGTTGTAGGAATGTTTGGTTTAGCGTTATTAAAGAAATCATTAAAATAATATATGAGATTCTAGGTATTTCTATCTAGAATCTTTTTGTATGTTTTTTCTTTTTTTATCAATACTTTAAAAGAAAGGAAGATATTATGAAAAAAGAAGAAACAATGTTATTATTACAAGAATGTGATGCTGGTTTAAAAATGGCCATTTCTTCAATTGATGAGGTATTAGATACGATTCAAAATCAAGAATTTAAACAATTAAGTATTGATATTAAAAATCGTCATCAAAAATTAAAAGAAGAAGTTGATTGTTTACTTAAAAAATATGAAATAAAAGAAAAGGAAGCTTCTTTAATGGCTAAAAGTATGTCTTGGATGAAGATGAATTTTAAAATTGCAATGGATCATGAAGATTCAACAGTAGCTTCCTTGCTTTTTCAAGGATGTGCTATGGGTGTAGAATCTTTGTATCATTATCTTCATGTTTATCAAGAAGCACATTCTAAAATAAAAGATATTGCTTTAAAATTGATAAAAATTGAAGAAGATTATAGTGAACAATTAAAGAACTATTTATGAAGCCCAAAAGGGGCTTCTTTTTACATTAAATATCTTCCTTTTCTTCATATTCTAGTGATTTTATTAAAGCAGATTTTAAAAATTCATATTCTTTAAATATTTCCTTATTTGATCTATCAGATACATCTATGCTTGAAATCAAATTATTAAATTCTGTGATTTTGTTTGCAATGATAGTAGTCGGTATGATTCCAGTTTCAGAAACATTTCTATTCAATTCATGTTTTGATAATATAATCCTTATTTTATCACTCAACTTTTGATGGTATTTTGTTGGC
>OIZF01002101.1_pt1 | contig 10317 bp, 8 predicted proteins | sample 1588471 | NCBI WGS metagenome assembly OIZF01 (sample SAMN03283279) | human gut metagenome | biome: human-associated habitat; material: feces | host: Homo sapiens | place: Peru | collected 2012
TCGATATGATTGTCGACTTGGTGTTCTTGCCCATGTGTATCATCTTCGTGCCGGTATCTGCCTCCTGATAGTTGTTGGTGACGGCTACGGAGTAGAACTCCGCCTGCGAGCCGTCGCCGCGCAGCACGCACGAGGGGTACTTCCATGTGATGGCAGAGCCGGTCTCCACCTGCGTCCACGAGAGTTTGGAGTTGACACCGCGCAGGTCGCCTCGCTTCGTCACGAGGTTGAGCACGCCGCCCTTTCCGTTCTCGTCGCCCGGGTACCAGTTCTGCACGGTTGAGTATTTCACTTCGGCGTTGTCCTTCACGATAATCTCCACGATTGCGGCGTGCAGCTGGTTCTCGTCGCGCATCGGCGCCGTACAGCCTTCGAGGTAGCTCACGTATGCGTCGTCGTCAGCAATGATGAGCGTGCGCTCAAACTGACCCGTGTTGCGTGCGTTGATGCGGAAGTAGGAGCTTAGCTCCATCGGGCAGCGCACGCCCTTGGGTATGTAGACGAACGAGCCGTCGGAAAAGACGGCACTGTTGAGTGCTGCGAAGAAGTTGTCGCGGTAGGGAACCACGCTTCCCAAGTACTCGCGCACGAGGTCGGGATGGTTCTTTATGGCGTCGCCGATTGAGCAGAAGATGATGCCTTTCTCGGCAAGGTGCTGCGAGAAGGTGGTCTTCACGCTGACGGAGTCCATGATGGCATCTACCGCCACACCGCTCAGCGCAAGGCGTTCTTCGAGCGGTATGCCGAGCTTGTCGAATGTCTTCATCAGCTCGGGGTCTATCTCCTTATTCTCGTTCTCCTTCTTCTTGGCGAGTGGGTCGGCGTAGTACGAAATCGCCTGATAGTCGATCTCGGGCACGTGCACGTGTCCCCACTTCGGTTCCTTCATCGTCTGCCAGTGGCGGAATGCCTGCAGACGGAACTCGAGCATCCAGTCGGGTTCGCCCTTCTTGCTGGAGATGAGTCGCACAACGTCCTCGTTGAGTCCTTTCTCTATGATGTCTGTATGCACGTCGGTGGTGAAGCCGTACTCGTATTTCTGCTCTGCCACCTGGCGTACATAGGCGTTTTTTGTATCTTTAGTTTCCATTTTCGTATATAAAAGTAGAGGGGAGAATGGCGGATTGCGTCCGCCGTCTGATTGGGTTGCGTCCGCCGTCTGATCGGATTGCGTTCGCCGTCTGATCGGATTGCGTTCGGTGCACGATGACACAACCTGCACTTTCAGGTTGCAGAACATCGGTATGCCTTCTCCTTAATTAATGCAAAATTACGAATAATGCGTTGATTATTCGAAGAAAACACTGCTTTTTTGAACCTAAAGGTTCATTTCCTTCGATAGTATGTTCTCCAGTTTCTCTGCCGAGAGCCTCAACTGGAACTCGCCGTTGATGGCTACGCTGATGCCGCCCGTCTCCTCCGACACCACGATAGCGATGCTGTCGGAGTCTTGCGAGATGCCGAGCGCAGCGCGGTGGCGCAGACCGAGTTCCTTCGGTATGTCGTGGCTGTGCGACACGGGCAGGATGCAGCCGGCAGCGCGTATGCGCTTGCCGACGATGATCATGGCTCCGTCGTGCAAGGGCGAGTTCTTGAAGAAGATGTTCTCGATGAGTCGCTGGTTGATACGTGCGTCGATCACGTCGCCCGTGTCGACGATGTCGTCGAGGCGTATGCCGCGCTCTATGACGATGAGCGCGCCCACCTTGCCGCGCGAGAGGTCGATGCACGCCATGACGATGGGCATGATGGTCTCCTTGTCGACCACCTTCTCCTTGCTGCTCACGAAGAAGCGGGCGAAGGCACGGAAACGCTGGTGCGCACCGAGCGAGTAGAGGAAGCGGCGTATCTCTTCCTGGAAGAGCACGATGATGCCGATTACACCCACCGACACGAGTTTGTCGAGAATGGCTCCGAGCAGGCGCATCTCGAGCACCTGACTCACAAAGAGCCACACGAGCACGAACACGATGATGCCGATGAAGACGTTGAGCGAACGGCTCTCCTTCATCAGACGATAGATGTAGTAGAGTATCAATGCGACAAGAAATATGTCGATGATGTCTTTTATTCCGAAGTCGAACATATTGTGAGTTTTGAATGTTGAGTGTTATCCTAATTGCTGCACAATTCGGATGGCTTCAAAGGCTTCCTTAACGTCGTGCACACGCAGTATTGAGGCGCCTTTCTGCAGCGACACGGTGTGGAGCACGGTGGTGCCGTTGAGAGCCGTCGTGGGGTCGCCGCCGATAAGCTTATATATCATGCTCTTGCGCGACACGCCTACAAGCACGGGCAGCTCAAGCGCAAGCAGGCGCTCCGCCTCGCTCATTATCTCGTAGTTCTGCTCAAGCGTCTTGCCGAAGCCGTAGCCAGGGTCGAGAATGATGTCCTTCGCTCCGAGGTCGCGCAGGCGCTGCACCTCAGCCGCAAAGTTCTGCATCATCTTCGCCAGCGTCGGCTGCACCGACATCAGTATGTAGGGCACTCCGAGCTGCGCCACGGTCTCGAACATGTCGCCTTCCTCGTGTATCTCCTTGCCTACGATGCCCGTTATGCCGCCTTCCGACACGTCGTTGATGATGTCGGCGCCGAACTCCTCCACACATCTGCGCGCCACAAGCGGGCGGTAGGTGTCTACCGACACGATGGCGTCGGGCTGCTCGCGGCGCACTATCTCAAGGGCGCGCTTCAGACGCTCGGTTTCTTCCTCAAGGCTCACCTCGTCGATGGCGCCGGGGCGTGTGGAGAAAGCGCCCACGTCGATGATGCGTCCGCCTTCGGCGATTATCTGGTTGGCACGGTCGGCTATCTCTGCCTCCGTCTGCTTGCGCGAACCGCTGTAGAACGAGTCGGGCGTGGCGTTCAGTATGCCCATCACCAAGGGCTGTGAGAGGTCGAGCAGTCGGCCTCGCACATTTATTGTATATTGCATATATGCTTGATAATTTGTTAATAACAAAACACAAAATACGCAATAAATATCCGAATAGCCAAACATTTTTAACAAAAAGAGTTGGAAGTTTGGATTATTTAGTGTAATTTTGCCACTATACTTAAACCAAAACTAACACAAACAATTATGAAAAAGTTATTATTAACACTCGCATGTGCGATGACAAGTTTGTTCGCATCAGCGCAGGCAAAGACTGCTGCAGTCGGTCTTAACCTTAACTATGGTACAGAAATCGAGTCTCTCGGTCTTGGTGTCAAGGGTTCTTACTGCTTCACAGACCACATTCGTGGCGAGGCTTCGTTCAACTACTTCTTCCCGAAAGACCACTTCACAATGTGGGAAATTAACGCCAACGCTCACTACTTGTTCAACATTGGCGACAAGTTCAAAGTATATCCGCTCGTAGGTCTGACATATGTACATGGACACTGGAGCAACAAATACAGCGTAGGTGGCGGTGGCGACTTCGGTGATGGCGATTGGGGCTGGGGTGCTCCTATGAGAAAGGCAAACGGCGAGGTAAACGTTAGCGAGAGTTACAACACTGGCAAGTTTGGCGTGAACCTCGGTGGCGGTGCCCAGTACGACCTTACAGACAACCTCATGCTCAACTTCGAGGTGAAGTACAGTCTCGTGAGCGACTTGGACCAGTGCGTCATCAGTCTCGGTGCTGCATACAAGTTCTAAACAAATACACACATAATCATAAACGGAAAGAGGAGCACACGCTCCTCTTTTTTAATACACCTACCCCCCACAAGCTGCACCTCAACAATAAAAAACAGCAAGCTTATTTTGCATTGTCTTCGGTTTGCATTACCTTTGCACCGATAAATGCATCGATAAAAGCAAGAAGCAAAATGAAAATATCCGAACTTTACGAAATCTTTAAGCAACACCCCGTTGTGACAACCGACAGCCGCGACTGCCCTGGCGGTTCGCTGTTCTTCGCTCTGAAGGGCGCATCGTTCAACGGCAACAAGTTTGCTGCAGCAGCCTTGGAGAAGGGCTGCGCCTACGCCGTGGTTGACGAGGCGGAGTATGCCGTCGAGGGCGACGACCGCTTCATCCTCGTCGACGACGGTCTGCACACGCTGCAGCAGCTGGCACGCTATCACCGTCGTGCCCTCGGCACACCGATAATCGGCATCACCGGCACCAACGGCAAGACAACAACAAAGGAACTGACGGCTGCAGTGTTGCTGCAGAAATATAACGTGCTCTACACCGAGGGCAACTTCAACAACGACATCGGCGTGCCGAAGACGTTGCTGCGCCTGAACGCCGAGCACGACATCGCGGTCGTGGAGATGGGCGCGTCGCACCCTGGCGACATCAAGACGCTTGTGGAGATAGTTGAGCCCGACTATGCGCTCATCACAAACGTGGGACGTGCGCATCTGCAGGGCTTCGGCTCGTTCGAGGGCGTGATACGTACCAAGGGCGAACTGTACGACTTTGTGCGTGCGGCTGCCAACGGCGCGAACGACGCTTACGCCATTCGCGAGGTGAAACGCCCGCGCTGCGTGTTCATCGACAACGATAACCCGCACCTCAACGGCATCGCTACGGGGCTGAATCTCGTGCGCTACGGCATCAACGCCGCCGACAACCTGTACGTTACAGCCGCAGACGTGAAGAGCGAGCCTATGCTCAGCTTCTCGTGGACAGCGGAGGGAAAGGCTGCGCACCACGTAGACAGTCAGCTCATCGGTGCCTACAACATCACGAACATGCTCGCTGCCATCGCCATCGGCACATACTTCGGCGTGGAGGCGGAGCGCATCGATGTAGCACTGACGAACTATGCGCCGAGCAACAATCGCTCGCAGTTTGAGCAGACCGCCGACAACCGTCTCATCGTCGACGCTTATAACGCCAATCCGACGAGCATGGCTGCGGCACTCAACAACTTCGAGGCTATCAATGCCGACCATAAGATGGCTATCATCGGCGACATGAAGGAGCTGGGCAGCGTGAGCCACGACGAGCATCAGCGCATCGTCGACCAGCTCAGCCGCATGACACTCGAAGAAGTGTGGCTCGTGGGTTCGGAGTTTGAGCATACAACAACTCCTGCCACGTTCCGCAAGTTTGAGAACGTAGCAGGAGTGAAGGAAGCAATTGCTACCGAAAAGCCGCAAGGCAGATATATTCTTATCAAGGGCAGCAACGGCACACGCCTGTTCGAGCTTCCAGAGTTGTTATAGGAGGTATGGGCATTCTTGCCCATACCCACACCCCTACATTTTATACTTTCCGCCGGTTATTGTCTCCAGGTCGAACGCCTTATACACGAGTTCGCAGCCGTCATAGTTGTGTTCGCCCTCGCCCTGCGGAAAACTTGTGCAGACGGGATTGGGCTTCGTGCCCCATTTAGTAAGCGTCTCCTCATAGAAGAAGGCTATTCTGCCATCGGCTTGCAGATCCAGACTGCTGTAGAGCGATACCGTAGTACTCACCTGATAGCAGCCGTCCCAACCCTCGGCTAAGGCTTTCACGTTGCACATATCCGCTTCATCAGCCAGTTCCTTATAGAATATGCTCACGTTGTTGCGCCCCGTGCCTGTTGGCACCGACTGCAACACAACGTGCAGCTGTCTGCCGTCGCTGCTGCGCACGGCTGGCACAATGAGCATCTCGCCGTTCGTGGGGTTGGTACTCGGCGCGAGAGCCAATCCGCTCATCGTAGCCTTCGTTTGTTCCTCCCACGAACCTTCACCTGTAGTTGCGTTGCTATAGGTGTATATGTTAAGCAGTCTGCAGCCAGAGGCGCGGCTTGTTATGATGACACGACCGTCGGGCAACTCCTCACACTTCGGTTCGTCGCCGTCGGGCACGGGCAGAGCAGCCGCACCGCCGAGAGAGTGCCATGTGCGTCCGAAGTCGTCGGAATAGATCACGCGATTGCCGTTGGGACGCGCTGCGAGTGCAGCGTAGATGCGATAGTAGTCGCCTACCTTCACCACCCTACTCTGGAATATCTTTCCGCCACCGATGAAAGCAGCATCCAGCAGATTGCCCCCGTCGAACAAGCCATATATCGCTTCGGTCTGATCGATGGGCTTCTGCCATGTCAAGCCACCGTCCGTGCTGCGTATTGCAGCAATGAGGTTAGGGTTTCGGCGGTTGGTGCTCGCCTTGCCGTACACCGTGCAGCCGGCAACAGCCATGATGAGCACTTCGTTGCGCTCGCGATCCATCACGATAGCAGGGTCGCCATAGGCAGCAGCCATCGGTGTCTTGACGTTGTTGATGAGTGATGCGTCGCCACAAGCCACGTCAATCTCACGCTCGCTCCACGTTCTGCCGTTGTCGTCACTCAGCTTCACCACGCAGTCGACACGTCCGTAACCTGGGTCGGTGCCGCAGACGAGGCGTGCCGCACTCGCTATGAGTCTGCCGCCATTGCCGCAGGTGATACCCGGAATGCGATAAGGCGGAACATCGATGCCGCCCTTCGCCGTACTGAACAGCACAGTGCCATCAGCGTAGGCTGCAACGGTGAGCAACAACATGCCGAGAGAGAATAGAACGTTCTTCATTGTAGTTTGCTTTACTTTTTATCCCTTTACTTTTTTACTCCTTTACTTTTTACCCTTTTACTTTTAAAATATATGCCTTTGTGGGTGCGTGGTATGGGCAAGATGCCCATACCTCCTACTTTTTACTCTTTTACCTTTTTACTTTTTTACTTTTAAAAGTTATGTTCTCCTCCTTGAATTTATCCTTCGGCTGCGGATGCTCCGCCGGATAGCCGATAACCACCATGTTAAGCGGAATGAGATTGTCGGGCAGCGAGAGCGTTGCGCCAATCGCCTTGCAGCGATCCTCGGAAGGATAGGCACCCGTCCATACGGCACCGAGCCCCATAGCGTGAGCCGCAAGCAGAAGATTCTCCGTTGCTGCCGACGCATCCTGAATCCAGAAGTCACGTCCGCCGCCTTCAATCGTCTTATCCATATCGCCGCAGACAACGATAGCGAGCGGAGCCTTGAGTAGCATCTTCGCATAAGGATTAGCACCTGCAAGACTGTCGAGCACGCTGCGCTGATCGACAACCACGAAGTGCCACGGCTGCTTGTTCATAGCCGTAGGTGCAGCCATAGCCGCACGCAGCATCTTCTCCACCTTCTCCTTCTCTACAGGACGCGCCTCATAGTCGCGTATGCTGGTACGCGTAGCGATATTGTCGAGCACTACCTGCTCTTGCGTTTGCGACTCGACGCTGTCTTCCACGCCCGACACCAAGCGCACACCAAGCACAACGACGGCAATGGCGAGCACCACGTTCAAAACGATTGACTTATTCTGTAAATTCATAATTTAAAAATCTTAATTCAAAATTCAATAACTCACAATGCGCGCAGCGCATAATTCAAGACTCAAAACTCAACATTAAACACTCTTCATAAGTGCTCCCGTTGGGCACACGAAGCGGCAATATGGTCGCGGCACCCACACCGACAGCACAAGGAACAGCACTGCAAGCACTATCACCCACACCGATGCCGACGAATAGATGAACGCCGTGAACAGCTCGTAGTCGATCCATGCGGTGCATGTACCGGTGAGCAACAGAGCCATCAGTACACCCCATAGCAGATTGCGCAAAGCGGTGAGCACGCGGAGCACACGCGGCGTGATGCGCAGCTTGCGTCGGCTGAGTTTTCCGGCAAGCTCCTGTGCCGAACCGAACGGGCAGACATGAGCGCAGTAGTGGCCCGACCGACCCGCCAACGGGTATATCAGCGCCACTATCAGCATGAGCAGCGGAGCAGCGAGCGTACCTATCGCCGACAGACTCACGCCTCCGGCAAAGAGTCGAAGGAAGAGCGTGTAGGAGACGAACGTGCCTGTCCACAGACCAAGCACCACGACGTTCACCACGAGCTGCACAAGATGCAGACGGCGGTTGTTGGTGAAGAGCGGAACGACGGCTCCGAGCAGTACGGCGATCAACGCCACTATAGGGGGTGCACTTGTCTCAAGTGCACCAACCGAGCCATCCTCACCCCACTGACTGCGCTGCTTGGCATAAGTCAGTCCGCGCTGCACATTCCTTATTATCGCCTTCGACGAGAACGTAGCCCCCGACACGGCATCCACGTCCTCCGCCATCGCCTCGTCAATGGTCTTGCCTTGCCAACGGCTGAACAGTTCCTTTGCACGGTCAAAGAAACTCGGCGACTCGGCGTTTGGCTCAGCCTCAATGGCGGTCAGTCTTCCGTCCTTGTCTATATGTATCTTCAACGGCACCGGTCCGCCGTAGCCTTGCACATCTTTTGCGAGCACGCGAGTGTTCACCACAAACGTTCCATCGGGCTGCACACTCAGTGTATCGCTGCCCTGCGCTACTGACACCACCGCAGCATGAGTCTGGCGCAAGTCGTGCCCGAATATCCTGCCGTCGCGCAGTATCGCAGCAGCTGACAAGACCAGCATCACCACAACGAGCGACAACAGACGAATCATAATACCCTTCCTTTGTCTTTTTACCATATACTTATTTTTATTACTACATGCAAAGATTTAATTTCTTGGTTACATTAACAAATGCTTATTGCAAGTTATTGCAAAACGATACTTCTCACAAGTACTGACACAGAAGTTCAAAAGAACGAGAAAAGCGGTATGTATCTCTGCTATAAGATATTATTATTTGTTCAACCATTTTATAGCCCACTCTGCTAAGGGCGAGGGACAAGATAACATTCCGCAGTTTTGTTGTAAATTGAGAAACGAGAAACGTATGCGGTTCTTGGGTTGGTAACGTTCGTTGTACACAACAATACTTCTTCCACTGACACAATTTTCTGCCTTTACCTCTACAGGAATTATCTCATTCTCTCGCTGTAACAGAAACTCAATCTCAGCCTTTCCTTCCGAAGACCAATAGTAAGGCATTGAACCATACGATGGCAACAGGCTTTGCAGCACTGCATTCTCCGCCATTGCGCCTTTAAATTCCGTGTAATTGGCAGTCGGGTCAATGACAATGCTTCCCGGTAGTCCGGCCAATCGTCGCAACAGTCCGCAATCACTGGCATAAATCTTGAATATGTCTGGTTCTTCGTAAGCACTTAAAGGCATTCCCGGTTTCGACACCGCATTCACGCGATATATCATACCAGCATCTTCAAGCCACAGCAAAGCGTCTTCATAATCACGACTTCTTGCTCCTTTCTTTATAATCTTATATATGAACTTTCTATTTTCCTTGGCAAGTTGAGATGGAAGTGAGCGCCAAATAGCATGGATGCGCGGTATTTCGCGAGGTTCTGCATACTTGGCAAAGTCAAGCTCATACAAGTCTAATATGCCTTGCAATATGTCGTCCACAGCTTGCATCCCCTGATTTTCAAGCATACTCACGGCAGCTTCTGGCATTCCTCCAGACACCATATACCTACGGTATTCCGACTTCAACTTGTCAAGTATAATAAGAGGCAATTTCTCTGGCTGTTCTATCTGTTCAACAAAATTGAATGTCTGGGAATCGCTGGCTCGCAGATACTCTTTGAACGTAATTGGATACATACGCATAACCTGCACTTTTCCTACTGGTACGGTCATTCTCCTCCTTTTAACAGCCACTCCTAACAGCGAACCTGCTGCAATAATATGCCATTCGGGAGCATCTTCACAAAAATACTTTAACGAGTTGAGCGCTTCTTCACATTCTTGTATCTCATCGAATATGAGTAGTGTCTTGCCTGCAACAAGAGGCACTTGACTATAAAGGGCGAGTTCCTTTATTATGCGTGCTGGCTCCTTTGATATAGTGAACGCTGACAGCAACTCTTTCTGACGGTCAAAGTCAAATTTCGCCGTATAGTCGAAACACTCTCTTCCAAACTCCTCCATAGCCCATGTCTTGCCAATCTGACGGGCTCCTTTCAACAGAATTGGCTTATGCTTTTCAGCATCTTTCCATTCCTTGAATTTATTTATTATGTCTCTTTCAATTCTCATATTTGCACCGATTACTTCTGTTTAGTGTCAAATGCGACACTTTTCCGAACTTGTTAGGTGCAAATATACAATATATGGAGGAATACTACAACTTTTCTGAAAGTTATTTTAATTTATTTTCCAATAATAACGAATCAGCTCATTGCATTAAACCTAAAACGGCCTAATGATTCGGGTTTAATGTTTTACCGAACAGCAATAAACTTTAATCAGTCATTAGGAATTCTGATCCGATTTGAGAGCAAATGTTAATGCTTAAATACAAAAAAAAGAGGGCGTGTCAAAAGTCAAACAAAGCGGGCTGTTTAAACTTTTGACACACCCCCTATATAAAATATTGTCTCACAAGGATGCTTGCCACCCATTATCGAACAGCAACTTTCTTC
>OIZF01002102.1_pt1 | contig 10308 bp, 9 predicted proteins | sample 1588471 | NCBI WGS metagenome assembly OIZF01 (sample SAMN03283279) | human gut metagenome | biome: human-associated habitat; material: feces | host: Homo sapiens | place: Peru | collected 2012
AAGTTGGATTGACAGAGGCGGTAGAAATGTCAGGGGCATTGTTGTGTCTTGACGTTACTGAAGCCGTGGTTGAAGAGGCCATCCAAAAGGGATGTAACCTCATCGTGAGCCATCATCCGCTGATATTCCGCAAACTGGCGAGAATTTCGGACGAGAACTACGTGCAGCGTACCGTGCGCAAGGCGATTAAGAATGATATTACCATCGTGGCGATGCATACCAACATGGATGCGGCTGCGGGCGGTGTGAACTTCAAGATTGCCGAGAAGCTGGGACTGGAAAACGTGCAGTTCTTTGCTGGCGAGAAGGAAGTGAACGGCGTGAAGGGCGGTGAGGGCGTCATCGGAGAGATGGGCGAGGACCTGGCTGCCGACGACTTGGTGCTGATGCTCAAGGAGCGTTTTGGCGTGGAGTGCGTGCAGTGCAACCAGTTGCTTCGCCGTCCTATCAGGAAGGTGGCTCTCTGCGGCGGATCGGGTGCTTTCTTGCTCGACGCAGCCATCAAGGCGGGTGTCGATGCCTTCATCACGGGCGAGATGAGCTATCACGAGTATTTCGGCCACGAGCAGGAGATTCAGATCTGCGTCATCGGCCACTATCAGAGTGAGCAGTTTACGGGCGAAATCTTCCGCAGCATCATCCAGGAGAATTTCCCTGATGCCAAATGCTGCATCTCGGAGATAAATACGAATCCGATATTGTATTTATAGGTTGGAAGGGCGCAAGCCTCATTCAACATTCAACATTTAACATTCAACATTAAAAAAAATAAAGTTATGGCAAAGAAAGATCCTACAGATTTGACAGTGGAAGAGAAGTTGAAGGCTCTCTATCAGCTTCAGACCACCTTGTCTGCAATTGATGAAAAGCGTGCGTTGAGAGGTGAGTTGCCTCTCGAAGTTCAGGATTTGGAAGACGATATTGCTGGTCTTACCACCCGTATCGAGAAAATCCAGACCGATATTGAGCAGTTTGACCGCGCCATCGATCAGAAGCAGCACGAGATTGAGGAGGCTCAGGCTAGCGTGGAGCGTTATAAGAAGCAGCTCGAAATGGTTAGCAACAACCGCGAGTATGATACTTTGAGCAAGGAAATCGAGTTCCAGGAGCTGGAAATCGAACTTTGCAGCAAGAAAATCCGCGAGGCGCAGCAGACAATCAACGAGCGCCTGTACGACCTTCACAAGGCTGAGGACCAGAAGGCAGACCGCGAGAAGGGTCTGGTAATGAAGCGTTCTGAGCTCGAGTCAATCATGGCTGAAACCCGTGAGGAAGAGGAGAATTTGAAGGAGAAGGCATTCGAGCTCGAGAAGAAGATTGAGCCACGTTTGCTCCAGAGCTTCAAGCGCATCCGTAATGGTGCCCGCAACGGTTTGGGTATCGTTTACGTGCAGCGTGATGCATGTGGCGGTTGCTTCAACAAGATTCCACCTCAGCGCCAGCTCGATATCAAGATGCACAAGAAGATTATCCCTTGTGAGTATTGTGGCCGTATCCTCATCGACCCAGAATTGGCTGGTGTTAAGATTGAGTCTCCTAAGACTGAGGAGAAGCCAAAGCGCAAGCGCGCTATCCGCAGAAGAAAGACTGAGGATGAGGATTAATCTTCCTCCTCTCTCCGCTCTTTTCGGATGATAATCTTCTGATAAAGATACGATAAGATACAATGAAGGCTCGCCAAAATTGCTTGGCGAGCCTTTATTTTTTTCGTTTTCAGGCAGCTAGGACAATCTGTCTTAACTCCTTTAATCCTAATCTGGAACTTTTAATCCTAATCTGGAACCTAGAGTCCTCTAGCCTTGTAAATGCGGTCTTTGGCGTCGTTGATTTCCTGGAATTTCTTCTCGGCTGCACGGCGCACATCTTCGCCTAGGGCTGCTACCTTGTCAGGATGATGCTTGAGCGCCATCTTGCGGTATGCGGCCTTCACCTCATCGTTTGAGGCATCAGGACTGATGCCCAGAACACGGTAGGCATCATCCAGGCTGCCGGTTGAAGAAGCCCCGCTCTCCAGGTTCAGCATCTGGTCTACATCCTCGGCAGAAAGACCCATGTGGATGGCCATCTCCTTGAGTGCCTGAATCTCCTGGGGATTCACAACTCCATCGGCCTGGGCTATCATGACGAGGAAATTGAGCAACTGCAGGCGCTGCTCATACATCATGTTGGCACGTATCTGGTGGCAGCTGTCCTGTATCACCGAACGGTACTGCTGCATGCCCATCTGCTTCTGCTGTTCGAAGAGTTTGAGGAGAATTTCCTCGCCCTGCTGCTTGGCTGCCTCGCCGAAATTCTGATGCAGGAAGCGGCGCACCATCTCCATCTCAGAATGCATGATCTTGCCATCTGCATTGATGATGTAGGAGCTGAGCACCAGCAGCGAGAACATGAAGGAGTTTCGCTCTCCCTCATAACTCTGCTGGCGGCCGTAGCCCTGGTTGCCGAAGCCCTGGCGGCCGTTGTGCTGCTGGCCGCTGTAGGCATCGTAGGCGTTGTTGTAATGGTGGTCGCCGTCGCGGTTTACCGCATCCAGTCCGTGCTCAAAGAGGGAACCGAGGGCATAGCCTGCCAGGGCTCCCAGCGGACCGGCTGTGATGAAACCGAGCACACCACCAATCCATTTACCTGCTGCCATCTTTTAGTTGTTGAAATAGTAGAGGAAAGAAGCGATGCCTGAGAGGGCTGGCTTGCGCTGACCTTCTATTTCGATGTCAAACTTGATGCTGGTCTTGCAGATGCCACGGATGTTCTGGATGTCGTGGAGAGTGGCTACCAGGCGCACGCGTGAACCGGTGATGACTGGCTGACCGAACTTCATCTTGTCCATGCCGTAGTTTACGAGCATCTTGAGGTTGTTTACCTCGATAATCTGCTGCCAGAGGTATGGGAGTACTGAGAGGGTGAGGTAACCGTGAGCGATGGTGCTGTGGTAAGGGCTCTCTACCTTGGCGCGCTCTACGTCTACGTGAATCCACTGTGGGTCGAGTGTAGCGTCTGCGAACTTGTTGATACGGTCCTGGTCAATCTGCAACCAGTCTGATTCTCCTAACTTCTCACCGAGGTGAGATGCAAATTCCTCGTAGGAATTGATTACTAATTTTGCCATTTCTTTTATAATCTAATTTATATGTTTAGTCTCTTCTGAAAATGTCTCGTGTATAAACCTTGTCCTGCACATCGTCCAAGCACTTGTCGTATCGGTTGGCGATGATGGCTTGGCTCTGCTTCTTGAAGTCTTCGAGATGGTTGACCACACGACTACCGAAGAAGGTTGTGCCGTCCTCCAGGGTAGGCTCGTAGATGATTACCTGTGCTCCCTTTGCCTTGATGCGCTTCATCACGCCCTGGATGCTGCTCTGACGGAAGTTGTCGGAGTTGCTCTTCATGGTGAGACGATAGACACCGATGGTGCAAGGCTTCTCCTCAGCTGCATTGTAGTTGTTCTGGTTGGCATAATCGTAGTAGCCTGCCATGTTGAGCACTCGGTCGGCGATGAAGTCCTTGCGGGTGCGGTTGCTCTCTACGATGGCTTGAATCAAGTTCTCTGGCACATCAGCATAGTTGGCGAGCAACTGCTTGGTATCCTTTGGCAAGCAATAACCACCGTAGCCGAAGGAAGGATTGTTGTAGAATGTGCCGATGCGAGGGTCGAGTCCTACGCCATCAATGATTGCCTTGGTGTTGAGTCCTTTCATCTCAGCGTATGTATCCAACTCATTGAAGTAGCTCACACGCAGAGCCAAGTAGGTGTTGGCGAAGAGTTTGACAGCCTCTGCTTCGGTCAAGCCCATAAACAAGGTGTCGATGTCTTCCTTGATAGCGCCTTCTTGCAGGAGTTCTGCGAAAGTGTGGGCAGCCTTGTCGAGACGCTCGTCTCCCTCAGGGCGACCAACGATGATGCGGCTAGGGTAGAGGTTGTCATACAAAGCCTTGCTCTCACGCAAGAACTCAGGTGCAAAGATGATGTTGTCACAGCCATATTTCTTGCGCACGCTTTCTGTATATCCTACAGGGATGGTGCTCTTGATGACCATGATGGCATTTGGGTTTACCTTCATCACCAGTTCGATGACTTCCTCTACGTGGGAGGTGTCGAAATAGTTCTTCACTGGGTCGTAGTTGGTAGGTGTGGCGATGACGATGAAGTCAGCGTCCTTGTATGCCTCCACTCCATCGGTGGTAGCCTTCAGGTTGAGTACCTTTTCAGTCAAGTACTTCTCGATGTAGTCGTCCTGGATAGGAGACCTGCGATGGTTGATCAACTCTACTTTCTCTGGTACGACATCCACAGCCGTCACTTGATGATGCTGGCTAAGCAATGTGGCGATGCTAAGACCTACATAGCCTGTACCTGCCACTGCTATTTTAATATTTTGGTTTGCCATTTCTTTGTTGTTTGTTTGATGGGTAGCTTTTCAGCATACCTTATTATATATAGAATGCAAAGATAGTGTAAAATATGGAGAATGCAAAAATATAGCGATATTTTTATCAAAAAATAACTCGCTCATATTTTGCGAATTTCAGAACGACCGTCCACTTGGTCGGAAATTCGCAAAATATGGCGAACTTTATATTGTCAACAATTCATCATAATTTGGAATATCTTCAAGGAATAAATATTTTTTACCAGCATAGTCCATCTTGCAAATGTAGTGTTCCATGCCATTGCTCACCACGAGATAATCTACATGTAGGAGCATGTTGTAGGCTGTGATTTGGTCGAAAACTTTTTGGCTGATGGGAATGTGTGGAGCCTTGTATTCGATGATCATTTTGGGTTGCAATTCACGGGAGTAAAGTACGCTGTCGGCACGGAGCGTCTTGTCGCCGATGGTCAGCGGAATCTCGTTTGCCAAGAGTGAGGCAGGGTAGCCTTTGTGCTCCACCAGATAGTGGATGAAATGCTGGCGCACCCATTCCTCAGGGGTGAGTGCGATGTATTTTCTCCTTAAAATATCGAATATCTGAGGGTGCTCCTTGGTGCCTCTCAACTTCAATTCGAATGCCGGAAGATTCAGTTTTATCATATTAATATATACTTTTTCAAAAATAATTTGTACCTTTGTAGCAAAATACAATTTGCAATTTCTTGCCCCATTTTTCCGTGGGGAAAAGTGATTGCAAAGATACAAAAAATATCGTAATGGCAGAAAAAAAACAAGCAATAAGTTATGAGTCTGTGATGAAAGACTTGAAGGCTCGCAACTTTTCTCCTGTCTATATTTTGATGGGAGATGAGTCTTATTATATAGACTTGCTCTGTGATTATATCACCGAAAATGTGTTGCAACCTGAGGAAAAGGACTTCAATCAAGTGCTGCTTTTTGGTGCCGAAACTACGGCGGCGCAGGTTGCCGATCAGTGCAAGGGCTATCCGATGATGGCGGAGCATCGAGTGGTGGTTTTGAAAGAGGCTCAAAATTTGCGAAATTTTGAGTCGATCGAGAAGTACCTCGAAAATCCGGTAAAATCAACCGTCTTTGTGATGACCTATAAGAACGGTTCGATAGACCGTCGCAAGAAATTGGTTCCGCTGGCTGAGAAGGTGGGCGTTGTTTTTGAGAGCAAGAAACTGAAGGATTATCAGTTGCCATCGTTTATCGAGACTTTCTTGAAAAAACGAAAGGTGAGCATCGAACAAAAAGCTACCCAGATGATAGCCGACCATATCGGTGCCGATTTGCATCGCTTGGTATCTGAGTTGGATAAACTGATGATTTCTCTTCCGGAGAATGATCGCCGCATCACTCCTGAGGTAGTGGAGAAGGTGATAGGAGTGAGCAAGGAGTTTAATGCTTTCGAGTTGAGAAATGCCATCGTCAACCGTGATGTTTTCAAGGCAAATCAAATTATCAATTATTTTGACAGCAATCCGAAGAGTGGATCGCTCTTTGCGCTTCTCCCGATGCTCTTCAATTATTTCCAAAATTTGATGCTTGCTTATTATGCTCCGAATAAAACGAACGAAAATGAGCTCGCAAAATTCTTGGATTTGCGTAATGTTTGGGGCGTGCGTGATTATACGACAGGAATGAGAAACTATAATGGTGTGAAGGTGATGCAGATCATCAACAAGTTCAGGGAGGTGGATGCCAAGTCGAAGGGTATCGATAACCCAAATACTTCTGCTGGAGAGTTGATGAGAGAACTCGTTTTCTTCATCCTTCATTGATGCTTTTTCTCCTCCTCTTGATTGTTTTCTTCTTGGTCAAAGAAGCTCCAAATCTCAGTTTTTCTCTTGGTGAGTTTTCTGAGATTTGGGGCTTTTTTGTTTCTGGATTTTTCTCGTTTCTTTTGATTTTCTTTTCGGTTTTTGGAGAAATCCATGGGGTAGGAGAGAAGGAATTTTCTCACTTTTCTACTGAGATATTGTGGTGCTCGCTTGGGATTTTGGGACTGTCTTTTGTCCATCTATCCGTTCCATCTGCAGGTTCCTCTGAGCAACTGTGCAGGATTTTAAGCCGAAATAGGATTGAAAAATGTAAATTTTAGCCGATTTTTGAAGAAATGGAGACGTTTTTGGCGTGTTTGATGCTCAAATTTGCGCCATTTTCATCTAAAATGAGGGATTTTTGAGCTAGATGGAGAAGTGACGGGAATTAGCCTGTTTACTTGTAACTGATAGTATATGAGCGAGTTATAGAAAAGTAAATGCCTCTTGGTGCCTCAAAACTAGCGAATTTGACGCCTGGGGCTTAACATCGGTCTGAAAATGAGAAAAATGGAAAAATAGAGCACTTTTCTGAAGTTTCAAATTTACATTAACTTATATTGTGTTTTAAGTCTTTGAAGTTTGAATATTTAAATTTTAAAATCAAAACCAATGATTTAAATATGAAAATTCAAACATGAAGAATCATATCTATTTTAAGATTTAATAATTCGCATCTTGATATTTGAATGTTTAGTTTAGTTTTGCAAACTGCATAAAAATACGATAAAGGTTTTGTAAGTCTATATGATTGAAAATCAGACTATAATTTGATTTTGTTCAGATGATAGCCCGATTTTAGCCTACTAGTTAGATGAAAATTTGCATAAATTGAGTTGATAACCTATATATATGATATAATAACTATCAGATAATCAGTTAATTCATTTAAAATGCTCGACAAAATCTTTGTAAAACATACTGTTTTGTAAATATTGCATTTGTAAATGTAAACAAGAAAACTCGCTTTTTGATATGAAATTTAGAACTTTGAATATATAAATTTAAAGTTTAAGATTTAAAATAATTCTTCATTTTCTTGCATAATTCAAAAAAATGCTTTACCTTTGTAAAGTCTAAGAGAATAACCTCTTTTCGAGGCATTTTACCAACTTGTTCCGAAAAAGCACATGGCTCACACCGCCCAGTTGGCTGTCGGACGAGCTTCAATTTCATCTATAAAATGTAAACGATTAGGATATGAAAGATAGAATCAGACACATCATGGAGGCGCAGCACCTCACGCAGCAAAGTTTCGCACAACTCCTAGGAATCTCTCCAGCACAGTTGAGTGGCATCTTCAAGGATCGTACCAAACCGACCCTCAATATTGTTGATGCGATTCATCAAAAGTTTCCTCAGATCAATCTGAGTTGGTTGCTCTATGGTGTCGAACCGATGTATGTCAATTCCGAGGTGGCTCAGGCCCCTTCCGCTACAGGTTCCGATGGCTCCAGTGATGCCAGTCCTCAGATAGAAGGTATGGCTCTGGACTTCGAGGATGAGCACTCTGGGGAGGGTCAGATGGGTGTAGGTGATGCCTCAGCCTCCCCTACCTATTATAATAATAAGAGAATCCCAACTTCTCAGGTGGCTCAAGGCTCTCTCTTCGATACCCCTCAAATGCCCGGTGTCAATTCGACACTAAAAAATAGAGCGCAAGAAGTTGTGAAATATATTGACAAACCGCAGCGAAAGATTACCGAGATTCGTATTTTCTATGATGATCAGACTTGGGAGACTTTCGTACCAAAGAAATAGCTATTATTAAGTTATATGTGTGTTTAAAAATCAAAATATATTCTCTTTTCTTTCGTAGTGTCGAAAAATTGCATTACCTTTGCATCATAACTAAAAAGGTAATGCAATTTTTTGTTTTCTCACATGATGGGAAACTGCATCTCCTAACGAACAAGAACAATCAAAATCGTAACGATGAAAAAATACATTTTAGACCTCAACGTGGTTTCGGTAGAGCCATTGAGCGATAAGCACATCTTGATCAAGCTTACCGATGAAAAGCCTCTGCCAGAAATCTTGCCAGGACAGTTTGTCGAAGTTCGAGTAGATCATTCTTCTACTACCATGCTCCGCCGCCCTATCTCCGTGAATTTTGTAGATTATGAGTCCAACCAACTATGGCTGCTTGTAGCGATGGTGGGTGATGGCACTCGCCAGTTGGGTACACTCAAGGCTGGCGATCACCTCAACTGTGTGCTGCCTCTGGGCAATGGCTTCACGATGCCAACGAGCCAGGGACAGAAGTTCCTCTTGGTAGGTGGCGGTGTCGGCGTGGCTCCATTGCTTTACTTCGGAAAGCGTATCAAGGATATGGGAGCCGAGCCAGTGTTCCTCTTGGGTGCTCGTACCGATAAGGACCTCCTCGAACTGGATGAGTTTGCCAAGATAGGTCGTGTCTGCATCACCACCGAGGATGGTAGTGCAGGAGAGCAAGGTTTCGTCACCAACCATTCCATTCTTCAGAGAGAGAGTTTCGATATGATTTCCACTTGCGGTCCGAAACCGATGATGGTGAGCGTGGCTCGTTATGCCAACAAAGCCAACGTGGAATGCGAGGTTTCTCTAGAGAACAAGATGGCGTGTGGCGTAGGTGCTTGCCTCTGTTGTGTGGAGAAAACTAGCAAGGGAAACCAGTGCGTCTGCAAGGATGGTCCTGTCATCAATATCAAGAACCTTCTTTGGGAACTCTAAGAGGGGAAGGATAGCGAGTCGCTCCTATTGATGGGAGGGCGATTTTCGCTAGAAATGTAAAATAAAGGGAATGTCAGTCGAAAGGCATTCTGATTAAAAATGTAAAATATTATGGCTTCATTAAGTGTAAACATACATCAGTTGAAATTGAAGAATCCAGTGATGACGGCATCGGGAACCTTCGGCTACGGTCTGGAATTTGCAGACTTCGTGCCATTGGAGGAAATCGGTGGCATCATCGTAAAGGGAACCACCCTGGAGCCTCGTGAGGGTAATGACTATCCTCGCATGGCTGAGACTGCACAGGGTATGCTGAACTGCGTGGGACTCCAAAACAAGGGCGTGGAATATTTCTGCAATCATATCTATCCACAGATCAAGGATATAGATACCAATATGATCGTCAATGTGTCGGGACATTCCCCAGAGAGCTATGCGGCTTGTGCGGCTCGCATCAATGAACTGGACAAGATTCCAGCCATCGAACTCAACATCTCTTGCCCTAACGTGAAGGATGGCGGTATGGCTTTCGGTGTCACTTGCGAAGGAGCTGCCAGCGTGGTGAAGGCTGTGCGCCAGGCATATCACAAGACGCTTATCGTGAAGTTGTCGCCAAACGTAACCAATATCGCCGACATCGCTCGTGCTTGTGAGGCAGAGGGTGCCGATTCCGTTTCCCTCATCAATACCCTGATGGGAATGGCGGTGGATATCGAGAAGCGCCAACCACTGTTGAGCATCCGCACGGGAGGCTTGAGCGGTCCTTGCGTCAAACCAGTGGCACTGCGTATGGTCTATGATGTGGCTCATGCCGTGAAGATTCCAGTGGTAGGCTTGGGAGGCATCTCTACAGCCAAGGATGCGATAGAGTTCTTGATGTGTGGTGCTACGGCGATAGAAATCGGTACAGCCAACTTCGTGGACCCTGCCGTGACCAAGAAGGTGAAGGATGGCATCAACGACTGGCTCGATGCTCATGGCTGCTCTTCCGTCAACGAGATCATTGGTGCTATCAAGTGATTTCGCGGAAGTCGCTAGCAAAAAAGCTTTTATACAAGAACAATAATAGGATATATTAAAAACAATAGTTATGTTATCAGATATTGAAATTGCAAGATTAGTAAAATTACGCCCTATCAACGAGGTCGCTGAGGAGTTGGGCTTGAAGGAGGAGCAAATCGAGAATTATGGTCGTTACATCGCCAAGGTGGAAACGGGTGCCATCGACAAGTCTAAGTTTGCCGGTCATCACCTCATCTTGGTCACAGCCATCAGTCCTACCAAGGCTGGCAATGGCAAGACTACCGTGAGTGTAGGTTTGGCACTCGGTATGCAGCAGATAGGCAAGAAGGCTGTTGTCGCTCTGCGTGAGCCATCCCTCG
>OIZF01002103.1_pt1 | contig 10303 bp, 7 predicted proteins | sample 1588471 | NCBI WGS metagenome assembly OIZF01 (sample SAMN03283279) | human gut metagenome | biome: human-associated habitat; material: feces | host: Homo sapiens | place: Peru | collected 2012
TCCCTAACTAGGAAAAAATCAAAGTGGTACTAGAGGGGATATTCCGCCTCTGCGAGACGCATTACACGCCTACCTCTCCCATGTTAAATAATTTTCCATTTTGGAATTGCAGGATAATGCCATGCAGCTGCGTTCCAGCAGTCATACGTTTCAAGGATTCATCAGACATATACTTTCTCACTTGTTCCTCCGCCTCATGCCACTGAGTCTTTGCCTCATTTTCTGCAGCATCAGCTTTCAGATATTTCAACTCCACCACATAGCTATGCTGCAAGACAGGGAACTTCTTAGTGTCTGCCAACAAGAAGAAATCGCAATAGCCATGCTTGAACTCCAACTCAGGACGAATGACAAACAAACGAGACAAGTTGAGATATGCCATAAAATAGCCTTGCACATTCTTTTCACCACCAATGGCATCACGCACACTGCTATCCTCGAAATATCTATCCGACAAATATTGGAACAATGGTTGCCAATCGCCCTTGAGTGCCGCATCAGTAAAAGCATTCTCTAGCTTCATCATATCAATGCGAGCCGTATCTTGATACTGGTCAAACAAGAAACGATAGTACTGCTCCCAAACATTGAGGTTTGGCACTACCAGATGGAGTTTATCCAAAGCCGTTCCTCCAATCGTCAACATACCATAATAGAAGAGTAAGCTGACGAACATATTAGGATTAATCATCTCGATGGCAGGGAACGTTGTCTCGATAGTGGTGTCAATATATCCCTGTTCGGCTATTGTCCGCACCACTCCCTTTCGGTCACCATCCAAACGGTCGAGACTCACCAATCGCTTCATCTTGGCATAATCGGTCTTGGAGTTAGGATCACGCATGTCCTTCGGAGGACGACCAGTCGTAATGAGCGTATTCATGTAATATATCACCATATTACTATTGTACATACAAGGTTCCACGCCATAGCACTCCTCAGAGAAACAATAGTTGTCATACCATGGTTTCATCTCTGCTATGATTTCATCTTCTGGTTTAGTTATTCGTCCTACCTCTTGGTAATAGCGAATCATCTCACGCACATCAGTTTCACTAAAGCCTAAGAGATTGTTAAACCAATAATGAACTGATATATTGGTGGCAATGTTGAATCCACTCGTTAAATCATCCAATGTGATTGGGCTTACTCCCATAAAGAGGATTCGAGTGAAATTAGGCTTGAACGTTTTAAAGACATCACGATAGAAGCCGCTACCGTGAGTCATCTCATGATAAACATCATGCCCTTGTTCGTTGAGGACAACATTCGTAAAATTATCATATTCATCGATAATCAAATAAAGTTGATAACCCTTTTCTTTAGCCTCACCGACAAATGCAGCAATTTTGCCACCAGCAGTTGGAGCATTATGAGCGGCCTCTATAGCTTTCTGACTATAATACTTCCCATATTTTCTAAGGAATGCATCTATCTTAATCCCTAAGTAAACATGAAAAGCATCCTGCAAGTTGTCAGCACAACCCGCCACTTGCGAGAAATCCAAACTCAGCACTTGGAATTTTCCCTTGGTCTCCAAAGGGTGCTCCGCTATCCAAGTACCTTGGAACTCTTCGTCTATATCCTTGTAGTTCTCACAATCATAATAGTCTGCCACCATTGACAAGAAAAGGCTCTTGCCAAAGCGGCGAGGACGAATGAAGAACAAGAAGTCTGACACAGCCTCCATCTTTGGCAAGTACATGGTCTTGTCAACATAATAGAGATTGCTATCTGATATGCTTCGGAACTGACTGATGCCAGTTGGCAGTCTTTTTATCTTTCCCATAAACCTAGTTTTATCTTTCGGTTGCGAAGTTAATCAAAAAATATGAAACAGCCAAACTTTAAAGGTACAAATACGAAAATGGGCTTCTCTCACTACCCTAAGGCAAGCGAAAGAAGCCCATATATATTGAATGATATGTCCAATGCTTACTTGTTCAAGTACTTCTTGCCGTTCTTGACAACAATACCCTTGTAAGACTCAGATACCTGCTGACCAGCAAGGTTGTAAAGAGTAGAAGACTTGGCTGAAGCAGAAGCCTCAAGGTTAGAGATGCCTGTTGGGGTGCCACCAGAGATGGTTACACTCTGAATACCAAAACCACCAGCTGTCTCTTGAATAATTGCGACATCAGCAGTAGCTTTAACTTTGACATCCTGGAAAGCCAAATCCTCACCATTTTTTGCTGCAAAAGTTGGAATATTCCCAACAGCTTCGCAGCCAGACACAATTGCGAAAACTGCAGCTTTAGAACCTTTTGATGCAACAGAGAAAGTAACTTCCTGACCTACTGCCAAACCAGAAACTTCTATGCGAACCTTACTTGATTGCGCACAGAAATATTTATCTGAAATTGTGAACACCTTAGTCTTTGCGTTAGAATTCTTAAATGACAAAGACACCGGGGAATCCTTTAACGTAACACCATGATACTCATTTTTGCTACCAATCAAATAGTCCAACTGAGTTGCTGTTGTTTCATTCCATTTATACCAACCTTCTTCCAAAGTATAGCTATCCTTTGTAGTTTCTGCAAAGGAATAAGTTGTCTGAGCGTTAACACTAGCTGCCATAGCGACAGCTGCAATTAGAGTAAAGAATTTCTTCATAATCGTTTGTTTTAAGTTATTAATAATTTCTAAGTTTCGGTTTATCTTTTGCAAAGGTAACTCTTTCTTTCCTACTTCGCTACACTAAAATACCAAAATCGCACGCAAACGATTACGTGCGACTTTGGTTTAACTCAATTCTGATCAAGTCCATCAGCAATATCCTTCAAATCGAAATAAAGCAAACGGGTAGGAGCATCTATATCATCATCATTCAATAGAACAAAGCCATTCTTCTCATAAAACGGAACAGCAGCTTTGTAAGCATCCACCGTCAAAAAGCGGCATCCAGTTTTATTATTCACAACAAAGAAACTCTTAATGAAGTTCAATAGGTAAGTTCCTATAGATTGCCCTTTCAGAGTCTTATCCACTGCCAAACGACATAGCTTGACTGCAGGATAACTTTTCAGTCGCTTTTCATTTACGAACTTTACTTTACGGAATCGATTAAACTCCGTCTTACTTTCAAAATCTGCCAAAGAGATTCTGTCATTTGCCATACTAAAATAAGCATGGACCAAATGAACATCTTCACGTTCTAGAACATACGAAACCGCAAGTAATTCCTTGCAATATAGTCTCGCCTCATTCAAAATAAAATCATTCAAATCTTCGTCTCCGCAATCAAACAAGTGAATGTCTTCGCCATTTTGGAGTTTTCGAATTGAATATTTGGATTCGATTTCTTGTCTATTCATAAGTCCTTAACCTTTAAATATTCTCATTGCACTCTCATAGTCAGCCATTCGTCTAGCTCGGTCTTGGGGACTTTCACGACGAACCTGCATCATACGCTCCTCGAATCGACGAGCGTCGTCTCCAAAAAGTATTGGAGTTTCCTTAATTGGTCTTGCCATAACAATTCTGTATTAAATGATTAAACTGCGGCAAAAGTACACAAAAACTTTGTAACAACCAAATATTCAGAGCACATTTTCACAATAAGTTTCTTTCTAGCATCATTCTATCGCACGCAAACGATTACGTGCGTTTCAATATCTTGCCGTATAGTACTTTCGAGTTTTTATTGTAATTTTGCCAAACATAAACAACAAAAACAAACCTAAAGTTATAAACAATGAAACAAAATCTACTCAAGCTCGGAATGATTTGCTTGATGCTTGTCTTTAGCTTCATCGCTAAAGCAGTGGACATCAAGGAGAAGGCTATCTACTCCACCGACTTCTCGGAATGGACAGATGCCAAAGCTGCAACATCTGAATCGAAGGTGACGGTGAAGAACAAGTACACCAAGGAAGCTTTCGACTTTGTCCTCTACAACACAGAGATTAGTTCAACCAACAAACAAGCCGGCAAGCTAGGAAATGCTACCGGCGGTTATCTGCAAGCACCCAAGACTGCAGAAACATACGTGATGACTTCTACCATACCTAGCATCACAAAAGTACATTTCATGCATGGAGCTACCGGCAACAGTCGTGGTTATAAACTTGAATGCAAGGGCGATGGTGACGAAGACTGGGTAACACTCAGCAAAGATTTTGCAACTACCCAAGCTGGTACAGACGTAACGGTCGATGTCAATCGTACTAACGTACAACTTCGTTTCACAAACCTCACCACAAATCAATATGCCTTCCTCCTCAAGCTCGATATCTATGCCAACGTAGATATGGACAACGTGGCAGAGAAGGAGCAGTACACCCTTACCTATTATAATGTGGACGGCTCTACTGTCATCGGCACACAGAGCGTCACCGAGGATGATGCCATTGGCACATTCTCTACGGAAGCAGAAAGCAAGTTGACAATCGGCAATGGGCAGAAGTTCCGTGGCTGGTGTACTGAAATCAAAGAAAGTCCAAAGAAGTATTCTACCAAAGACATTGTTACTGGCAATCTCAGTCTCTACCCTCTCATCACTAAAATCGAGACAGCTAGCACTACAGAACGCTACGACTTCAACCTGAGAAATGCTAACTTTGACGCAGATGACCACGAGGCATTCAACCCAGAGGGCAATGGCAAGTGGCATGACACAACTCATGGATGGACATTCTCCGCTACCGACAAGATCAAGTTGCTCATGGGTGGCAAAGGTTACATCAAGATGAATCTCTGCAATTATTCCGGCGATGGCAACATCATCCTGACCAGCCCTAGCGGCACACAGATAGCAAGCATCACTGCCAAGGCTAGCACTGATGGAGCCACCGCTGTCATCGAGAACACCTTAGATGAAAGTGGCGAGTACATTCTCTCTTTTGATGGTACAGGCTCCAACTATATCCACAGCATCAGCATCATCAATATGACAGAACCTGCCTACACCCAGAATGGTAACTGGTACGCAGTGAAGGCTGGCGATGGCAAAAGCCTTATCACTACTCTCGAACTCGTCAGCGGATACAATGCCGCAGCCAATGCACCTCGTGCTTATATCTTCTTGCCTAACGGCACATACGATCTCGGCGAGACCGTATTGACTACCATCAGCGGAAACAACATCTCGCTTATCGGTGAAAGCATGGACAAGACCATCATCGTCAACAAGCCTGAGGTAGAGGGTATCGGCGCAACAGCCACCATCCTCAACACTGGTAAGAACCTCTATATCCAAGACCTTACCTTGCAGAACGCATACGACTATTATAATGCAAAAGATGCCGGTCGTGCCGTCTGCTTGCAAGACCGTGGTACACAGACCATCTGCAAGAACGTAAAGATGCTATCTTACCAAGACACCTACTATAGCAACGACCCACAAGGTAAGGGACAATACTACTTCGAGGACTCAGAGATTCACGGCACCATTGATTACATCTGCGGTGGTGGTGATGCTTATTTCAATCGAGTGCTTCTCGTCAACGAGAGTCGAAGCGCAAACAGCAAGTCTGGCGAAGATGTCATTGCCGCTCCTAACAGCAAAAGCGATTGGGGATATATCTTCAAGGACTGCACTATCGAAAATAAGGCTGCAAAATTCTCACTCGGTCGTTCATGGGATAATATCACTCGCCTTACTTGGTTGAACACCACCATCAACCAAAAGGATGAAATCAATGACGACGGAAAGAAGGTGTCATACTTCACCATCGATGCCATGGGAAACTACGCCGCCGATAAGTTCCGCCTCGATCTCTTGAAGGATGCCGATGGCAATGTCTTCTCCCCAAGCGAGAAGATGGTGACATTCACATCAACAAAGGCTAGCATTACAAAGCCAGAGGAGAACATCATCCTCACAGCAGATGAAGCCGCAGGATATACCCTTGACAAGGTATTCACCGACTGGACACCTGCTGCATTGGCTTCTCAAAAGGACCCTATCGCTGCCAAGGTAGCCAATGGCAAGTTGACTTGGACGGGTGATGCAGATATGTATATGATCGAGAAGAACGGCGAGTTCGCTGCCTTGACTACCAAGACTGAATATACCATCGACGACGCTTCTGCCAAGTACGAGGTAAGAGCAGCCAACGAGATGGGTGGTTTCGGCTTGAGCGAGTCAACAGCCACAGGCATCGACAAGGTCATCTCATCTGACGATGCTATCAAGACTGTCATTTACTCAGTAGATGGCATGCAGCTCAGACACCTTCAGAAAGGTATTAACATCCTCGTGAAGACATTCGCTGATGGAAGCAAGAAGACCAGCAAGGTAATCGTGAGGTAAAGACTTTAGATGAAACGAAACTTCATCTAGCAACATATTCAGAAAAGGCATGGCAGGCAAGCTGTCATGCCATTTTTGCTTTTCCACACCTGATATGGGCATTGCACTTTATTGTATTTATCCGTAATCGTTTGCGTTTGCTTTTACATTCCATCATACACTATAATAGGAAGAATAATTGTAACTTTGCCACATAATATCAAACCTAAGAAAAAAATGAAGAAATCAATCTTACAAACTATCGTGCTCGCAGCACTCTTGGCTTTGCCTACATTTGCAAAGGCTCAGACTTTCGCAGGAATTACTGCAGAGCAAAGCGCACAAAACACGCCTGAAGGATGGACAGCAGTGGCATTGCCTCAGTTGCCAGCCATCACATCGGCAAACACTATCGACTTGACAGGAAAACTTTCTGCTACAGCAGACAACACAGTAGCCATACAAGCCGCACTTGACCAAGTGCCTTCAACTGGTGGTATGGTCATCATTCCTAAAGGAACATGGCTATTCGGCGATGGCAATGCCACGAAAAAGAATCTCATCATCAAATCAAAGACCATCCTTCACTTGGCTGCTGGATGTACTTTGAAACTTCAGCCATACGGAATCGCACTTAACAACAAGACCAACTTCATTACTTGTGATAAGAATAGCAACACATCAGATATCGTTATAGAGGGCGAAGATGAGACTTCTGTTATCGATGGTCAAGGCGCAAGATGGTGGCTCGCAAGAGAGAACGGCGAAACATTCAAACCAGGAGCAATGATTCGCTTTGAAAAAGGCAAGCGCTTCTTAATCCGCAACCTCAAAATTCAAAACACACCAGGAGTAAACATCACCATCAGTAACAGCAATGGAGCTAACAACGCTACCATTCACGATGTAACTATCAGCGAACCAGCATCTGAAGCAGGCAAGGGCAAGGCTTCTCACAATACTGATGGTATTGCCATCTGGGGACCGTACGTCAACATCTACAACTGTAATATCAGTAATGGTGACGACAATGTCGTATGCGACGATGACGCTCAATACATCCACGTTTGGAACTGCTACTTTGGCACAGGTCATGGTGCCTCCATCGGTAGCTTTACTAACAATATCAAGCATGTTTGGTTTGACCAAATCAATATGAATGGTACTACTGCAGGTGTTCGTCTGAAGACAGGTATCAATAGTGATGGCACACTTCGTGGAGGTGGCGAGGAAGACTTCAAGTTCACCAACATCACGATGACAAAGGTAGCAAATCCATTCTCTATCGACTGCTACTACGACAAGCTATACAATAAAGAAGACCCTGCTGTAGATAAGGCAAACGCTCGCGCATTGGATAGCACAACCCCAACCTACAATGGCATTTTGCTCCAGAACGTCAAGACCACCGATGTTTGCTCTGGCAATGCCATCTTCCTCATCGGTCGCCCAGAGAGCCATATCAAGAATGTGACACTCGACAACGTGCAAATCAATGCAAAGAAGGGTATCGACATCCGATTCGTGGATAATCTCGTCTTCAAGAATGGCTCAAAGATTACAGTGAGCAACAATGGTACGATGTGGGTAAAGAACTATGATTCGACTTACGATGACCAATGCGATGCTACCAAGACAAGTAGCACGCCTACCCCAACACCAGGGGATGACACTGCAGATTCATATATTCTCTATTCGAAAACACTCACTGATGGAAGCACACCTACTGCAACTTTCAGCAATGGATTCAGTATCAGCAACGAGAAAGGCAAAACATACGCCGTAGGTTCTGGTACGAATTATATCAAATACAGTGCTAATCAATATTCCATTACGATTCCTAAAGGAATCAAGATTAGCAAGATAGAGTTTGAAGGCAAAGACAACTATGATACTGACGATGCTTATATTGGTGAAATCAATGGCGAGACCTATGATGCAAACAAATTTGTTTTTCCTAAAGACAAAAGCGTAAAGTCATACAGCATCAATTTCAGTACACCAGTAGAGAACACCTTAACCTTTACTCCCAAAGTAAAGCAAGTCATCTTGAAAATCACGCTATATACTAGCGGCACTACTGGCATTACAGCCATCACAGCCGACAGCACCAAGTCAGCGAACCTATACGACCTCAGCGGTCGTTTGATTGCTAAGAATGCCACAGCCGACAACCTAAAAGGCTTGAGCAAGGGGATTTACATCCTCAACAACAAGAAATATACAGTAAAATAATAGTTTTCTCTAGCAAGACTGCTTACTATTCAGAAAAGGGGACGTGCCGTTAGATTACGACATGTCCCCTTTTCACATCCCATCACGCCACCATCATTTCTCCAATCCCATAACAACATTCTCCAGAATTACCAGAATTGGACTAACCAGTCAAAGCGTAAACCAACGCTGTGCAGAGCGTACTAAAAAAAAGATGGATGCTGCAAAGGTATAAAAATCTCCAATAGGGATGCAGTTTCCAAAAATAAAACTACGGAAACGTTTACGTAACTTTCACCCACTTTAGGAATGTCAGAGGGCTACTTCTTCTGCTAAAATAAACTGAAAAAGCGATGCAGATTCCCTTTTCCGGGTCTGCATCGCCTTCTCTTTTCTCTATGATATATAAGGGTGAGCACGCCACACCTTATCTTTCATTCATACGATTCCATTACTCAGCCTTTGGCTCAGTTGGCTTTTCTGCCTTTGCCTTGGTCGCTGTCTTCTTAGTTGCGGTCTTGGCTGGAGCTTTCTTTGCAGCTGGCTTAGCGGCAGCCTTTTCCTTCTCAGCACGAAGTTTCTCAGCCTCCTTCTCTATCTTCTCTATCTTAGCCTGGAGACGGACGATTTCCTTATCCTTCATCTCAATCTCCTCCTCCATATTCTTCACACTCGTCAAGTAGTTCTCCAACTGATCGTTATCGACATCAGCAGGATAGAGCTGATCGACTCTTCTGAGGAAGTCACCCAAGATATTCATATAGTTGGTGAACGCATCGAAAGGACTGGAGTAGATACCACGGTCGAGGCCCACATTGCTTGGCTTGGTGGTCATAAAGCGGAAGTTGTTGCTTGCCTGCAGATAATCCCAGTCTTGGTTGATACGTGGGTCGTTGGCAATACGTACACGATCTGCCACACTATAAAGCTTGTTGAAAGCCTCACGCTGCATTGGGTTACCGAGCCATGTGCTCACGTCACGCTCCTCATCCACCCAACTCAAGGTATCAGGTACGTTCAACTCTCCTACCGACTTCATCTTCTTGCAAATCTCAGAAGGTGTAGAGAAAGTGATGCCCTTCTCCTTAGCGCAAGCTGGGAGAGCCTTGAAGAACTCTAGGATATTGCTAGACAATGGCTGGGCGATACCGAGGGCAGACAACTCCATGAAGATGTTGATGATTTGCTCCTCCTGTGGCAAAGCCGCAATCTCATTGATATAGGTATCAGCGAAGAGAGGATAGCCATCCCAACTGCTGTTATTGAAACGCAAGGAGATGTCATCGCTCAACTTGATGTCTCGCAGCAAGAGTTTCAAGTTAGGAGCCAAAGGACAATGATATACATAATGTGGGGACTTCCAACCGAGCACGTGCTTAGCACCCTCAGTCAGCATACCCTTGAAGCCCATCTGTGATGCCTGCAAACCGATGTCATCGCTGTAGATAAGCGAAGAGTTGCGCAGGATAGTTGGTTCCTTGCCGAAGTACTCCTTGATCTTGGCAGCCTGACGCTTCACCTCCTTGGCAAAGCTATCCTCATTGATGAGGGATGCCAAGCCGTGTGAATAAGGCTCAGCCAAGAACTCCACGCAACCCGTGTTGTTGAGTTCCTGCAACTTCTCCAATACCTGAGGAGCGTGCAACTCCAACTGCTCCATGCCGACGCCCGACAGAGAGAAAGCCACCTTGAAGTACTTGTCGCTATTGTTGATCATCTCCAAGAGGGCGTTGAGAGCTGGCATGTACGACTTCTCAGCTATCTCATTGATGCTACGCTCGTTCTCATAGTCGTCATAGTAATAATGGTCGGTACCGATGTCGAAGAAGCGGTAGCGTTTCAGATGGGTAATCT
>OIZF01002105.1_pt1 | contig 10293 bp, 13 predicted proteins | sample 1588471 | NCBI WGS metagenome assembly OIZF01 (sample SAMN03283279) | human gut metagenome | biome: human-associated habitat; material: feces | host: Homo sapiens | place: Peru | collected 2012
GCCAATCCCTAGCCATAACATGACCCGATACCTACGCACACGCAACCAAAATAGACAACCGGCTAATAACCATAACACTACTGTGACGGCACTCAAACGATAAACACAACCACTTATCGCTGCAATATTGAGACTAACAATCAACAAATCACGACTTTTCATTAGATAGTTAATTTATCCTTTAACGCTTCAAAACGTTTCTCACCAATCCCAGAAACTGCCTTTAAATCGGTAATTTGCTTAAAGCCGCCATTTGCTTCACGATAAGCAATAATTTGCTCAGCTTTCTTTTCACCCACACCTTCTAACGTTTGTAATTCTGCTACCGTAGCCGTATTTAAATTAACTTTCTCTTGCGACGCCTGTGATGTGGTTGTTGCAGGCGTACTTAATCGTTCACCCTTTGTTGGAATATAGACCATTTGACCGTCAGTGAGTTTCTGTGCCAAATTAACATTTGCCATTTCGGCTTGTTCAGTCAAGCCACCAGCTTTAGCCACGGCTGCTTGAAGACGTGGTTGTTGACTGACATCATAAACACCTGGCTGATTCACCGCGCCTTTAATATCAACTAAAATTTTCGTTTCAGCCTGTTGCGACTGCTTCGGCTGTTTCTGATCAGTCGAACGCATTGTTGCCTGACTTGACAGTGTTTTACCGATTGCGACGTTATCACTCGGCTGCCAATTCACAAAACACAACACGACACCCCCTATGATGACTAAAACAAGCAGCAACCAGCTTTTTTTCTGACTTAAGATAACTTTCACTTGTTCAAATTGTTCTAACATGCCCGTGCCCCCTGCTGCATCATACGTTACCTGATTTGAAAGCACTAAAAAACACCTAACCGAAGTTAGGTGTTAGTTTGGCATGTAAGATTCGCTCTTACGGGCGACTATTGGTGGTCACACCAACAGCAAAGTCGCGTCACCACAGTGCAAGCACTGTTAGTCATGGTGAGAAAATGGGGTTCCACAACCACCATTTACACCTGCATCTATCCGAGATTTGTGATTTAACACAGCAGGCCGCCTTCGGCGCTAATCTTTCAAGCGCTTCGACTCATCGCATACTATTATAATACCAGAATACGAATATGATGTCAACACTTTTTTTCAAAAAAATGCATTTTTTTCAATTCCGTCAACCCAACATTCTAGTGTCGCCATTTGCCGATGAAACCAAACAATGATTAGCACAATACGTCATCGCGGTCTATGATTTAAGCTATCTTGATAGCGTCAAAACGACAACTGCCCCTCATATCCTAGAATTCACCTGTCAGACAGACCCACAACGTTTGCCAATCACAGGTCACATACTATACCAGACTTAATCCGTTGCCATATCGGCTTCGGCCTCAACTGCATCTTCAGCTGCTTGCTGGGTAATAATCACTTGTAATTGTGCATCAAACCATTGCGCAATTTTTGCTTTCACGCTATCCGGATCATCTTGATAAGTAGTCACCGAGCTAGCCAAAGCAATTTTTAATTGCGATTGACTCACCAACGGATTTTCAACAATCATGTACAAGTTCACCGCGTTATCTGGTTTTTCGGGCCAGATTAATTTTTTAAGCTGCGTCGTATAACGTTGTGGTAAGTTAATGACGTTGGTTTCCAAACTTAACGTCGTGCCACCTGCTGCAATACCGCCATTAATCGTGAGTGCTAACTGGATGAAATTCGGATCGGCAATATGCGTATCGAGGGCATCAAAAAGCACGTCTAAGGCGATATTGTCCTGATCTGGTTGTGCAACGACCAACGTGAACATCTGCGATTCAGTGATATTTTCTAATGCGCGTTCACCGGTGATTTCCATATTTTTGCCCCTAATTTTAATACTCATATCTTAACATAAAAAACGTCCTGGATTGTGCCATCAGCTTGATCCAGGACGTTTTGATGAGATCACCGCTTATTTATGTGGCATCCGATCCCAAAAATCAGCTTTATTCACTTGGCGTGACCGTGCAATGCCCATGGCATGGGTTGGGACATCCGCTGTAATCGTTGACCCAGCCGCCGTAATGGCTTCATTGGCGATCGTCACCGGCGCCACCAACTTTGTATTTGAACCAATAAAGGCGCGATCACCAACCGTGGTGTTGAACTTGTTAACGCCGTCGTAGTTCACAAAAATGGTTCCAGCACCGATATTAACCGCTTCCCCTACATCGGCATTGCCAATATAAGTCAAATGGCCAGCCTTAGTGTTGGCTGCTAATGTGGCCTGTTTAACCTCGACAAAATTACCAACATGAACCGCTTCACCGAGTACCGCTTTTGGCCGTAAGTGAGCGTATGGGCCGACTGTTGTGTGATTAGCCAAAACCGCTGATTCAAGATGTGAAGCAGTAATCACATTGCCATCACCAATTTGACTGTCTTCAATACGTGAACCTTGGGTAATGACATTATCTCGCCCAATCGTGGTGTGCCCCAAAATCGTCACACCACCTTCAACGATTGTATCCGCACCAATTGTCACATCCGCATCAATATAAGTATTCGTCGGGTCAAGTAATTCAACGCCGGCTACCATTAGCTGATGATTAATCCGTTCATGCATCACGCGATTAGCAACGGCTAACGCAACACGATCATTAACTCCCAGTGATTCTGTGAAATCTTGCAACGTGTGCGCCCCAATTTGATGGCCAGATTGACGCAAAATATCCAACGTGTCTGGCAAGTAATATTCGCCTTGCGCGTTGTTATTTTTCACTTGTGATAACGCTTCAAACAATAACTGGTTATCAAACACATAAACACCGGTATTAATTTCTTGAATACGACGTTCCGTGACACTGGCATCTTTTTGTTCAACAATCTTTAAAACCGTGTCATCATCAGCGCGGACGATCCGCCCATAACCAGTTGGATCATCAGCGATGGCTGTGAGTACTGTCACAGCGTTTTTAGAATTTTGATGGGTCTGAATAAATTCAGCTAGCGTTTCTGGGCGAAACATTGGCGTGTCCCCTGACATAATTAACGTCACACCACGCCGATCACCCAACTTAGCTTGTGCTTGCTGTACCGCATGTCCCGTCCCTAGCTGTTCGGTTTGTAGGACAAAGTCACTGCGGTCGCCCACATGCGCTTGAACACTTTCCGCACCAACACCAATCACCGTAATTGGCTGATTTTGCGTTAACGGTGTCACCGCATCTAAAACCCAGTCAATCATCGTCTTCCCAGCAACCCGATGCAATACTTTCGGCGTGGTTGAGCGCATCCGTGAGCCGTGACCGGCTGCCAAAACCAATACATTTACGTCATCATTCATGAAAAATTAAGCCTCGTGTTTATATATCTCTTCTAAGTAATTACCAGCTGTCACCAAAATTGGCGCCCCGTTCTTGAGATTCGTATCCACATGCAACAATGATGTGAAACGATCCAACAACCGTGTTGCCGAGCGACCTTCTGCAAAGACCGCTGTCCCAACAACCGTCCCGTCAAATTCGCTCACCAACGTTTGCATCCCTTGAATTGTACCGCCTGCTTTCATGAAATCGTCGACAATCAAGACACGCGAACCGGTCCGTAACGAACGACGTGACAATTCCATTTTTTCAACCCGCTTAGATGATCCTGTCAAATAGTTCACCGATACCGTTGGACCTTCCGTTACTTTAGCATCGTCACGCACAATCACAAATGGTACATTCAGTTGTTCAGCTACGGCTTGCGCCAACGGTACCCCTTTGGTTGCAGCAGTCATGACCGCGTCAATGTTATCACGCAAATATTGCGTGGCAATTAAACGGCCTGCTTGGCGCAAGATATCTGGGCGGCCTAGCAAGTCTGATAGATAAACATAACCACCAGGTAAAACACGCGTTTCATCATCGACATCTTGTCGGATTTGTTCAATAAATTCCTTGGCTTCTTCTTCCGTCATGTAGGGCACAAAACGCGCACCCCCAGCTGCGCCAGGAACCGTTTCGAGTAAGCCAGTCCCACGCTCTTGGAACGTTCTTTTGATAATTGACAGATCCTCAGAGATGGAAGACTTGGCTGAATCATAACGTTTGGCAAAATAAGACAAAGAAATCAATGTCCGTGGGCGTTCAAGCAGATAGCGTGCCATATCAACCAGTCGATCAGAACGACGTGTTTTCATAATATATCGTTGTGCTAAAACAAACTTAGCACATATTCTCCTTTATTAATATTTAACAATAATTATAACATCAAAAGCGATTCAATGTTCGGTATTTAGGCATTCTTTTTGAATTGCCAGACTGACGTCAAATAAATGATCACCTCAATCATCGCAATGAAGAAACTCGTGGGTAAATCTGTCAAATAGGCTAACGTCAACCCAGCCCAAGTACCAAATAGCGCAAACACAATCGCTAGTCCCATCAGTCGCACTGTTGTGGTCACATAGTATTTTGCGCTTGCGGCTGGTAACGTGACCAAAACAAAGATTAATAGGGAGCCAACGAGTTGTGATGAAATACTCACCGATAAGGCAATTGTAATCAGGAAAATATAGCGCACTGCCTTTTGGCGACGCGTTTGCAGAAACATCCCCGCTTCGTCAAAAGCAAGTTGCCGTAAGGCGCGATAATTAAACAATAACACCACAATGACAAAAACTGCTAAACCTAGCAATAGCCATAGATCTTGCCGACTAATGCCCAGCACTGACCCAAACAAAATGCCAGTCGCAGCCGTCGTACTGGTATGTCCTAAAGCTAAAAAGAGAATCCCTAAACCAATCGCTAATGCCGATATGGCACTTGTGACATTATCACGTTTGGTGTAACCAGACTCTAATGCGCCAATGGCCAAGGAAGAAACACTCGTGGCCGCCATCATCCCTAACAGTGCTGGCCACCCCACAAACAAACCAAAAGCAGCCCCAGCAAACGCAATTTCACTTAAGCTATGTGTCAGAAATGCATAATTACGCGCCACGACAAACGTCCCAACAATGCCCGCAACAATGCTAACGACCGTACCCGCCATAAACGCATTTTGCATAAAATCATAATTGAACATCATGTACCTCATCTTCTTCGCGCACGTGTGCATCTTGCACCTGCGTCATCTGGTGTGTCAAAGTTTGCAAAGCTGCTCTATCCCCCTGCGTTACCTGACCATTTTCAAACAACAGGTACCCATCCGCAAATTGTGAGATCAACTTTAATTCATGCGTAATAAATAAAATAGTGAGTTGTTGTTCTTTTTGTAACTGTTGGACTGTTTTGAGCAATTGCACTTTATGTTCATGATCTAAACTCGCCGTTGATTCATCAAGAATCAACAAATCTGGTTTTTGGACTAGGGCTTGGGCCACAAAAGCGCGCTGTTTTTGTCCACCAGAGGCCAAACCTAAGCGTTGGTTGGCAATCTCTAGCAAATCCATCCGCGACAACGCCGCCTGAATGGCTTGTTTTTCTTTAGTTTGCCACCACAAACGCCAACCACGGTTGAAAGTCAAGCCAACAAATTCCGAAATTTGCAAAGGATAGTCACGGGTAATGTCTCGAAATTGCGGGACAAAGCCGATTCGCTTAGCCTGCCGTGAAAGTTGGCCAGACGTTTGAACATTTTGCCCGATCAACGCTTTGACAAAACTGGTTTTGCCCGCGCCATTTTCGCCTAAAATCGCAAAAAAACGGCCCTTTGGGATGTCGATATTTGCGTTTGAAAAAATGACCTTGTCACCATAACGCACGCCAAAATCTTTTGTTTCAATGATGCCCATTATTTTCCACCCTCTACTGGTTTTAGTGCTGCTTGTAATTGGTTCACAAAATTCAGTTGCCAATCCCACACTTTTTCACCTGCCGGCAATACTTGGTTAAACGTGATGATTGGGACTTGATATTGTGTCGCTAACTGGATAACCCGCTGATCCTGCTCCGACTGATCTTGACTGGCGGTCAGCACAAAGCGAATCGTGTGATCCTGCATTTTTTTAGTTAACGTCTCGAAATCGGTCGCCGTCGCCGTGCCCAGATCTTTTTGTGCTGGCTGGTAGCCAAGCTGGGTCATAAAAACTTGCTGGGCATGATTTGTGGCTAAATATTGCACATTTTGCTCAGCTTGTAGTCGCGCAATCCCATCAGCTAATGGCTGCGTTTGCGCCAAAAGTTGCTGACTTTGTCGAATATAAAAATCCCGATTTTGCGGATCCAAATCACTTAAAAGATCCGACAGGCGGGAAATTGTTTGCAACGTCGCTTGGGGACTCAACCAGTAATTGTTAGCACTTTGGCCGGTAAAACTATCACTGGCGACCAAGATTTTAGAATGTAAGTGCAATTTTTGCCGTTGGGTGAGTAGTGGACTGGCGTGGTTATCCGCCAAAACGACCTCTGCACCTTTAAATTTTTTTTTCTGTTGTGGCGTTGCTAATTTACCATCTAAAACGGTGACTTCACCATCATCTGCCACAATGGCTTGGGCCAGTTGTTGATAAGCTACCCGATCGGTGACAATCTGAACTGGACTATGTTTCGGTGCTGATGAGGGCACTGTCATTTTTAAAATAATGAGACAGATGCCCAGTGGAATCAACAACAAGGTTAAAACGGCATAAAATGCTTGTCTATTCATCGTAATATTTTCTCATCACTACAAAAAAAGCCCCTACGGGCATTTTGTTTAATCGGCAAATGTAATGTTAATGTTATTGGTTAAGATGTCGGTATAACTATAAGATGCGCGTTCAAAATTCGCATCCTCATCTAATTCCACGACAAACAGTGATGGAAAAGTCGACCGTAACACACCACTACGTTCTGTGATTTTCTTACGGCCAGCTTGTGCCACAACCGTCACTTCTTCTCCGACATGGGCATCAAGCTCAGTTTTGATGTCTTGCAAACTACTTGGCATTTTTATACCACCTTTCGTGAAAAACTTAACTCATTTTAGCATGAAATGCCCACAATTGCAAATTACACTGTATATTACACGTTATAATCGAAAAAATATACGTTTATTGAGTCAGTCCCTCTGCGCGCAAAGCCAAATACAGCTGTGTAAACTGCGTTAAATCCAACCGTTCGGCACGCACAGATGGTGCAATATCAGCTGCGGTAAAAGCCGCCGTAATCTTGTCCTTGGTTGCCGGATCTTTGCCATAAGTTTGGAGCATATTGTTCCAAAGACTCTTACGTCGATGTGAAAAGCTCCCTTTAATGACCCCAAAAAGGCGTTCGGGTTGTTCAACCACAAGTTCTGGTGTATGTGGCGTGAGTTTCACCACAGCTGAGTCAACATTGGGTGCTGGATTAAAGGATGACGCTGGCACGTTAATCGCAAGTTTTGCTTGGGCAAAATAAGCTACCGTCAATGTTAATACGCCATAAGCCTTGGTGCCAACCGCCGCATTTAGTCGATCGGCCACTTCCCGTTGCATCATCACAACAATATTATCCCAAGCAATGTTCGCCCGTAGCAACTGCATCAAAATCGGCGTGGTGATGTAATACGGTAAGTTAGCCACCACTTTCACTCGCGCACCAACACCAAATTCAGCTGCAATCATTTCTGGGAGATTAACTTTTAAAATATCTTGTTCGATGATCTTCACATTATCATAAGGTTGCAAGGTATCCGCTAACACTGCCACCATTTGTGGGTCAATTTCAAATGCTAAGACCCGTTTAGCACGCCGAGCAAGTTGCTCCGTCAGCGCCCCAATGCCGGGACCGATTTCAATCACATTATCATCAGCGGTAATTTCGGCAGTATCAACGATCCCATGTAATACGGATAAATCTGTTAAAAAGTTCTGCCCAAATTTCTTCTTGGCGTGTAACCCATATTGATTTAAAATCGCCTGGGTACGCGTTGGGTTTGCAATATCAATTGTCTCTGCCATGTTCTTGTGTCCTTTGTAATACTGCCCGTATTTGGTCTTGGGTAATGCCAAATTGGTGCAAGCGTTTCATCAGTTGTTTGCCATTCGTATAGCCAATATGCAGCGCTTCGCCAAGTATTTGCCGCTGTAACCGGGCCTGTGGGCCACTTAATAACCCGTGTTGTAACAGAAAATGTTGATCCACATCACTGGTTTGTGCCACTTTCGGTGTCATCACTTGTGCCAAAGCGGCACGGAGTACCGCCGGCTTGGCATGTTCGACTCCTAGTGACTTATGCGGATTATCTTTAGCGGCACGGGCCGCATCTTGCGTGATATAAGCATGTTTGGCTTCGGGGACGTGTGCTGACACGATTTGTCGAATCCGTTGCCCATTGTAATCCGGATCAGTCAAAATGATCACCCCACGCGTTTTAGCGGCGTGCTTAGCACGCATCATCGCATCTGGTGTTACGGCACTGCCACCCGTTTCAATGGTATCAGCAATCACCGCGCGGGCCAAATTTTGCGTGTCTGAGCGCCCCTCGACCACAATCATTTCATTGATTTTGGGTTTATCAGTCATGATTTAAAAACAGCCGGTGCGCATTAGTCCGTGTGATTTCCGTTAGTTCTTTAGGGGTCATCTCGAGTGTTTCTGCCAATGAATCCAACACGTATTTCACAAAGGCCGGTTCATTATCCTTACCTCTAAATGGCGTTGGCGCCAAATAAGGCGCATCGGTTTCAACGAGCAACCGTTCAAGTGGGACGGCTTTGGCTGCTTCACGCACTTCTGCTGCTTTTTTAAACGTCGCAACCCCACTAAACGAGATATGCATCCCCAAATCAACAAACGCCAGTGCTTGTTCTGGCGTCCCAGAAAAGCTATGCATAACCCCTTTTTTGACACCACTGGCCTTTAGCATCGCATACACATCGTCAAACGCATCACGGTTGTGGATAATCACGGGTAAATCATACTTTTTTGCCAAGGCCAAGTGCGTTTCAAACGCTTGCTTTTGGACATCGTGTGGGGCTGTTTCCCAGTAATAATCAAGGCCAGTTTCCCCGACCCCCACTACTTTATCGGCTTGTAATTGTAATTCAAGCGTTTGCGCTGCTGCCGCATCAAAATCGACGGTGTCTTCCGGTTGAAACCCTAGGACCGCATAGATATTATCATGTGCCTGGGCAATTTCTAAGGCGCGCGCATTCCCCACAGCATCATAGCCCACAATGTTCATTTCCATCACGCGGAATTCGTTAGCACGACCAATATAGGCTGGCACATCGTGAAACAGCTTATCATCATTAAGATGTGTATGCGTATCGTAACTATCAGCCGGCGTTTTGGTTAAATCATAAATTGCCATTTTTTATTTAGGCATTGATCTGACAGATTAATGCCCGTTCCTCCATTCTTTTGTCATCATGATGCATCATTGCTTGATACGAAAAAAAGCCGCCAAGCGACTTTTAACGATCTAATCGACCTTGGGTGCATCAGTTGGCGCAAAATGCTTTAACAACCCATTAACAAACTTACGGTCGTCTTCATCAGCAAATGTTTTCGCCAAAATCAATGCTTCATCAATCGCTACCTTGTAAGGTACTAACTGATTGTTCAATTCATAAATAGCTAAGCGCAAAATCACAAGGTCTGCTTTGTTAATGCGAGTAATTGCCCAACCGGTAGCCAAATGCGCCGTAATCTGTTCATCAAGGTCAGCTTTTGTCCCTAAAACACCATTAACAAGTCGTGGCAAATAATCATCGTAATCCTTACCTTCTAAGACGATATCGTAAAGATTGTCAATGTTATTACTTTTAGGGTCTTTTTCAAGCGCAAACAGCACTTGAAAAGCTGCTTGACGTGACTCATGTCGTGATAAATTCGCCATTAATCGGCCACCTCGGTTGTTTCTGTTTCCCCAAATAAATTATCAGGATCAAATTGCTTTGCTACTTTTTCGGGCACAATACCACTCACATGGACATTCGTTTGCACAACGTGCAAATCCGTCATAGATGTGATTTGAGATTGAATGGCATTTTGAATGTCAAGCGCAACCTTTGGCACAGCCACACCATATTGCAAAAACACATACGCATCGATCATCAAACCAGCTTCAGTTTGCGTCAATTCGACACCTTTACCCCGCGCATTTGAGCCAAAGGCATTGGTAAAATGATCAGACAACTTACCACGCATTGAATAAACACCGGGTACTTCTTGCGTTGCAATTTGTGCAATCACTTCAATGACTTCTGGCGTCACCTGTGTTGTCCCCGCAACAGCATGTTGCGTTGCTAAAATAATATTCTTTGTAGCTTGCTTGCTACGCTTAATTTCTCTGGCCATGATGTCATCCTCGAAAATATTTTTTAAAATAAAAAGTTCCCCTAGGGAACTTTTTATCTGTGTTCCCTACAACACGCAGCCACTGG
>OIZF01002107.1_pt1 | contig 10290 bp, 10 predicted proteins | sample 1588471 | NCBI WGS metagenome assembly OIZF01 (sample SAMN03283279) | human gut metagenome | biome: human-associated habitat; material: feces | host: Homo sapiens | place: Peru | collected 2012
GAAACCCCGATAAACACAGGGGATTCCAAGGGATAGATGAAGGGTGAAGGGTTTTTGCATGATTCCTATTTAAAAAAATGAATACCATGCTGGCAACAGGTGTCTTATTGCTTTGTATCTCAGTGTGGGACAGATATTTAAACTATCGTGGTGTTCAGAACTTGAGTATGTTTATATAATTATCTTTATATAATAAGGTGGAAAAGTTAACGTTGTGTTAAAAGCAAAAAAAAGTTGCTCGAAAATTTGGAAGCTATTGTTTTTTGATATACTTTTGCGGTGTAATATTAAAGTAGTACACTAAAACAGTTAGATTATGATACAAGTAAACAATTTGAGTTTCCATTATCAAGGAGTCAAGAGAAACGTGTTCAATGATTTCTATATGACTCTTAAGGAAAATAATATCTATGGACTTTTAGGTAAGAATGGTACAGGCAAGAGCACTCTGCTTTACCTGATCAGTGGATTGCTGCGTCAACAGCAGGGCACTATTCTTATCGACGGAATATCTTCTTGTGATCGTCGCCCAGATGTACTTCGTGACATTTTTATAGTGACTGAGGAGTTTTTTCTCCCCAATGTTTCTCTCGATGTCTATGTGAAGATGAACCGTCCCTTCTATCCCAACTTCAGTCAGGAAGTGTTGGACAGATGTTTGCAGGATTTCGAATTACCTCTCTCTCTTAATTTGAACGAACTCTCGATGGGACAAAAGAAAAAGGCTTATATGAGTTTTGCCCTTGCCACAGGTACAAAATACCTTTTCATGGACGAGCCCACCAATGGCCTTGACATCCCATCGAAGAGTCAGTTCCGCAAGGTGATAGCCAACAATATGACCGATGAGCGAATGTTGATTATCTCTACTCATCAGGTTCATGACATCGAGTCGCTGCTCGACCACATTGTTATTCTCAATCAGAATAATCTCTTGCTCGATGCCTCGGTGGCAGATATTTGTGAGGACTATTCCTTCGAGTACCGCACACCTGCCGAAATGGACGATACAGTACTCTATGCAGAGCCTACACTTCAGGGCAATGCCGTGATAGCCAAGCGAAAGGCTGGCAGCCGGGAGACTCAGATGAACCTCGAGCTTCTCTTCAATGCAGCCATCAACGGCAAGTTGTAAATAAAGAGTGAGGTTTCTATTTTCATTTTCAAATTACTATAACTTCTGAACTTGCAAAAGTTCAAAAAAAGACAATATTATGAATAAGGTTTTAGATTTTCATCGTTTGGCAATGGTTTTGCGTTGGGACGCATTATCCAACTGGAAGAAATATGTGCGCAGCACCCTGGGATTGGCTTTTGTATTTTCCTTTATCTGTATTTTTTATCAGTTTAATTGGCGAAGCAATGGTTATGTTACATATAATGATGTGAAGGACTTATATTTGGGAAGTGTTTCTGGTATGTTCATGTTTATCAGTTTCATTATTTTCTTTTTCTGTGGGTCAAGAATCTTCATTAACATGAAGACCAAGGCTTCTCGTTCTTTGTTCTTGATGCTGCCAGCCACCAATATGGAGAAGTTTATTTCCCGTTTGCTGTACACTGTTTTAGGAACATCCTTGATGATTGTCGCTTCGTGGATAATAGCCGACATCATTCAGTTTGTGTTCAGCCTCTTTCTTACTCCAGGCATGCAGGGCTCTCTCGTAGGCACGGCTTTTGAAGGGTTGTTCTTGAAAGATAATTTCGACAGTTCTCACTTTATAGTACGCAATGGCACCAGCGTGTTGGGACAGACTTTCCCTGTGGGTATGTTTTTGTTATCGTTGACGATCTTTACCCATTCCTTCTTTACTTTGGGAGGCACAGTTTTCCGCAAGTCTGCCACCTTGCTGACCATTTGCTCCAGTTTCATTCTGATGTTTCTGACGGCATTGATATCTTCCTTCGTGGATGCAGATGTACTGCGTCATCTCGTCCAATCCATGGAACCTAACACTTTCGGATGGCTTATGGTGATGGTTCTTCTGCTTTTGTCGGCATTCAATTACTGGGCAGCCTACAAGCTCTTCACTCATATGCAGATTATCAACAACAAGTGGTTTAACATATTGTAAAATAATTAAAAACAAACTATGGATTTCAGCAACGACAAGGCGATATACATACAGATAGCCGAACGATTGTGCGACGAGATACTGGCAGGCAAATATCGAGAAGACGAGCGTGTGCCGAGTGTGCGTGAATATGCAGTCTTGCTCGAGGTAAACACCAATACCACAGTCAAATCGTACGACCTGTTGGCTTCAGAAGGCATTATCTACAACAAACGAGGGCTGGGCTATTTCGTATCATCAGGAGCCAAGCGACAAATCAAGAAGACCCGCAAGCAGGAGTTTATGAAAGAACGCCTGCCCGAGTTGGCCCGCCAGATGGTATTGCTCGATATTTCACTCGATGAGGTGAAGGAAGCCCTGCAGGGTAAACTCGATGAAATAGATGTAATGCCGCAATAGAAGTTTTTAACCCCCATAAATACATGAAGAAAATGAAAACAAAAATGATAATAACAGCACTGTTTGCTACACTGAGTTTTACCAGTTGTGTCAATTTTATGAGCAAGCAGAATGTTCCACAACAAGTAAAACATCTGGATAACGAGAAAGTCATCAAGCAGTCGTTCGCCTTAAAAGACTTTCATGCCATCAGCAATGCGATAGGTATTGATGTTTACTATACGCAGTCGGCTGCCTATAGTGTTTCAGTGGAAGGCACCGAGCAATGTATAGCACAGGCCAAACTTGAGGTTACCGATGGAGTACTGAATATCATGAACAGATATGCCCATTTCTACAATACTTCCTCTTATAGTCTTAAAGTTTATATCAGTGCTCCCTCTATCGACCAAATCAGCAATAATGGAGCTTTAGATTTCTATGGCGACATCAATCAGAGTAAGTCTTTGGCGATTTCCAACCAAGGTTCGTTCGATTACGACAAGGGAACAGTGAGGGCTGGCTATGTATCTATTGACAATAATGGTTCTTTAGATATTGATAATCCTATGCAGATTACAGATTCTCTTCGAATCAACAATTATGGTTCACTGGATATCAATAACGACATGAATATAGCAGGTTCTGTACATATCAACAATAATGGTTCTTTCGATATTGATAAAATAATGCATATTACAGGTTCTGCATTTATCAATAATTATGGTTCTTTTGACGGCAGTTTTGGTCTTAAGGGAAGAGACTTCGAGGTTTCCAATTATGGCAGCTTCGACTCACATCTTACTGCCGATTGTGACCACATCAAAGTTAATTCGTTTGGATCTACCGATATGGATATAACGGGTACAACGAAGCAAATAAGTATCAATGACAAGGGATCTACCGACATTGATACTACTCAACTCAAAGTACTCAAATAAATATTAAACCATTCAAGACAATGATTCACTTAAAAGACGTCAATAAGACCTATCAGGGTGCACAGCCCCTGCATGTGCTGAAAGGTATCAGTCTCGACATAGAGCGTGGCGAGTTTGTGAGTATCATGGGTGCATCGGGTTCAGGAAAGTCTACCCTGCTCAACATATTGGGTATACTTGATAATTACGATTCGGGTGAGTATCGTCTGAATGATGTGATTATCAAAGACTTGAGCGAGACTCGGGCTGCTGAATATCGCAACAAAATGATAGGATTCATCTTTCAGTCGTTCAATCTCATCTCGTTCAAGACAGCAGTAGAAAACGTAGAATTGCCATTATTTTACCAGGGAGTGGGTCGCCGTAAGCGCCATGAGTTGGCTATGCAGTATCTCGACAAGTTAGGCTTGGCGCAATGGGCGAACCACTACCCTAACGAGATGTCGGGTGGACAGAAGCAGCGTGTGGCCATAGCCCGTGCCCTCATTACCAAACCACAGATTATCCTTGCCGATGAACCTACCGGTGCACTCGATTCCAAGACAAGTGTCGAGGTGATGGATCTGCTGAAGGAACTGCACCAGAAAGAAGGCATGACCATTGTGGTGGTGACGCACGAAAGCGGTGTGGCCAACGAGACCGATAAGGTAATACACATCAAGGATGGACTCATAGGAAGTATAGAGGACAACCGGGATCATCATCTTGTGTCGAAAGACTACGTGAAATAAGGCTTATGAGAGAATTAATCAAAGAAATCTGGAGCACATCGAAACGCAACAAATTGCGCACTTCGTTGACAGGCTTTGCCGTAGCTTGGGGAATCTTTATGCTGATATTCCTTCTGGGCGCAGGCAACGGACTGATCAATGCCCAGTTGCAGCAGAGCAATCGATTCCTCGCCAACTCAATGATGGTGTTTGGTGGAAGAACTTCCAAAGCCTATAACGGTTTGAAGGAAGGACGCGACATCGACCTCAACGACAAGGACTTGCTCATCTCCAACACCACCTTCGGTCACCTTATTGGAGATGTGGGAGGACACCTAGAGCTATACAATGCAGACATTACATACGGCGACAACTATATCGCCAGCCAAAGATTGACAGGTGTTTTTCCTACCCATACAAAAATCGACAAGACGGAAATCATCGCAGGTCGATTCATCAATAACATTGACCAAAAGGAGCGACGCAAAGTTTTGGTGTTAAGCAGAAACCAAGCCAAGGAACTAGTGAAAGACTATCGTTCGCTGGTTGGCAAGAATGTAAAGCTAGACGACCTGTCATTCAAGGTTGTGGGTATCTACAAGGATGATGAATCCAGAGAAAACAACGCCGCCTTCACTCCTTATAATACTGCCAAGACCATTTTTGTAAAGGGAAATAGCGCTGGTGACATCGAGTTTACTCTCAAGAATCTGAAGACAGAGGAACAAAACAGAGCCTTCGAGAAAAAATATCGCGCCAGCATCAATACCAATCACCAGGCTGCTCCCGATGACGAGCGAAGCATTTGGATCTGGAACCGATACATGGACAACATTCAGATGAACCAAGGTATCGCCATCATCCAGACAGCCCTATGGATAGTAGGTCTCTTCACCCTCTTGAGCGGCATCGTAGGCGTAAGCAACATCATGCTCATCACCGTAAAGGAACGTACCAGAGAGTTTGGCGTTCGCAAGGCGATAGGTGCCAAGCCATGGTCGATATTGAAGCTTATCATCACCGAGAGTATCATCATGACCTCGTTCTTTGGGTACATCGGCATGGTATGTGGTGTCATCGCCAATGAAATCATGGATGCCACTATCGGACACACCACCGTAGATTCTGGTCTCTTCAAAGCCACCATGTTCGTGAATCCTACAGTAGGCATCGGCACCTGCATCGGAGCCACCGTCACCATCGTCATCGCAGGCACCATCGCAGGTTTCATCCCAGCCATCAAGGCGGCAAGAATCCGACCGATAGAGGCGCTGAGAGCGGAATAATTTTTCAATGTTAAATGTTAAGTGTTGAATGTTAAATTCATTCTTGATATAAAAATGAGATTCGACTTAGATACATATAAAGAGATACTCGACACCATCACGAGAAACAAGAGCCGCAGTCTGCTCACAGGCTTTGGTGTGTTCTGGGGCGTGTTCATGCTCATCGCCCTGATGGGAGGTGGACAGGGACTGAAGGAGTTGCTGCAAGCTAACTTCTCTGGATTTGCCACCAATACCGCAGTAATATGGGCACAGAATACCACCAAACCTTATAAAGGATTTAATAAAGGACGTTCCTGGCAGATGGAGGAAAAAGATCTGGAACGACTGCGCCAGCGGATGCCTGAGCTCGATGTCATCACCCCGCTCCTCTTCGGAGGAAGAAAAAATGTCGTCTTTGCCGACAAGAGTTTCAGTGGCAGCGCACAGGGCGTCAATTCTGATTATGCAAAAGTCTCTGTTCCAAAGATGTTTTATGGCAGATACATCAACGATATGGATGTGCGCCAGCAGCGCAAGGTATGTGTCATTGGAAAACAGATCTATAAGAATCTCTTCCCAGGTGGCGGCGACCCATGTGGCAAGACGGTCAGAGTGGATTCCACCTACTATACCGTAGTGGGAGTAGACTACCGTTCGGGCAATGGAGTGAACCTTGGAGGACAGGCCGACGAGACTATCACCCTACCCCTGTCTGTCTTGCGTACAGCCTATAATCGTGGTACGGCAGTCGATATCATAGCCGTAACGGGCAATAAAGGTGTTGTGATGAGCAAGTTGTCGCAGCGTATGCGCGAAACCATTGCACGTGCCCACTCCATTGATCCTACTGACGAAAAAGGACTCATGGTGTTCAATACCGAGGTACTCTTCCAGATGCTCGACAACCTGTTTAATGGAGTCAACTTCCTCATCTGGTTGGTAGGCATAGGCACCCTGTTGGCCGGAGCTATCGGTGTGAGCAATATCATGATGGTAACGGTAAAGGAACGCACCACCGAGATAGGAATCCGGCGTGCCATCGGCGCCACTCCCAGGATGATACTGTCACAAATCATCTCGGAGAGTATTATCCTGACCCTTGTAGCAGGTATGAGTGGCATTATCTTCGGTGTGGCAATCCTGCAGCTGATAGAATTGGCCAATACCACAGACGGTATTTTGGCTGCCCACTTCCAGGTCAACTTCTGGACGGCCATCTTCTCTGCCCTGCTCATCAGTCTCCTTGGAGGTTTGGCAGGACTGGCACCCGCCTGGCGAGCCATGAGTATCAAGCCCGTAGATGCTATGCGTGATGAATAAACTATCCAGCTAAAGTTCAATAAGTTACATCATGAAAATATAAAAAAACAACGATATGAAAAAGTATTCCAAACTGATTGTAGCGGCCATTGTCGCCTTGATTTTTGTAGGAACATTCGTCTTCCTGTATCAGAAATCTCAACCCAAAGCTACCGAGTATAGCGAGTTTGTACCTAAGTTGGCTGATGTGTTGAAAACCACCGTCATAACAGGTAAGATAGAACCACGCAACGAGGTAAGCGTAAAGCCACAGATAAGCGGTATCATTACCGAGATTTGCAAGGAGGCAGGCGACTATGTGCAGGCTGGCGAGGTGATAGCCAAGGTAAAGGTGATTCCCGATATGGGACAGCTTAGCAGCGCTCAGGCTCGTGTGCGCCTGGCTGAAATCAATCTGAAGCAGGCACAGGTAGACTTCGGACGTGAGGACAACCTGTATAAGAAGCAGTTGGTAAGCGCCGACGAGTTCGACAAGGTAAAGCAGGCCCTCAAGCAGGCACGCGAGGAAAAGTTGGCTGCCGAAGATGCTCTCGAAGTTGTACGTGATGGTGTGTCGAAGAGCAATGCCAATGCCTCTTCTACCCTCATACGTTCCACTATATCGGGTATTATTCTCGATATTCCTGTCAAGGTGGGCAACTCGGTCATTCTTTCCAATACCTTCAATGACGGTACTACCATAGCCAGTGTGGCAAATATGAACGACCTTATCTTCCGTGGCAACATCGACGAAACTGAGGTGGGAAATCTTGTTATAGGAATGCCGATGAAGATCACAATTGGTGCCATGCAGGATCTTAAGTTTGATGCCGACTTGGAGTATATTTCTCCTAAGGCTGTAGAGAACAATGGTGCCAACCAGTTTGAGGTGAAGGCTGCTGTTCGTTCTGTCAAGGGTGGCAAGATTCGCTCTGGCTATAGTGCCAATGCAGAGATAGTTCTGGCCAAGGCCTTGAATGTTGTTACCGTGCCCGAGAGTGCCATCGAGTTTAGTGGCGACAGTACCTTTGTATATATTGTCAAGGGCAGTGGTGAGAAGAAAACATATGAGCGCAAGCAGGTGGTGACAGGACTGAGCGATGGCGTGAATATTGAAATCAAGAAGGGCTTGTCGCTGAAAGACAGAGTGAGAGGTCCTGAGATTGTGGCAGACAACAAGGATGATGAATAAGCATACTAATAAATAAAGCATGAAAATGATGAATATCCGGTTTACTATATTATCAGCCATGGCTTTCTTTGCCTTGGGCGAGGCTCAGGCACAGAAGGCATGGAGTCTTCGCCAGTGTATCGACTATGCTTTAGAGCACAATATCACGGTGAAGCAGATGCAGAACATACGCGAGCAGCAGGCTTTGCAGCTCAATACCAATAAGAACTCTCGCCTACCCGACCTCAATGCCTCGGTTGGCGAGAACATCTCCTTCGGTCGTGGACTGACGGCACAGAATACTTACGAAGACCGTACCACCAGTTCTACCTCTTTCTCATTGGGAACAACAGTCTCTCTCTTCGATGGCAACAAGACGACCCACAACATACGTCTTAGCAAACTCAATCTTGATGCAGCTGATGCCGACCTGAGTAAGGCACGCAACGATTTGAGTATGAATGTGGCCAAGGCTTATATAGAGGCTCTTAATAATATGGAGATAGCCGATGTGGCTCGCCGACAGGTGAGTATCGACTCCATGCAAGTGGCTCGCCTGCAGACTATTGTAGAGAATGGTAAGGCAAGTGTGGCAGAACTCTCTCAGCAGAAAGCTGCTTTGGCGCAGAGCCAGCTTACGCTTACCACAGCCAGCAACAACTGCCAGCTCTCCCTACTCGACCTGTCGCAGTTGCTCGAACTCCCCTCGCCCGATGGCTTCTCTATCCTGCGTCCTGAGACCTCGCATATCAATCCCGAGTCTTATGTGCCTGCATCTCCCTCTGTCGTCTTTGCTGATGCCCTTGTGAGCAAACCCGAGATCAAAGCACAGGAGTTGCGTGTTAAGGGAGCCGACCATTCTGTTCTTATAGCCAAATCGGCTTATTATCCTCAACTGGCGTTCAATGCAGGGCTGGGCAGCAACTACTACAAGACGAGTGGTTTTGATGCCGAATCGTTTGGCAAGCAACTTAAAAACAATTTCAGCCAGTATCTTGGTTTGAGTCTCAACGTGCCTATCTTCAATCGTTTCTCCACCCGCAACAGTGTGCGCTCAGCCCGTATAGACCGTGACAATCAGGTACTTAAGTTAGAGGATGCCAAGAAATCTCTTTATAAGGAGATTCAGCAGGTGTACTACAATGCCATAGCTGCCGAGTCGCGCTATGTGAGCAGCCGACAGGCTGTGGCAAGCAATGAGGATGCCTTCCGGCTTACTCAGGGAAAATACGAGAATGGTAAGGCCAGCATTACTGAGTTTAATGAGGCTAAAAACAATCTCCTCAAGGCACAGAGCGACATGGTGCAAGCCAAGTATGAGTCGCTTTATCAGAACAGTCTTCTCGACTTTTATCGTGGCAAGAGTCTTGACTTTTAGGTCAAGGCTCTTTGTCGTTTTATGGCTTTTGTTGCTAATCCTATCGACAGTTATAGGGGGCTATTATCTTCTTACAAATGAGTTATAGAGCGAAAAGTTCATAAGATAATGAAACTCAAACTTGTGAACTTAGTTTTTTTTGCGTAACTTTGCAGCCGCAAAGTAATAAACGACATTTATGAATGATAAGATAAAAGAATTTGAGGTCATGGCACCAGTAGGCTCACGCGAGTCGTTGGTTGCTGCCATACAGGCTGGTGCAGACTCGGTATACTTCGGTATTGGTAAGTTGAACATGCGTTCACACTCTGCCAACCATTTTACCATCGACGACCTGCGCGAGATAGCTGCTACCTGCAATGAGCACAGCATCAAGACCTATCTGACGGTAAATACCGTGATATATGATGACGATATTGCTACGATGAAAGAAATCATTGATGCAGCCAAGGAGGCAGGCATCTCGGCTGTTATAGCCAGCGATGTGGCTGTCATGGCCTACTGTAATGAGGTAGGAGAGGAGGTACACCTTTCTACCCAGCTCAACATCTCCAATACAGAGGCGCTGAAGTTCTATGCCCGTTTTGCTGATGTGTCGGTACTGGCACGTGAACTGAATATGGACCAGGTGAAGCATATCCATGAAGAGATAGAACGACAGAACATCTGCGGCCCTATGGGCAAGAAGATAAGGATAGAAATGTTCTGTCATGGTGCTTTGTGCATGGCAGTATCGGGCAAGTGCTATATGAGTCTTGCCAATGCCAACCGTTCTGCCAACCGTGGAGAGTGTGTGCAGATATGTCGTCGAAGCTATACGGTTACCGACAATGAAACAGGCAATCAGCTCGAGATAGACAACAAGTACGTGATGAGTCCTAAAGACCTGAAGACCATACGCTTCATCGACCGTATGATGGATGCAGGTGTGCGTGTGTTCAAGATAGAGGGACGTGCACGTGGTGCAGAATACGTATACACCGTAGTGAAATGCTACAAGGAGGCCATCGCCTCTGTGCTCGACGGAACCTTTACCGAGGAGAAGAAGGATGAGTGGGATGAGAAACTCG
>OIZF01002128.1_pt1 | contig 10234 bp, 9 predicted proteins | sample 1588471 | NCBI WGS metagenome assembly OIZF01 (sample SAMN03283279) | human gut metagenome | biome: human-associated habitat; material: feces | host: Homo sapiens | place: Peru | collected 2012
GCATAATGTAATAAATTACATCCCATACATTCTTTATTCGCACGACATGGATTTTTAACACGCATTGGTGAAGGTTTAATGACTCTAATTAAATCACCAAAATAATAATTTTTATTATTGTATTGTTTGGCATCAATTTCTACTTCTTCATTTAATAATGCCCCTTTAATAAAGACAATTTTACGATTAATGTAACCAATACCTTCTCCATTGATTCCCATTTTTTTTATTTCAACTGTTGTTTTCATATAGCCTCCTTAAAAAAGGAAAAGCATCTTATTGATGTTTTTCCTCTCCTTCTTCCTCTTCTTTCATTTCATGTATTATTAATCTAAGAAGTTCAATTCGATTCTTATGCATCTTTTCGATAATAATTGTAACTCCTGGAAATTCAATTTTATCTTTTATTTTAGGAACACCACTAAACTCTCCTAAAACAAGACCACCGATTGATTCAAAATCTTCCGATTCAAAATGAGTATCAATTTCATCATTGACCTCATTTAAATTTAAACTACCATCTACTAAATACTCATGATCATTGATTTTAACAATATCATCACTTGCATCATCATATTCATCATCAATTTCACCAACGATTTCTTCAACAATATCCTCAAAAGTAACAATTCCACTCATAACACCATATTCATCTAATACAATAGCAAGTGTTGCATGTTCCTTTCTCATTGAAGCAAAAACATCATTGACTTGATTAAATTCATAGACCACAAAAGTCTCTCTCATATACTTTTTTACATCAAAATGTTCTTTATCAATATCGATAAACAACAAATCTTTCATATTTAAAACACCTATAATTTCATCAAAAGACTCATCATGAATAGGATATCTAGAATACTGTGCATCATGATAAACATTCATTAATTCATCATATGTACAATCATCCGGTAAACTTTCAACATGAATACGTGGTGTCATAATCTCTTTGATTTCAGTTTCACCAAATTCAAAAACATTATGTATCATTTCTTTTTCTTCTTTTTCTAGAACACCTTCTTCATGTCCAACTGTTACAATTGTTTTCAATTCTTCTTCAGTTAAACTAGGGCCATGTTCTTGATTACCACCTAAAAGTTTAATAATAAATCCTGTAATAATATTCAACACAAAAACAACTGGTTTAGTAATTATACAAACAAAACGAATAAATGGTGCTAAAGCAAAAACTAATTTATCAGCGTTTTGAGTAGCAAGAGATTTAGGTGTGATTTCACCAAAAATCAAAATACACAATGTTACAACACCTGTTGCGATTGCAACTGTTTGTGCACCATCTCCAAAAATAGCCATAATCGTTGCTGTTGTAAGTGACGAAGCACCGATATTTACTAGGTTGTTTCCTACTAAAATAGCACTTAATAAACGATCTTGATCATCTAATAAAGTCTCTACTAATTTTGCTTTTTTATTTCCTTCTTCAGCAAGTGTACGTATTTTAATTTTACTTACCGATAAAAAAGCTGTTTCACTACAAGAAAACAACGATGATAAAATTAATAAAATGATTAATGATATGATATTCATTATCTGGGCAGAATCCACTTTTACATTTCTCCTTTGATTCTATTATTGAAAATTATAATAGTATAATTACAAAAATTTGTCAATATTCCATTATTTTTGTATAAAGTTTATGTAATGATGATAAAAATCATCAATATCTTCATCATATACAACTAACACTTTTTTACCTTTGATTCCTAATTGATAATGGTCAATTTCAACAACTTGATCAAAATACATTGATTTTCTTTTTTTAAATTTCTTTAAAACATTTTGATATGTATTATATCCAATTTCATCACTACGCCATGAACCTTTTTCTTCAACGATTTGGTCAATCTCTTTATCACTTGGCATTCTTGTTTGTCTTTCACGTTCAAGAACCAATTCTTTAAAAATATTTTTTGAAACAAAAGTATTTAAACATTGATAATAACCTTCAAAAGAATAAATTGCTTCTCCATCATCTTTATCTTTACCTATTTTTTGAATAAAAGTTGTCGTATCAACAAGTAGATTTGAATTATTTTCATCTATCCTTTTATTTTTTGGCAAAGTGATCGTCATTTCTTGTTTATCTAATTTTGAAAAATCAATTTCATTATACAAAAAGTAAACACCTACAAAAACAGCAACAGAAACAATCACTGCTATTTTCTTTTTGATTGGATTTTTAATTAAAGGAATTTTTGTATTAATAATTGTCGCAAATAATGTAATTAACATAAAATAACCCGAAAAGCTTAAAAGTGAACTTAAGTTATTCATTTTTAAAACAAATAACATTCCAATCATCAAAATAGCTAAAATATCTATAACAATGCGAACAAACCCATCTAAATATTTAAACTTTTGATAAGAATATGTTCTTTTCTTTAAAGCACGTCTCTTTAAATAAATAAACAATGCTGCAAATAGCCATAAAAAACAGCCTACATAAATAAGAAACAAACTAAAACAAACATTTAAATTTAAAAATATCGAACCCCAAGAAAAACGGTACAACCAAGAAAAGAAACTTGTAAAACCATAAAAGATCATAGTTGCAAGAATGCACATAGCAATTGCCCATGGTTTAAACATTTTTAATTTTGCCTCACATAAAACATCTTCATCACTTGATAAATCTTCCGCATCTAAATTAACATTTCGATAAATATGCATATCTTGCATACAACAAACATGTTCATATCCTAAATGGTCTAAAGTTTCTAAATAGTCATCCGTTAATGGATTATAATCGACTTGATATTTATAAACTTGTGAGGATTTTTCAAACTTAAAAAATGAATTAACTGATACAAGATTCCATCCTTTTTTAGACATTTTATCTAGATAAGGAATTAATATTTCATCATAAAACAATCTATTTTTTAAAAATGTATACTTATATTTCATCTTCATAATCCTTTTTCATAAACAAAATAATTTGTTTTTGCATCCTTTCCTTTTCTAATTCAAGTCTTTCTTTTCCTTTTTGAGTAACTATGTATATTTTTCTTTTATTTTCTTCTTTTAATAATTGAATATATCCTATATTTTCAAAACGTGGCAACAACGCATAAAGTGTTCCAGCACCAACTCTAACATCACCTTCCGTCATTTCATTTACTTTTTCCATAATTTCTAAACCACATATGGGCTCATATAATGAAAGTAAAATATAAAACATTTGTGGAGTTAATGTTTCAAATTCTTTTCTCGCCATTTTCTCACCTCTTTTATCGAATATCGATAAATATTTCAATCCCATTATATCGATATTCGATAATAAAAGCAATATAAAAGCGGACTTTTGCCCGCTTAATTTCTAACATATGCTTTAATAACTTTTATTGTTTCATCATTTAAAGGTCTAATTGTATATTCTTTAACATTTGCAGGAACAATAAATGTTTCTTGATTTCTGGATATTCTTTTTTTATAAGTCTACTGCTTGCTGATTTATAAGCATTGATAAATTTAGAAATCTCACTATTAGGCTGTCCTCTGAACAGTACATGAATATGGTCTTTATCGTGGAGCTAGACCCCTCCCTACGCTTCGCTTAGAGGAAGGGGATTGCGCTCCTGTTTTTGTTCAATAAAGAAACCTCTCTTTATCTTCTTTAAAACATCTTCATCATCATTATCTTGTTTAAAATTAGGCATACATTTTCGATATCTCAATTGAATTTTCCAACGAGCAAGATCACAATAAATCAAAGTATCACCTTTATGAATGTAACTCGCTCCAACACCATAAATCAAAACCCTACCTTTATGACTAGCAAGTGATTGATATTGAGCCAATTTTATATCATCAATAAAATCATCCATCTTTCCATAATACATGACTCCTCTTACACGATTTTCTGTTAAAAAAGGCTTCATCATTTTATTAAGCTCATCTTTTTCATAAAATACATCTTCACTTTTAATCACGAAATCAGGTTTATAAATTTCTTTAATTAAATCAAAGATTTCGTCATCGACGCCAGGATAACAATCTACAGTTAAACAATAATTCTCTTCTTATCCTAAATTTTCTAAATATTTTTTATTTCTGTTTTGCCTGTACAAGCTTCATTTTCATATCCACTTATATTTATTTTTGGAAATTTATCATAATTCATTACTATCACCTAAATTCCTTTACACTTGTTATTTTATATTTAAATTATATCCCATATCATCATATGAATCTACAAATCTCAAAACATATTATTCCCCTAACATAATAACAATCGTATCTCCTTCTTCAACATACTCACCTTTTCTTGGCAATTGATCAATGACCTTATTTCCTTTACCAACAAAAGTAAAGCGTAAAGAAATATTTTGAACTTCACTTCTTTTTTTACCAATATAATTTTCTACTTTGATTGTTCTTTTATCCATTATAGAATATGATTTTTGTCTTTGAGATTTTACCTTTTTGACATTTAAAGCAGGTAAAATATCAACAAACATCTTTCTAGCGATAGGAGCAACTGTTGTTCCACCATATTGAATACAGTTTTTAGGATTATCCATTGCTACATACAAAACAATTTGTGGATCATCAATAGGAGCAACGCCAACAAAAGAGAGAATATAACCACTTCCAACATAGCTTCCATTAACCGCCTTTTGCGCCGTTCCTGTTTTACCACCAATACGATAACCATCTATATAAGCATTTCTACCTCCACCATCAGTCACGACACTTTCTAGCGCATCTCTTACTTTTTTAGATGTTTCTTCTTTAATAACCTGTCTTTTTACTTTCTTTTTAACTTGTTCAACAATTTCATTATTTGAACTGTTACTGATTTCTTTTAAAATATGTGGTTGTAACAAATAGCCACCATTGACACAAGCACAAATAGCAGTTACCAATTGTAAGGGCGTTACAGATATGCCTTGTCCAAAAGCAACGGTCGCTTGTTCAAGTTCATGAAAGTTTTTATAATCAAACATAATCCCACATGATTCTCCAGGTAAATCAATTCCCGTTTTTTCAGTTAAGCCAAAATTTTGAACATATTGATACAATCTCTTTTTTCCTAATCTCCTACCAATTTCTACAAATCCTGGATTGGATGAATTTTGTAAAACTTCTCTAAAAGTCTGCAAGCCATGCCCTCCTTTTTTCCATGATTTGATTCTTGCGCCTGAAACATATTCATACCCTTTATCATAATAAGTATCTTTATCCATATCAAATAAATTTTCATTTAAAGCACTTGAAAAAGTTATGATTTTAAAGGTTGATCCTGGTTCATAAGTTTTCCAAATAGGAATATTTTGATTATAAATATCTTTATCCTCATTTTGATAATCATTAGGATTAAAGTTAGGATAACTGGCGATTCCTAAAATCTCTCCATTTTTAGGATTCATCGCTAGTGCCCAAATACCATCTGGATGATACGTATCATAAGCATTTGATAATTCTCTTTCAAGGACATCTTGAACTCTTTTATCTATGGTCAAAGTGATATTCATTCCACTTTGACTATACGTATAATGACTTGGATACATTTTTAAATTATGACTTTTAGCATCCATATAATAATCAATCGAACCGTTTTTTCCTTTTAAAAACGAATCATATTCTAACTCCAATCCTAATAATCCTTGATTATCAATTCCAACAAAACCTAAACAATGACTTAAATAATTATTTCCCGGATAATATCTTTTTGTATCTTTAATCAAATAAACACCTGATAAATGCAATCTTTGTATTTTACTTGCAACTTGATTATCAAGTTGTCTTCCTTCTGGAGAAATTCTTTGAATCGACACCTTTTTATTTAATTTTTCTTTTAAAACATTGACATCTAAATTTAAAATTTTACTTAATTCTAAAGCTGTTGTTGCTTGATCCTTTATTTGACTCGGTACAACAACCAAAGAAGCCGTTGTAAGATCTGTTGCCAGTACATTTTCACTTCGATCATATATTTTCCCTCTATTAGCTTGTACAGGAAAAGACCTTTGCCAAGACTCTAATGCTTTATCATAAATATTTTTACGATCAATGATTTGAATATACCCCACTTTAAAAATAAGCGCTAAAACAATGAGATAAATACACATTTTAATGATTTTGATCTTATTAACAGATTGTTGAAACAACATAAATCTCACCATTATAAACTATGAAAAAAAAGAGGAATCATTCCTCTTTTAAGATATTGCTACTATTAAACTATCACCGCTATGAACAACTGTATTCTCGCCAACACTTTGAGCAGTTACATGTCCACTTGTGCCATCAATCGTTAATTGAATACCAGCAAGTGAAGCATAAGTTTGTACTTCTTTTTTAGACCATCCTATTAAATTAGGAAGTGTTATATCTTTTCCTTCTGTTTTGATAAATACTTTATCACCACTTGTCACTTTGCTTTTAGCAAGTGGATATTGTTCAATAACAGAACTTCCATTACCGATAATTTGAACACTTAATGATTTTGATTCTAATTTAGATTTTACATAATTAACAGATTGATTTGTATAGGAATCTAAAGTACAGCTTTGATCAACTGCTGTCGTATTTTTAGCATTATAGCGATTTACTACTTGAAGTGCTTCATTCATTGTTTGTTTAACAATATTTGGCATATATTGAGCATATGAATCTCCTGATTTAAAAGTTAAAAACATCACGACTTGAGGATCATCATAAGGAGCAATCCCTACAAATGAATGCATATATAAAGTTGTACTATAACCACCATTTTCAACAACTTGTCCTGTCCCTGTTTTACCAATCATACGAACATCATTATCCAAACGATAAGTCTTCCCTGTACCTTGTTCATCTTCAATAACACCTAACATTAAATCTTTTACTTGACTGATTGTATTTGTTGAAAAGATTTGTTTTGAATATTTCGGTGTTACTTGATAGACAACTTTATTTGTTTCAGGATTGACAACTTTATCTACAATATGTGGTTGAACCGTTTTCCCATCATTTCCAAAAACACTATATGCTTTTAAAAGTTGATAAGGAGTGACCGTAGAACCTTGACCAAATCCTGTCGTTAAATATTCAAGTCTTCCAGCATTTTTTCTTGTATAAGCATTGATTGATGATGAACATGTAAGTCCATCCATTGTATCACCTTGGAAAAAGCCTAAATCATTTAATTTCTCTGTTAAAACATCTTTTGTAACATAACCTTGATCCAATAAATTACAAATAGCTACGTTACTTGAATGATACAATCCTTGATCATAAGTAATTGTACCCCAACCTTGACCACCATTATGATCTTTAATTGTGGCTACTAATTTATTTCCATAATAAACATTATAACTTCCTGAATTATAATAAGCATTATGATCATATTTACCTTCTTCAATAGAATCAGCATAAATAAATGGTTTAAAAACAGATCCACATTCAATTGTTCCTTCTAAAAAATAATTATTGAATGTTGATATATTTCTTTCATTAGGATTAAAAGATGGATAGGTTGACATTGCTAGAATCTTTCCTGTTTTAATTTCCATCACTCCAGCAGTCACAACTTCAGCACCACTTTCACTATAAGCATTAGACATCAAATAATCTAAATTTCTTTGAAGACCACTATCAATCGTTAAATAAAGATCATTTCCATTGGTTGGATCTTTCTCTCTTAAAGTTCCATCTACTAAAGCATATCCATTAGCGTCTGTTTGATAAACCTTATAACCATTTTTACCTTTTAATTGTTTATCATAAGAAAGTTCAAGTCCCATTTCTCCAACCATTTTCTTAACACTTTGATCATTATAACTTTTTGCATACCCTACAACATAGCTACAAAAATCACCCAATGGATAATATCTCGAATTAGACTCTACAAACTCTATTCCCGTAAGATTACAATCTTCTATTTGTTTTTTTACTGACGCTGATAAATTATTTCCTTTTGTCCCAAGTTCAATTTGATAACGTCCTTCATCCTTTGCTGTTTGTAATTTAGATGTTAATTCATTGACATCTATTCCTAAAATAGGACCTAGTTGACTAGCTGTTTTATTAACATCTTTAACATAAGCAAGATTTTTACCATAGCCTGTTCTTTGAGATGAAAGTACCAAAATAATTTTATACTTTTTAACATTAACAGCTACTTTTTCATGGTCACTTGTATAAATTTGCCCTCTTTGAGCATATTCAACAACTTCTTTCTTACTTCTATTTTTCGCAAAAGAGGCAATGTTCTCTTCACTGATCAAGTGTTTTCCCGTTGCCCCCAAGTATAAAATATTAACTACCAATGAAAAAATAAGAACTGCAAAAATAATACCCGTTATCTTTGCACTTTTGTATTTCTTCATTATTGCTGAACTCCTGTTGTTGATGCTGTTGCATCATTTTGATAAGTATATCCTTTAGAAGTTGCAACTTCAGCAACACGATTGAATGAAACTAATTCTTGTTTTTGCATTTGTAAACTATCTATATCTGATTCAAGTGTGTCTATTTCATTTTGTAATTTTTGAATGGTTCTATTATATGAAGATTCAACTGATTTAACCATAATAATTCCAAAAACAAAAACAACAATTGTTACAATTAAAAACACTTGTGCAAAAGATTCAAATCCTGTCTTTCTCTTTTTCATAAAATAACCCTCTCTATAACTCTCAATTTAGCTGAATGTGCACGATGATTATGAGTCAATTCATCATCCGATGCTATAATCGGTTTTCTATTAACCAATTTAAATTTAGGTTGCATTTCTAAAGGAATAACTGGTAATCCTTTAGGAACATCTTTTAATTTTGAAACTTCATTAAATGTATATTTACATATTTTATCTTCTAAACTATGGAAAGTAATAACCGAGATTCTTCCATTTAAATTTAAAAGATCCAATGCATCTTTTAAAGCAATATCAAAAACATTTAATTCATCATTAACCGCAATTCGAAGTGCTTGAAAAGTACGTTTTGCTGGATGTCCGCCTTTTCTTCTAGCATAAGCAGGAATTGCTTCTTTAATAATATCTACAAGTTGAAAAGTTGTATCAATAGGATGTACTTCTCTTTCTTTTTCAATTTTTCGAGCAATTTGTTTTGCAAATTTTTCATCCGCATATTTATATAAAATTTCTACAAGTTGTTCATAACTATAATGATTAACAATATAATGTGCATCCAAAGATGCCTCTTGGTTCATTCTCATATCTAATCGAGCATCATAGTTATAACTAAAACCTCGAGCCCCATCATCAAATTGAGGTGATGAAACACCCAAATCAAATAAAATTCCATCTACATGCTCTACACCACGAAGATGGAGTTCACTTTTTAAATTTTTAAAATTGGATTGGATAATTGTAAATTGATTACCAATTTTCTCCAACCTTTCTCTTGCAGCTTCAATCGCATGAATATCTTGATCAAAACAATATAAATGGCCGGTTGTTAACTGTTTTAAAATCAAACTTGAATGACCAGCTCCTCCAAGTGTACAGTCTACATAGATACCATCTGGTTTGACATTCAATCCTTCAACTGCTTCATTTAATAAAACTGTAACATGGTTGAACATTCAAAATCCTCCTATAAACTAAAATCATCTAAAGATTCTAAAATATCATCATAACTATCTTGATTGTCATTATAGTATTGATTCCATTTTTCTTGTGACCATATTTCACCATGGTTTCCTGCCCCAATAATGACACATTCTTTTTCTAAGTGTGCTAAAGTGCGTAAATTTGTAGGAATGTTAATTCTTCCTAATTTATCAAATTCGCACTCACATGCACTTGAAATGGTAAAACGAATTGCTTTTCGAACTTCTTTTTTATTAGAAGGTAAAGAAAGGAGTTTCGCACAAAACGGATCCCATTCTTCTTTTGTATAAAAAGCAAGGCATCCATCAAATCCACGGGCAACATAAACAGAACCTTGACATTGATTCCTAATTTTAGATGGAATCGTCAAACGTCCTTTTGCATCAATTGAATGCTTAAATTCACCCATGAACATCACTATCACCCACTTTTTACCACTTTTATATTCACTTTTACCACTTTATACCACCATTATATACTTTTTAAATCACTTGTTCAATAAATAGATGTGAATAAAATATAGAAGTTCACATTTCTTGTGAACTAAAAAAAGGTAAAAAAAAATCACCCTTTGGGTGATCTTCTTATTTTACTTTTACACCTTTGTAAGTTCCACAATGTTTACAAACTCTATGAGACATTTTGTATTCTCCA